>Ga0070704_100000073_pt1 | contig 33904 bp, 44 predicted proteins | sample KBSK5252metaG_FD_65467 | JGI IMG/M metagenome (GOLD analysis project Ga0070704, IMG submission 65467) | Corn, switchgrass and miscanthus rhizosphere microbial communities from Kellogg Biological Station, Michigan, USA - KBS K5-25-2 metaG | ecosystem: Host-associated > Plants > Roots >...
CCACGACCACGACCACGACCGCGACCACGCTTCGGAAAGGATTGCCTGATTCATTACTTTTGACTCCGTGGGATCGAGGCACGTTCGCAAGCGTCGAGGATCGCCCCGCGGCCGATGATGACTTCTACGTCCGCCGGCCACGGCTCAACTTCTGCGAACTCGCCGCCGGCCATCGCCTGCGTAAAGCGGCCGTCGTCGGCAATCCAAGCGGCGTCAACAAAAACAAGCTCGGTCGCATAGACTGCCACCAGTTTGCCGGTGTAGTGGTGTGTCACTGTCCGAATGAAGTAGTTCGCTCCGATTTTCCAGGGCGCGTACTGATTGGCTGCTTTCGGTTTCATAGGTCCCCTTGGTTGATGGTGACTAGCGCTTTCCCATTTCTTTTTTCAACGTCTCCACAACATGCCCTTGCGCGAACACTGCCCCGCGGCTAAAGCCATTGTCAAAAATCTGCTTGATCAAAGAGCCTGCCGTGGTCGCTGCGAGCGAATGCAGCTTCGGATGTTGGCGCAGGAACTTGAGCCAAGCGACGTTGCAGGCTTCATTGATTTCGGCCAGGGCGATTTGTTCGCTCATTGTCCGGTAGCCTTTCTGATCGCTCGGCGTGCCTGTGCGGCCATTGGTGACTCGTCGCATTCAACCGGCCTTATGTTGTCGAAGTGGGCAAGGCAGCGTTGCAGCGCGGCCAAGAGGTCAGGCGCGGCCGTCATCAATCGAGCGTTCGCAAGCAATTCCTCTTCCTTGGGTCCGTGCGGACCTGGGAAAGAATGGATGCCGTCAACGTAAATGCACGCATGGCCCATCTCGCGTCCACAGGTCCCCGGAAACGGGCCGATCTTGTGACAGACGCCTACCTGCGTCTTCACAGTTTCAAGCGTCCAGGGCCCGGTTGTGTGGCTCATTGCTGCTGTCCCCAGATCATTTCCTGCTCTCTCGCCTCCCACTTCGTCAGTGCATAACTCGGCGTCTCGGGAAAGTTGGTCACTGGCGCGTAGCATGGCCACTTTCCGTTTCTCAGGCATTCGATCCACTGAAAAACTGCCTGTTGCAATTGCTTCCGGCCCAGCGTCAAGACCGCTTCGGAAAGTTGGTTGACCACAAGGCCGAACGGCGGATTCTGCTCAATGCTGATGAATCGATAGACGCGCTTGCCGGCGTTCTCGGGGTCGAGGACGTTCAAGCCGCGGTCAATTTGCGCCGCTTGGATCTGCCAGCCAGAGTCATCCATGCGGCGCCCAGCCTCATGCGGTGGCACGACCAACGACGTGGTTTTCAGGTCCGTGATAACCCGCCGATCCTTGGAAAGATGGTCGATCAGGGCGCGGAACCAAATGCCGTCTTCCTGCCAGAAGATTGCAACTTCGGAATCGCCATCGGGCAGCGGGCCGGCTTCGTGGACTGCCAGGAACATTGTGAAGAACTTGGCCACGGCCTCGGCCTGGTCGCAATGAGCTCTCAGGATTGGAAGCTTGCCGGCGGCATAGGCGGCGTCCCTGGCCTCTTTCGCTGCCTTGGTCCGCATGTCGGCAGCGTCAATGATCGCGATATCCTTGCCCCTGCCCAGAATGAGCTTGTGGGCGACGTCTCCGATCGCGCGGGCCTTGACGTACTTTTCCGCGTCGTCTTCCTCGGGCCTGACCTTGGCGAATTTGGGGTGCTGATACATCGCATGGGCGCAAGAACTGTCAAGGATGATCTTGGCCAGCGATTGCGTCAACGACGGGCCGGGTGTCGGGTCGCTGTGGTAAACGTCAATCGGGAAGTCCGGATAAATGCCGGGCTCGGTGATGCTGGTAGCGGTCATTCTTTGGTTGCCTTGTACGTAATGCCGGCTGCGGTCAGAATTCTTTCGAGCAAGCCAAACGCTTCGTTGTCAAACACAACGCAAAGCGATTTCCAAAACCCGTCGCCTTTGCCGTGTTGATCGGATTCCCAGACATAGAATCGAACGGTCATGCTCTGCCGCCCCCGTTCTCGCCCAAGTCGTTCCAGTCTTCGAATGGTTACTCGTGAATCGTTCCGGCGAGCGGGCCGCCGGCAACCCTGTCGGCCGGCCTGGTCGAAAGCTTTTCGAGCGTGCCCCGGTCGAACACGCGCAGCAACCGCGCGGCCTGTCGGAACTGCTCAAAGCGCTCTCGCGTGTGATCTGTGCGCGGGTCCCATCCAAGCGCTTTCGAGAATTCGAGTAGGCCCCAATTCCATTCGTTGCCGCAGAAAACTTCGGTGTCGAGCAACATTTCAATTCCTCCCCGCGTCAGTGTGGTAATGACCCATCGAGGTCAGGATTTGCGTCTTGTACCGGCTCCGGCTCTCCATCTCCAGGAAGCGCGTCACGCACACATAACGGTTGTCGCCCACGTCCAAAATCGTGGGCTCCGTCTTACGAATCCGGATGCTCCATCCCGTCTTGCGGTCCGTCGATTTCGTCTTCATCCTCCGATTCCTCCTTGAATGCGTAGGCCACTAAACAAATGACCAAGGTCGCCAACCCTGGCCAAAACTCGAATTCGCTCACGGCAAAATCCTTTTCGTGTGTCCATTCCGCCGGGCGTTTGGCGATTAGCTATGTGACGGATCTTCCTGTCCGCTTCCCGTTGGTTTTCAAAATCATCTCAACCGGCTGGCGAAGTAGTATGCCCCGGAGCGTGTTGCTCCGGGGCGATAGGCTTCCTGCCGGGTGACACCAGAGGGAAGCCGATGAATGCTGCATTGCGCTTGTTCAATCCCGATCAATCGCGCGAAAGGCCGGCAAAGCAACGGAAGCGGTTGCCTCAATTCCTGCGCTGGCCGGATGCCGAAAAGCTCTTGGCTTGGTGCGTCGAGGAAATCGAGCGGCGCCGCGGCTGGCGCCGGGAAGCGTCGGCACGTCGGGATGAGGCGATTATCCGCGTCGGCCTGTACCTGGGTCTGCGTTGCGCGGAGATTCAAAACCTTGACGTGCCCGACGTGGACCTTGCCAACCGCTCGGTTTTCATCCGGCTCGGCAAGGGCTGCAAGGATCGCTACGTCCGCATTCCAGAAAAGCTCGTTCCTCACCTTGACCAGCTGCTTGCCGGCCGCAAGGAAGGAATTTTGATCGTTGGCCGCGATGGACTCCGCGTGAACGGCCGAACAATTCGCTGGCGGGTCGCCAGGGCGGCACGTCGCGCGGGCCTGGCCGTCCAGATTCACCCACACACCTTGCGGCACACATACGCAACCCATTACCTGGAAACTGGCGGGAATATCCGGCGTTTGCAGGCGCTGCTGGGCCACGAGTCCTTGCAGACGACGGCCATTTATCTTGACCTGGACGTTGAAAAATACGCCGAAGACGTGAACCGGCTTTAAACTTGCCATCTTGCATTTTGGCCAACTTTCGCTAGAGGGCGTAACGTTAAGTGGCCAGTTTGAGGGGGATTCCCCCCCTGACAACCTGGCGTCCGCACAGTCAGCGAAGGGCGCTGATTGAGTCTTATCGGCCGCACAGGAAGTCAAGGAGGTTCTCATGGATCAGTTGAAACCCGGAGACGTTGTTAAGCTTGTAAGCGGGAGTAGCCCAAAACTGTCGGTCCAATGGCTTCACCCTGGACCGCATGGGGTTCAGCTAGCGCACTGCATCTGGTTCACTGCGCGAGAATGTACGCTTTGCTCGGGAGACTTTGCCGTTGACAGCTTGGTCAAGCAACCGGCCGGAAACTCGGCGGATTGATATTGGTCGCCGGCAAAGTGCCCGGTAAGGACGGTGCCTAGCGGCCCTTGTTCTACGATCGTCATGGGCGGGCCGCCTGATTTGAGTTGAACGACGTCGCCGGTTTGGAATTCGCTCATGGTTCGCCTCACTGAGTAAACAGGAACGGCCCCGGAGGATGGATTGCAACCACAACCGGCCGTTCCCGGTTTCCCCGCCGTGCTGCTTTGGCGGGTTGACAAGGGATGAGCATAGCGACACGTAAATATGTTGTCAACGCAACTTTCTAGAAAATCTTGAACGACGGGGCGTTGTAGTTATAATACTGAGGATTCGTCACATGAAGAAAGCGAAAAAAATCGTGCGGCTTACCGTTCCCCTTCACGTCCCGATCAGTCCAGCGCTCAAGGATGCCGTCGATCGCGCCGCCATGGCCGCGAACCTCCCGACAAATGAATGGGTGGCCAAGACGCTTGCTGAGAGCCTGCAAAAGCCGGAACTTGCACAAATCCCGCGCAAACCATTCGGCCGGCCTCGCACGCTTGCAACGGCGTAGTTCACTGGCACAAGCCCTACCTGGTGTCGTATGGCAAACATCAAAGTGCCGTGCGTCCGATGCAAGACGGTCTTGTCGATGCCAGAAACCATCGAGAAGGTTCGCTGTCCTGTGTGCGGCAAGTCATTCTCTCTCTGGGAGCCAGAGATTGACGTTGAGCCTGTCGAGGTGCCGCCTCCAAATCTCACCGTTCCCCAGGACTTCAATTTCACTTCCGAACCTAGCTCCGGTCCGCGTCATGCTCGCCGCGAGCGGCATTCGGTGGGAGCCGTTTTAATTGGTACGGCTGTCGTTGGGATGCTGGTATTGATTGCCGGCATTCTTGTTTACTGGCAGCACAGGGAAAACAAAATAGCTGGGATGCATGAGGACATCAGGGCGTTGCTCGCTCGCGGACAGCAGCTTGAAAAGGGAATGGATGAACTGCGGGAGCTTCGGAAAAAGCTTGACGCGTTTGGCGCTTTTGACGGAACTGACGCGCAAGCCAGGGCGCAAATCGACCGGGCCATGCGAGAATTCATTGGCGAAAAGGTATCGGTGGAATTCAAGATTACAGAGCTACAAAAGAGAATCAAGAGCCACCGATGAACCCCCGCACAACCTACCGCGTGGTGATTGCGCGCATAAAAAACCCGGCAGACAACAAGTCTGCCGGGCCGGACGCCTGATTCGGTCAAGGTGTAATCGGCTCATCGAGGATCGAGGGCGGCTCGGGTGGCGTCTCGCGCGGGGCGCCGAACACGTCGCGCAGGAAGTCCAAGACTTCTTGGACCGTGATGCCATCTTTGAGCATGGCCAAAATCTGCGGGATGTACCTGCCAAGCAGTTGCAGGACTGTGAGCCAGGGAATCCCCAGGTCGATCAGGCCGTTGCGGATTTCACGCAAGGGGTTGTGAAACGCGGCCGGCGCCTTCTCCATCAGGCCGGGCATGTGGGCTTCCATCGCGGTAGCCATTGCTGCATTCATCGGTGTCCTTTCGAAAAGGGTGTCGTAATCGAAGCTGTAGAGGGATGGGAAACTCATTCGCCGGCAAGCTGCTTCGCGGCATCGGCCAACTTCGCGAGTTGCGGCGTCTCCATCTGGCCAACAGCCTTGAAGCCGACATTTAAGGCGGCTTCAACCGTCCGGCGGTTTTCGTTCCATCCGAGGTGCCGGCGGGCGATGCGGTAGCCGCGCAGCCTGGTAAACAGGCCAGGGCTCGCCGCGCGTTGCTTCATTTCCTCGGGCGTCGGATCTTCGCCGCAACCAGAAAATAGCTCCATGACGATTTGAAGAATAAGCATCCAGGGGATTGCCAACCCAACGGCGGCGGCTTCGGTCTCAATCGCGCCCTTGGCTGCGCTCATTGGTTCATTCATTTCGGCTTCAATCATGGCTGCTGTCCTTTCGAGGTGAGTGAGTGAGGGTTAACGCCGGCTGAGGATAATTGCCAACCGGCCGCCAAGAGGGACCCATGGCCGGGAATAGGTGCGGGTGCGAGCCGTGGCCCGATAGGTCGAAGTAGTCCGCGTACCTGACCAGCTGCTTACCGATGATGCGCGGACGGTCCGCGAGCTGTGCCACTGCGCGGCCGCTGGGAGGGTAAGCAAGATCAGGGTCAAGAGAGCGAGCGCGAAGCTTTTCATTGCGGGTCCTTTCATTCAAGGCCAGGGAAGGGGTCAGAAAGAACGGTGTCGCCGCCTGGCACAAGGCCGGTCGAGTAACCCCCTGTGCCGGCTTCGCTATGGCAGGAAAAGCACGTTTGCCCGCGTAGGCCCTTGTAGCCGGGCGGGTATTGACTCCGATCTCGGAAAACGACCTGGCTTGTCCACTCGCCGGCCGATTTGCGCCTTTCTCTGTGCTCGAAGACTTTGCCGGTCTCCGCGTTTGAAAGCACGTCGAAAAAGACCGTGCCGTCCGGGTAGCTGCGCAGGTGGCCTAGTTCGTGCTGGAAGTATCCGAAGCTGTTGAGGACTGGAATCATGCCCTGCCAGGTCCGGCCCCTGTCGGTCGGGATGATCTTGTAGAGGTCAGATCTCCACCCGACGACGTTTTCCATTCCCCCGGGGACCTGCCATTTCGGAAGCAACGCCGATCGGTGAACGCGTTGAATCGCCGACGCGTTGTTGCTGGTGAAAATACTCTGGGTGAATTGAGCGGGCCGATACAAAACGGCGCCATCGGGAAAATCAACGTCCTCGGGCCAGGGACCCCCGGCCTCGCCCTCATCGTCAACAGTTTGCCGGCGCGCGGGATCGAGAAACAGGCGCTTGAGAAAAGGGCGCGGCGCCTGCCTCACCTCCGTTCTGTTCAATTCGCCAAGGTGCTCGACTATATCGAGGTCGGACCAATCGAGCGGAAACGCGGTCTTATACCACTGCTTGCCCTTGTTCCAGGTCGAAACCTTGAACTGTCCTGAGACAACGTAGAGCGGGTTGGGCGCGCGGTAAACATTGGGCTGGTTGGGGCCCAGGACGATTACCGTCGGAGCGGCCGGCTTGACCTGCGCGGCGGCCAGGGCCAGGGCGGCGCGCGCGTCGTCGTCGGGGCCGGCGACAAGCATCAAAGCGAGTGTGAGAAATCCATTCATCGGGTATTGCCTCCTTTTGGAACTGCGAAAAGTCTGCCGTTTCTCCAACCTTGCTTCCATCGCCAGTGCAGCGTGAAGTAACTCAGGCCCAAGATTCTGGCCCACTCTTTTAGGTTCTTGGTCTCTCCATTGCGCTCGGCGTTGATGTTGTTACGTCGATTGTGCTGCTGTTCGGTCCAAGTTGCCCAACGAACGTTGCCCGGCTCGTAGTTGCCATTTTGATCTGGGAACCGATCAAGGGTGTGCCTTGGCGTTGGCTTTGGCCCGACGTCACGCAAGAAAGCATGAAAGTTTTTTCTCCACTCGGGACAAACGCAGATGCCACGGCCACCGTAAAGGTGAAAGTCGTTGATTCCTTTCACCTCGCAGCGATTGATCATTCCTCGCCAGGCCGCATACTCTGGCGTGCGATACCATGCCTTTCCCATGACACAACTCTAGACAAACCAGTCCAAAACCTTGGGCTGCGCTGGCGTGTAGGTCAGGTGTGACATGAGCATGCACTCGCCCCCGCCCATGCCGTACTGACTGAACGCTTTCATAACCTCGCTCTCGGGAATCCAAATACAACAGCGGCCGCCGCCGGCGGGATCGCGGGGATAGGTCGACGTCGGCCACTGATTCGAGTAGAGGTAAAGGGGGCCGTTGTCGGGATGGTCCCAATAGCCAAGGAAGCAAGTGGCGTGTCCCCCGCGACCGTCATAGGCTCCGCGCACGTAAGCGTTTTCGCCCTCTCCGTGAATTTGTCCACTCCCCACGTACAGGTTGCATCCGTTCAGGCAGGGATAGCCGTTGATGATGCCGGCGCGGATGCTCTGGGCGTCATAGACGGGCGAGCAAGAGCCAAGGGGGAATTCCCTGGCAATGTTAATCCAGGCTTCGACTAGGGACGAATCGCCATCGCTCCAATCAAGCTCCGTCTGCTCGGACAAATAAAGTCCGTCGCCGCGGTGGAAGTTTGGAAGCTCGGGCCGGCCGGCGTTAAAGCAGCCTTCGCGGACCAACACTTGCGACATGAGCGAAGTAACGGCGCCCTCGCCCTTCCGCGTGGCGCCGCCGGCCAATCGGCAGCGACCGTAGGGGAACGGCCACCACGGAATGAAAGCCTTTGTGGGCGTCTCCCCGATGCAGCGCTGAATGCAAGAGAGCGTACAAATGCCGTCGCCCTCGGATGCGCCGACGCAAGAGCCCGTCAACTGGTGGAAGCCGTCGAACTCGAAGCCGATATCTTCGATTGCCTCGGGGCGTTTCCAGTAGCGCGTAAGATCGACCTTGACCGGGCCGCCTGGCTCGGTGAACGGCAGCGCGAAGCGCGGCATTGCGGCGAGCGCGGCCGCGTGGGCGTCCTGCTGCTGCTGGGTGCGATCCTCGGGCGTGATGTATCCAAGGGGGTAAGCGAGCATTACTTCAATCCCTCCAGAGCTGCTTGAACGCGCTGGCATTGCGCAAGGATCTTCGCGCGGTTTTCCGGTGTCAGTGCAAGATTGTTGGTCGTGAGGGTGCGATTCAATTCGTCCGCGATAGCGCGGCGGGTTTTGGGTAGGGCCTGCTCGATCAGCGCTTCGGCGGCCGTGTGCATCGTCTCCAAGACTTCCTTAGCCGTCTTGAACTTCTGATTGTTGACGGTCGGGCCGGCGTTCCGCCAGATCGCGGCGAGCTGGGCCGCCAGAACGGCCGGCTTGCCGTCCGCGGCGTAGGCGGTCCGCAAGGCGAGTTGGAATTGATCCTCGGGCGCTGGCGGCGGCGGGGGCGGCGGCGGAATCTTCCCCGTCGAAGTGATTACCCAAACCTTGCCCTTGGACCCTTCGGCAAGAAAGAGAAAATACTCGCCGTCTTCGGTCGGGAAGATCTGCAACTTGATCGTTGCCGGGTCCGCGTCGTATTCCCGGAAGAGCTTGATATTCTTCTCGGGCCTGACGAGAAAGCTTGCATCCTTGCCGGCCTTGATCACGATTTGCGTGAGGTCGCCAGTCTTGGCTTTTACCTGCGTGTCCTGAGCGAAGATCGGCGCGGCGAAAAAAAGAAAGGCGGCTGCGGCTGCGCGAAACACGATGAATGCTCCTTATTGAAGAACGGGGCGACGTTCAGGGGCGCGGTGGATAGCTGTTGATTGCCCGTATCAGGCAGACGATTCCAAGTGCGAGCGCGGCAAACCCCATGATTGGGTTGCTCCACTCAACCTTGATGTTCGTCACCGTGAAGATGCCGAAGATCAAGGCCCAAATTCCAAGCAGAATTAGAATCAGCCTGTCCGACATTACGTCACCCCTTGGGTTTCGATTTCGACTCGTAGTTACCGTGTTCGTCGCGCTCCACGGTCACGGTGTCCGGATCCGCGTCAATCTTCGCTTCCGCTTTGGCTTCCGCTTTGGCTTCTTTGTTCTCGGCTTTTACTTCGGCGGCTTTATCCGCTCTGCCCTTCAATTCGCCGGCGCTCAAGGCTGCTTCTTTGGTCGCGGCAACCAATGCGTCTTTCATGCTGTTGGTGGACATCTCCACCTTGTGAACGTCCTCTTTGACCACGCCAACCTCTGATCGTAGGTCGGACACATTGTCCTTGACGTGCCCAATATCAGTATGGACGGCCTCGGTCTTTACCTCTGAGCGATTGGCCGATAGCTCCGCACGCAAGGCCGCCTGCTTGGACAGGTAGGCCAAAACGATGCTCGCCAGCACACCGATAGCCGTGATGACGTTGGCTATACCCGACCAATCTATCGCGGCGAAAAGTTCCATCTTTCCAACTTTACCCGGCTGGGCAACCGCAAGGAAAGGTTGGCAGTTAGGCCATTTTCTCGCGGGCAAGCTTTGCGGCCTCGCCGGCCTTAATCTTGGCGTCCAGGTCGGCAATCTCTTTGGCCTTGCGCGCGGCAATGACGTCGGGATGTGTGGCGAAACTGTCCCGCTCTTTCTCGGCCGCCAGTGCCCGGGCGTCTGCCGCTGCGGCGCGCGTCGTCGCCTCCCTGGCGGCTGTCTCGGCATCCTTCGCTCGCTGGGTCAGGGCGGCAACCAGCGTGTGTCGGTCTGCCAGCTCCATCGCATATGCGACACGCTCTTTCTTCAATTGGTCGAGCGTCGGTACAACTTCGGCAAGTGTCTTTTCTGCTTGTCTTATCTTGGCCTCGGCAATCGTCAGGTTCCGCTGCTCGTTTTCGAGGTCTTTCGCGGCCTTCGTAGTTGATGCAGCAACCTCTTGTTTCCAAGCTTCATGGCTTGCGCGTTCAAAGTCTATCGACTTTTCGTGTTCAAGGCGCATGGCGTCCATTGCGAGCTGAACGGACGCCGCGCGCTCGGTTGCCTCCTTGACCTGGCCGCGAAGTTGTTCGGCTTGATGCCGGTCGAGGGCTCCGTCTGGAAGCGTGCCTATAGTCGCGTCTTTGTCTTTGTCGTTCGCCATTGCCGCCGTCCTTTATGCTGCCGATTTCCAATTGACGTTTGAGAACTTGAGAACGATATCATTGGTGGCGTTCGAGCTGGTTCCGGTGATTTTGAGAATGTTGGTCCCGGAGAGCGTTAGCCCGGTTATCCGCGTGTAGTTGCACTTCGCGAACGCCAGGTTATTGAGGTCGACCATGGACACGGAGCATCGCACCACGGTTGACGATTCCCGGATGACGATTGCCCTGATTTCCCAATTGGCCGCGGCCACGGTGGCAATCGCCGTCGAATCGAAAATGAGCGTGCCGCCGAAGTAGACACGAAAGCGGCGCGTGTCGCTGGCGTGGGCGACTGTGATGCCAGCGTACAGAGCTTCAAACTTGTCCCCGTTGGTGCCGAGTGCCGATGCAACGGTGATATTTGAGACTAAATCCGTCTCGCTTGTGGTGGTGTTGCCGGCGTCCGCGAAGCTGTTGAATATCGCCCCGCCACACTTGGCCAAGCCGGTCGACGTTCCTTGCCGTACTCCAAAAGGACCGCCCTGCGGAACGGACCACAGCTTGTTTCCGGAAGCATCCAATAAATTCCAGTCGCTCTCCAACGCTTTGCATCCCAATAACCCTCGGTGCGTGCCGTTGCTCTTGAGGCCGAGTTGAGCAACCCCGGTCGTGCTGCTTTCGATCCGCAGTTCCGGCTGGGCGGCGTAGAAGTGCCCAACGCATCCCGAAGCCGGGGTAATCCCCACACCCATCTGTCCGGCCGCAAGCCAGATGGTGTCAGTTGAGCCGATCTTGATACGGAACTTGTCATCGGCCGCCGCAGTATAGATGTCCCATCGATCCGTTGAATTCGTCGTGCCCCTGATGGCAATGGCAGTTGTCGTTGACCCTTCAACGCGAGCGATTGGAGTTGCTCCATAGACGCGCAGTCGATCAGTTCCAGGCGCCGCGCCGCAACCCACGTCCTGGAAAAAGCAATCGGCCACGGAGCGGAAACCGAAGTTATTGGTCGCGAACACCAGGGCCGGGCAGTCGAATCCGACTTGTGTTCCGCCGCTCCCGGTGCCTGATGCGTCCACAACAGTGTGGTGAATGATGCTGGACACAACCCCGGTGTTGAAGACGGGCGCGGAATAGAAGCCGCCATACGTGCCAACCGTGCCAGTGTGGGCAAAAGCTGGCCTCGCCTGGAAGGCCTGGTAATGGTCCATGCTCGCGATGCCGCTTCCGATGATCGGGTAAGCGTCAAAGCTGTTCATGCCTACGGTGTTGTCGGCGGCGCTTAGTGTTGTGTTGTCGGCGAGCCCATGGCGGCTGGTAAGGGCGGCGTCGGACACTACGCGATTGATAAGGATGCTGGAATTCTGGCTGTTGACCGTGCTGCAATCGCCGGTTTGTACGTTGCCTTCGTTGTCTATCTCAAGATGCATTGCGGCGATGTTGCCCACACTGAAAGTTGAGCCATCGAACTGCAATAGCGGATTTTCGGCAATGACCCCGCCCTCATCCAGCAAAATCATGTTGTCGCTGCCGCCGGCAATCGTGGTGCCGATCGCTACGGGGTATTGCCAAGACAGATCGTCGCGTAGAAACTTTTCGCCGTTCGGTGTGCCGCTGCCAACGTCGGTAGCATCTGCGGCGTTCACAGCGGACACCAGCCCGAAATCGACAATTCCGATGCTTTTTACGACACTCATGGATAGGTACCTGCGGGCAGGCCGCCCTGCGATTGCAACAAGGCCAGTATTTCAGTGTCCATGAACCCTGTAAGTTGGTCGGGGCCGACTAGGATTCCGCCAGCAAAACCCATGGCTAGGCTTGTGGCACCGTACAGGACCGCGCCGTCATACCGGACGTTGAAACCCACACACGCCACGATACGGCCATCGTTGCGGACGTACCCTTGCAGGGTCCCGCCCACTTCGAAAAACACGGACGGAAACGGTCCTGAATCAAGATCGTCGTTGTCTTGCAACAGCCGAACGTAGCCAGCTCCGGGACCTGAGCCGGCCACGTCGAGTACCAGCGCTCCCATGATGGCCTTTGAGCCAGTGCCCAGATACTGCACTTGATCGATAGGGGTAACGCTGATGACGCCGGGTGTTTCGATATCGGCATTGCCGGCCCCGATCCACACGGACCTGTCAATCCCGTCGTAAGACGCTGGCGACGTTTCACCCAGGCAGTAACCGAAAAGCAGCTGGGTAGCCTTGCCACCATTGAAGTAGACGGGCGCAATTTTCTCGAACGTCAACGGGGTCGTGTCGAGCGTGATTGGATCGGCGGTTTCGAGCTGCCAGAGCCCATAGTGATAGGTGCTTGGATCGACTTCGACTAAGAGCCCGGTCCTAAACATCTCGTCGCGGTCCAAATCGAAGACTCTCTTGTAAACTCTCTCGGTGTCGATGCTTTCCCAATAATTACCCCAATTGGGGCCTACTCCTGGCTCGTCGTCGCCGCTTGACGTGTGATCGGCAATGCACTGGTATTGAACGTCGTCGTTGGAAACATAGTCGCCGGCCGCGTATGCGGTCGCTGTCCCCCAATCACTCCCGGTCAAGTGCGTAAGCGGCTGACTGCCTTCTGCTACCCAGACGCCATTATCTGCGGAACCGCCGGTGATGTTCAGGAGAAAGCTTTTTCCGTTGGCAAGGATAACTCCGCCTATGCTTCCGGCCGGGGCGTACATGAAGTGACCCTCGCGCACGTGATCAAGCACGAAAGCGTATTCGTCGGTCAGGTAGAGGCGCGTCAGTGGGTGCGGAAGGAAATTCAGTCGCGTTGTGTTCAGCGTGATCGGGCCAAGGGTGGCAAGTCGCCAAATTGTTCCGGCCGCCTCGTTGCCCTCAAGGATCTCCACAAGCAGGCCGGGCCGCATGCGCGCGGATGTGTCGGCGTCTTGGCTTCTGCTTGCTGACCAGTCGTTGTTATCATTCAGGTGGTAATTCCAGACTCCGTTCTCTGGCTCCCCTCCTAATGCGTTTGGCAAGTTGATTAGAAACCTATCGCCTTCGACAAGCGTAATGCCGCCGGTGTATTTGCTCGCAATTGGGCCGGCCCCATCGTCGCCGATGATCTTGTTGCCTGTCCGTGTGTAGTCGGGGGGCAGGACGTTCACGTAGGCGCGGACTGCTACCAGTGCAGGCGATGGCTCCGGGTTGCGAATCACGTTAACGAGTCCGGCCGCGGCTCCGCCGACAATCAAGAATCCGGCGGCGGCTACCGGCTCGCCTATGTTGTGATCATCGCGGACGATGTTCTTTTGCAGCAACCAACTGCCGGCGGCCGTTGTCCAGATTTCGCCAATCTCGGGCGTGGCGCCGTCCTGATATGCAGCGATTGCCGGAAAAGTTTGGTGGCCTTGCCCATAAGAAAGCGTCGGGTTGATCGAATTGTAAGGCGCGATGGGAGAGGGGCCATTGAAAAACACGTCGGTTGCGCCGGCTCGCGTTGGCCGCCTGACGGGAATTGCTCCGTCGTCGCTAACCGTAGAATCCTGGTCAACCTCCATCACGGCGAATGGGGGAACGCCGGTTGATGATCGGTTGCAAACCAAAGTCCAATTGATAAGTGGCTCGCGAATCATGGCTGGCCTGGTAGCTCTCCAAGGTTTCGTACGCGCTGGGTTTCTGCGGCACGCTCGGCGGTCGGGCGAAGGAACTCCGCGCGTCGCCGGGCCGGGTAGGGCGGTACGTTAACGTCATGCTCCGTATTGCGGCTGGCCGTCGTCTTGGGACCGTCGCGGCCGATCTCCCAAGAAACCTGGGCAATGGCACCGTCGAGGTCGATTGAAACCAATCCGTTATAGTCGATGGTCAAACCTTCCGACGTGATGTACTGTGCGGCCATGCCGTCGAGGTAGTAAACCGAACGGGCAAGCGGATCGGCTTCAAGGATCGTCGCCCCGGTGATGTTCTCGTTTCCGTCGTATTGACCGATGATGCTCATTTGCACGTCTTCGTAGGTGCGGACGGCAAAGTTCGTGGCCCCCTTCATGCCGGGCAACAGGCGCTGAGCGGTGAAAACTTCCGGCGCGTTCGTCTCTGCGTTCAAGATGTTGATGCCGGTTTGTAGGATGAGGGTTGGCGCGACAACTCCGCTCGCGCTCCGGAAGAAAACTGGCTTCTCGAAGGTGCATACCTGATGCAGCTTGTTAATCCTGAAATCCACAAAGACTTGTTCTGACTGCCGGGTGTTGAACTGCGGGCGCGTCCCGTTCCAGAAGTACTTTTGGCAAAAGACGCTGATTGCCCCGAAGATCGCCGCCGGCTTCGCTCGGCTGTAGCCGTCATAGATGCTCAGCGTTTGCGGGATCCCGCGTTCATCAAAAAGCCTGTCATCGCCGGGCCGCGGCGTGATTTGCTCTACCTGCTCGTCAAGCAAAATAATTTGCTGGCGGCGTACCAAGAGGCCGTAGCCGGGCACGGTCAACGGCTTCACGTTCACAATGATCGGTATACCGCCTCTGCCGCCTGGGTAGTCGCTCAGGTAGGTAAGGTTTGGGTCGCCGATCTCGGCGGAAAAGTTGGCCAGCTGGTAGCATCGCCACACGGATCGTCGCGCAAGGTCTCTTGCTTCAACAAGAGTAAGCCTGTCGGTTGCGCGAATGCCTGGAAAGTCAGGCGGCGGGGCCTGCGACCAATCGGTAGTCCCCGGTCCGTTTGGCCGAACGATATCCACCTTGATGCCAATAATGGGGTTGTTCTCGCCGGCATCCACTTCGACGGCAACGCCGAAAGGTTGGCCGGCAACCCTCGCGGTGATCTCAACTTGCCCATCGTCGCCACTGGCGAAGGGTGTCGCGGTCACCCTTCCGCTGACATTGGGTGATACGCTGCCGTTGATCCGGTTGGCGAGCGCGGTAGCCACGTCAAGCGCGTCTTCGCCTGGGGCCGGCTGATAGGAAAACCTGACACCGTTCAGGGTGACAACGAACGTGAGCCCCTGAATCTCGACGGCGGCGCCCGTGATCGTGACAAGGTTCTGTTGCTTGATCGCTCCGCGAACTGGCGCATAACTCAAGCTGTTGATCGGCCGATAGCTGCCGTCCCAATCCAGGCCAACGGGTACCAAGAGTAAGCGGGCTTGAACAATGGTCGGGGCTCCGGCCACGGTAACCCCGGTAGGTGTCTCCGGGCTTTTCATTGACGGGGCGACTTTACTAAATGAACCCTCCGGCAGATCGGCGCCAACTCCTGGCAGGGCAATCAGAATCCGATTCTTTTTGAGCTGGTAAATCACTCTTCGGCCGTACAACGCGGCCAACTTGGAAAGCGCGATCGCCGGCGGCTCGGCCTTCCAGACGGTGCAAGGATTGGTACCTGTCGTCGGGGTCACTCCGACCCATGGCGGATTCATCGTTGACGCCAGCGCGCCTATTTTGGAATCCAGGCCGACGGGCAGGTCAATCGAGTAGTTTTTCTCACCCATCTTGTCCAGGCAAAGAATCGCTAACTCGGTCGGGCTCCGGATCGTCCACGGGCGCAACTTGCCATGATCGTCGAGTTGGTTGTACTCCCCGCTGATGCCGCCCAGGTCGCGCCACTTCCAACGGCGGTCAACGATTTGCAGTAGCCACACAAATCCGTCAATGTCGCGCTCGGTTTGCAGGTTGTCAACCTTGCAATCAGGAATCAAGATTCGGTCAAACTTGTCATAGAGAAGTAGGTCGCCCACTTCGGCCGGCGGCGTAGTCTGCGGCAGAATGCGGAGAATCGCCGTGCCCGGCGTGATGCCGTGCGAAATGGTATACTGGCAAGCGTCGATACTGATGGCGCCTGGCCAGCTCGCAACTCCCTGACGCTCTCCTGGCATTGGCTTTCCTACGTGATTCGCACGTTGATATTCTTGCCGCATTCAATGGTGACGTCTTCGAGTCCGCAACGGTCGAGAACCGTGGCGTTCGTCCAAGTGATCTTGTGGCCGGGGTCAAGGATGGTTGCCCCTGCCTTGATCGTGGAATTCGTGATCGTGGCGGCGGCGTTGCGCTGGCTCCGGTCGAGGGTCGCCGCGTTTCCGAGATTCAAGGTTGCGAGCGTGCCCGTTGATTGCCAGTACAGATAGCCCTCGTCGCTGTTCAGCGTGGCCAGCGTTGCCGAACCGCGTAGCGTGCCCGTCCCCTTCGTCATCGTCCAGGTAGTGACGTTGCTTTCCGCTTTCACGTCGCCACCTACCTGGTTGATCGTGGTTAACGCGGCTCCGGGACCGGCAAGAATTTGCACGTCGCTTGCCGGATTGGTCAGGCTGCCGATGTTGATGGTTGCAAAGGTGCAGGTGTCAGCGACAAGGCCGAAACCTACGGACCCCTGCATTGCGTTCAGGATCGAGTTTGCGCCACAACCCTTGATCGTGAAAGCCGGCTGATTGGCATCCAGCGGACTCCCGGCCGCAAAAGCGTTGACGGTAACGCTTGCCGTGCCGCCCTGATCGATCTTAATTCGTCCGCTCTGACTCTGATTGGTGACCGTTGTTGCGAGCGTTTGCAGGAACTTTTCGCGGTACTCGTAGTAACCGCCGTCTGACCAGTCGGGCAAGCCGATGTTGCCGCTGAAAGTTTCGTCGAAAAGGATCGAGGTGGGCGCGATCGCAGCGAGCGCGGCCAGTCCGTAGTAAGCGTTAACGGCGCCGCTGAACAAAATGCTGTCGGTTGCATCGACGGGCAGCGCTCCGGTAGTCCAGTTGGCCAGCGTGGAAATATCCTCGGGGCCGCTGCTCGCCGTTGTCGCCGTCGTGATGAGTGTTGCCGTGCCGCCGGCTGCGGCGCTCGTAATGGTGAACGGTTTGCCGGGCGTACGCGCGGTCAATGTTAGAGCGGTCGTGATATCGGCCGCCTCTACTTCGGCGAACTCGGCTATCGTCGTTGCGGCCAGGAGCGCGACAAGGCCGGCTGTCACGTTGGCCACTGTACCAGCGGTTGCGGTGAACGTGATCACTTTGCCGTTGCAGGTTAAAGAAAATGTGTTACCGATCCCGACATTGGCAGGAGTCACGGTGTTGACCTGGGCCACGGCTGGCGCGTCGCCGCGAAAACGATTCTGGGCCATTGTTCAACCTCATTTCCAAAGGTGCGGTGCGCCGATCAGAGGCGTAGCGCTCTCATATCGGTAAATCCAAGAAAGCTTGTACGTGTCGTATTGGCTCCCGCGAAAGTTCGGCGTTGTTCGCTGAAACTCCGGATCGTCTTTCAAGGCGGTTGGCCAGATTGCGCCGGGTGGCAGCGGGTACCGACGAAAGCCCACAGCCTCGCCGGTCTGCATGACCGAAAAAATACTTCTGGAGTAAAGCAGCTGCTTTTGCGGTGGCCCATTGACAGCCAACTTGTGAGCGTAAATCGGGCCACCCCCTTTGAACTCCAAGCGCTCGGTAAAACTGATCAATAGGTTTTGCGTGCCGGCAACCGGGTACTCGGCCTCGGCGGTAAACTCGAATTTCCGAAACTGGTTGTACTCGCCGCCGTTGTTCTCTTTGAATTCAGGCCCGCGCGTGATCACAACCCCGCCAAGACTGCCGGCGTTATAGAGTCCTGTTGCTGACGCGCTGCCGTCGTCTTTGAGGAAAACCAGATCCTTATAGGGCTGGGCCAGCGCGGTAATCAGGCCGTTCATCGCCAGCGTGATCGCCGCTTGCCCGTCCGCTTCCAGGAATCCGGCCACTTCCAATGTTTGCTTGATCTTGAGCGGCCGGCCGTTGTCGGCGCGGAACGTCTCGGACAGCGCGCGAATCTCGCAAGCGTTGGCGTTGAACGGATATGCTCCCCAATAAAGTCGCACTGTTTATAACCCGCTGTTGACTACCGCGCGGCCGGCCTGCATGTTCCGGCGTACTTCGTTTACCTGTGCCTGCAAACTCTGAATCATTTCGCCGTACACCTCGCGAAAGGCCCGCAATGTGTGCCGGCTAAACTCTCTGGCGTCGAGGTTGACGTTGACTCGGATATCCGCTCTTGCGTTGTCGATTTGACGATCTTGCTCGCGCAGGGGAGTTGCTTCATAGCTCGGCCTGAATCCTTCGCGGATTGCCTGCATGCGCTCCGGGCTTTCCTCCCCGATACGTACCTGTTGCTCGCGAGCGTACTCAGGAGCGAAACGCTGGGCATAAGACCACGCTTCCGGGCCGGCGCGCTCGCCATGCTCGCGGACCTGACGCAAAGCAGACAGGCCAAGACTTCTCTCGATTGGGCTTGCGGCCCCCCAGGTGGCCGCGCCTTGCTCGGTCCGCGAATACCGATCTTCCAGATTGCCAAGCTGCGCGCGTTGTTCATCAATTGCGTTTCGACGTACTGCGGATCGCGCCTGGGCCTGCCTGCTACTGGCTGCCTCCGCCACTCCAAGAGCGGTATCGTAGGTCGGCCTTATCGCGCTCTCCGCTTGGCTTGCGCGCTCCCTTGCATGGGCGGCAAGCTGCAACTCTCGCGGGTCGCTGCCGCGAAAAGCTCTCTGGTATCGCTGCTCGGTCGCCATCACGTTGCGCAGGGCCACAGCTTGCCGGTCGGTCGCCTGGGCGAGTTGCTGCTGTGCAAGCTGTTGATCGCGCGTTGCCGTGAATTCTTCGCGCTGCAATTCAACGTGACGATCCTGCAACGGCAATAGCCGCTGATACTCGGCGTGTTGCTGGCGTCCGGCCACTGTTTGCCGGTCGAAGGTTTGCAGGGGAGCGTAACCAACGGCAGAGGTAGCGTCGTGCCTTGCCTGTCGGGTGCCAAGCTCCCTTTCTATTTGATTGGTGCGGCCAGTTACTTGGGCTTGAACTCTGTCGACGGCAAGGTTTTCCTGGTGGCGTACCGTGTTCTGCCGCATTGATTCCGTGGTGCCGTCGAGGGCGCGGCCGAACTCGCGCAAGCTCTTGAGGAGCCCGCCAACGACGGGAACGCTATCGGCAATCTGGTTTCGCTTCTGGGCGTCGGTCAAGTCGGTTCGCTGGGAAGTATTCATGGCCTGCGCGCCGAACGCTAGGCCATGCTCCAATGACTTGATGCCGGCGTAAACGGCCATGGCAACGTTGGCGCCCATCGCCATTGTTAAGCCCGACCCTCCCGCGGCCGATCCGCTGAGTGCCGGCGTCGGGCCTTGCGGTGGCGGCGTGCCTCCGCCCCCCATCGCGTTGTAGCCGCGCCTGGCGAGCTTCGCAGCCTCGGCGGCGGCCAGATAGGGAAGCGTGGCGGCGGCTGTGGGTATCGGAAAGCCGGTAACGGCCGATCCGCCCCAACTGGTGGCGGTCGCGGCGCCCATGATCGCGCGTGCGCCCGCCTTGCCGTAACGATTCTCCATCGCCTGCTTTGCCTGTGCCGTCTTCCTTCGGACTGGCCCGGTTACGGGCTCAAGCGTCTCTCCGATGATCGATAGAGCTTCCTTTGTCTCGGCCATCGCCGCCGATGCCGCGCGCTTGATACCGGCCGGGCTGACGGTCTGGCGAATGCCCTGGAAAGCCTGCGTCCACTCGGCGGCAAGAGTGTTCAGGCCCTTGGAAATGAGGTTGGCGAAACCAAGGCCGCCGGGGACGGGCAGACTACCGGCGGCGGTTGGCGGCGGCTGAGTCTTCGCGGCCTCGCGTGCATAGCGCTTGGCGGTCGATTCGGCCAATCCGCGTTGCTCCATCAGCAACTTGACGGCGCTTTCAGAGGTCCCGCCCCCGGAAAGATGCTCGGAGACGGCTTGCAGGTGGAGGGCACGGGCGCCCGGGCCTTTGGGGGCCCGGGCGCTGTGCCGCTCTGGCGAAGAGGCAGATTCAGCGGCAATGACCGTCGCGGCCTTGCCCATGCGCGTCTTGGGGGCTCCTACGCGCTCACGGCGGGCCTGTGCGGCGGCCTGGCGGTCGAGCTTGGCTTGAGCGACGCGCGCGGCAACCTCGGCGGCGGGCGGATAGACCTTCTCGGGCCCAGGGCGGCGCTCAAGGCCGACTTCCTCGGCCGGCGCGGGCGTGACCGACGGCTTTGGCCGGGCGGTCGCCCTCGGCCTGGTCGCCTCCCTGACGTATTTGTCGGCCGTCGAGCGTTCAACCCCGCCGGCCTCCATGACGGCCACGGCTGCGGCGCGCTTGCTGGCCCCCTGGGCGAGCGCTGCGGCTGCCGTCTGACGGTTCGCCTCGGCGGCGCCGTGGGCTCCGAACATCTGCGGGCGGGTGTCCTGCCAGCGTTCTTTATCCGCTCGCGCGGCTGCCGTTGCGGAAAGCTGGCCGGAAATCGTTCCGGCTACCAGTCCGGTGCCGATTGCGCCGCTGATTCCCTGTTTTTCCGTCGAGGGGGCCAGTCGGCCGGTCAAATCACGGAGCGCGATAGTATTCGCGTCGAGGGAGTGCCGAAGATCCTCAAGGCCCGGCATCTGGCCCGCGGCGGCGATTCGGCCGGCTGCCGGGCCGCGCGCCTCGGCTCGCGCGCCGCCTCCAAGACCGCTAAGAAGGGAAGCGATCGGGCCGGGCAGGGCAAGGCTCCCGGCCCCCATGAGGAATTGACCCCAACCGGATTTGGCCTGTGAACCTACCCGTACCTCGTCATCGTGGATGCCGCCGGCTCCGAACGCTCGGCCGCGCGGGGCCCCTTTGGTTCGCCCCTCGGCCCGCGCGGTGGCTTTCTGTTCGCGGGCTTCCTCCTGGGCTCGCCTGACTTCGATCTTCGCAAGCTGGGCCTCGGCCTGCGCGCGGGCCAACGCCTCGCGAGCTGCCGGCCGTTGCTCCCCGGTCGAGGTCTGCACGGCCAACCGGGCGCGGGCAGCTGCCTCTGCGGTGTCGTGGACGCGCTGGCGGGCCTCGGGAAGCCCGGGCGTCCGGCCTCTGATCTCCGGAGCGTTCAGGGCTTCGCGGAAGGCCTTGCCGATCTCGGGCGCTAACGCTGCTTGCGGTCGGGCGGTCTGTGCGGCTGTCGGCTGTGCGGTGTGCCCGAATAGCCTGGCGCTCTCCTGGGCGCGTTTCTCGGCTGCCGTGTGCACGCGTGGCGCCGGTCGTTGCTCGGTCGCCGCTGCCATGGCCGGCGGCGCTTGCGTGATCGGCGTTCGCGCGGGCGTGCCCGACGTCGTTCCCCGGAGTTGGGCAATCTCGGCATGGATCGAGGGCGCGACATTGGGGTATCTCGCGACCATGGCTTCGAGGGTTTGCAGGCGCGTCGCCCCGGTCGGTGTGGCGCTCTGCGTCGAGGATATGGCCGCGCGATTTTGCGTGCGCTGCTCGGTCTGTTGCTGGGCCTGATAGCGGGCAAAGGATTTTTCCTGCTGACGCTCCAGGTAGGCCAGCTGGGAAGAAGAGACTTGTTTCGGCGCGCTGGCTGATGGGCCGGCGCCAAGTCCCCAAGACGATTGGAAACGCTGGATGCTGCGCTCGTGAATCTCTTTCAGGGTTTGCCGATCAGCGGGCATTAAGGTCTACTCCAAGACGCGCGGCCAATCGAAGCAAAGGAACGCGGTCCCATCGATCATGAACATCGCGGCAGATTCGCGCCGCCCAGCGGACTATCGGGTCATCGGGCCAGTGATTGACAGCGCGGCATTCCAGGAAAAACAGGTACGCTTGCCGAAGTTGGGGCGTCAACTCCAGTGCGTTTTCCCGGATCGTCAACCGGCCCAACGGAATCTTCGGGCATGACGCGCAGGGCGTCGGCACGGTCAAGGGCCTCGGCGTTGGCGGGCCTGTGAGTCGAGGGCGCCGAATGATGTTGCCGGCCTCGTCGTACAACCACTTCGTGCAGTCGCTGCAATCACGGTCAAACTCAGGATGCCAGAGCAACAGGTAGACGCCATGCCGCAGAGTCCTCTCCAACCGTTCCCAGCGCGTCAACCGTTTTTTGGATCGGCCTCGGGTATCGCGTAGCCGGTGACCAGATCGAGGATTTTTTCAAGCTGCGGGTGAGGCAGCTTTTTCCAGTGCTCGGGGAGACAAGGAAGGGTCTCGCCGGGGCCGGTCGCGGGAATGTCCCACGCTACCAGCTGGTCAGTCAGCAGCGCGACGGCGGCGCCGATCCGCTTGGCGCCGTTGCCGCCGAAGGCAACGGCTTGCCAGTCGTAGACCTTCTCGGCCGTCGCCGGCCGGTAGGTGATGTTGAACGCGGGCCATGGCCCATGAGCGCTGATGTAGGCGGAAATCGTGAAACCGTCTTTGATAAGGGGACCGACGAACATTTGAGCTTTCTCCGTGGTGAATGGGCGAGCGAAAATTACACTGTGCTGTCGAGCGTCGTAACAAGCTCCAAGGTGGACCCAGACTTGTAGGCTTGACCCTCCAACGGAAGCAAGATTTCATCCTTGGCGCGGACCGGCGGCGTCCGGCGCGGGAAGGCAACCTTGACGAAATCGAAAATGATTGAAACTGTGCCGTTGGTAAACGTGCCAACAACGGCAACCCCGCCGGGTCCGCTGTTGTAGGCGGCCGTCGCCGCGGTGTAGGGCAGGTGCGTGGAAACGGTGATAATCCGATCGCGCGGATAGGCGGCGGTCAACGTCTGGGAGTTGAAAAACCGTCCGTCGTCGATTTGGAAGTCGATCAGGATATCGATATCTTTCGGCGTGTACGTGACCCCGCCCACGGTCCAAACCGAGTCCGTGAACATGAAAGGGCCGGTCGTGTCGATCAGGGACAGCGCGGGGAAAGTAGCCGCGGCGCCTACTGCCTCGTCAATGCCGATCAGCGACAATTCGACCGTGAGGGGCATTCCCTCACTGCCCTTGAATCGTGCCTGGTTGACGGCAACCCCGTTGTATGTGAAAACCTTGTCAACCTCGTCCTGGCAGACGAATCGCGTTGGCCTGGTCTCGGCCAGGGCATACACGTTGCCGGCCGCGGCGGTGCCAAGAATCCAGGGCAAGAGCAAGGCGAGCTCGCCGGCGTTCGCCTCCATTACCATCGGTTGGGGCGTGTAGATTTTCCGATTGTTGCGCCGCACGCGCTCGATTGAATGGGCCAGCGTGCCGCGGAGCTGGTTGCCATCATGGAAGGCTTCCTCGCACACTACGCCGGGGCCGGTGTAGTCGAATTTCTTCGTGACGGGATCGACGGTATCGATGCCCAATTGAGTCATTTTGCCGTAACCCATTGCTATCCCCTCACGGTTCGAGTGATGAAGCCGAATTTCAATTCGGAGTAAAACACGTTCTTTTGGAAAAGCTCTCGGTCAAAGTCCTCTGTCTCGATTGGCAGACAGGTATTAACCTCTGTCACGCCGGCCAGGCGCTGGTAACGGAAGGCACTCAGGATATCCCATCGCCAACCCAAGTTCCGATCCTTGTTCCTGATGAAGTTGGACGATTGCGTATCGAGGATCGCCACTAGCACAGGGACCACAATGTCATCCTTGCTGCACAGGACAACGGGAAAGGTCCACGTCCCGCCGGGGCAAATCTGGATGCAAGGATCGGGGTCAACACCTTTCACCTTTCGCGGCAGCAACAGCGGAACAACGCTTGAGTTTGAAATCAGGCCCAGCGCCTTTACTCGCAACTCCACGGCGTCATAGATTTTGCCCGGTAGCTCCAGGTCCCGGGAAATCTTCTGGAAAACCTCTACCTGGGTCAGGACGCCGGCGGCAACGCTGTTGAGTCGCCAGAGGTAATAGCCCAGCGCTGTAGGGCTCGGGCTCACAATCGCTATCGTGCCGTCCCCAACAATCGGCACGTCGTTTTGCGTCCATGTGAGCGTCCCGTAGTCTCCAGAGAACGGGGCCCGGTAAAGCGTGTTCGTCGATCCTGCCGGGCTCCCTGCAATCGTCGCGGTCCCGCCGGTGCCGTCTTCTGCGTCAAAGATCGTCAGGGCCACGGCCATCAGGCAATTACCAGCGTGTAATCTCGGGCCTTCGTAAAGCCGGCGATGTCGGTTGCCGTGACGGTGAACGTCGAGCTTCCTACCGTCGTCGGAGTGCCGGATAACCGGCCGGCTTGCGCGCCTGATGCCGTGAGGGTCAGGCCGGCGGGCAAGGTCCCCGTCGTAACCGTGTAGGTGTAAGCCTGGTTGCCGATCACTGCGTCAAGGCCGCCGGAAGCTGTGATCTGTTGTGAGTAGGCAACCGCGTGCGTGCCGCCCGGTAGACTGCTCGGCGCGATCGCCAGCGCGGGAACGGCGTCGGCCAACATGGCGTAACATCGATAGATGTTCCGGTCCATGCTGGCGGTAATACGCTTCACGGTCCAAAGGTTCGTTCCGTCGCTGAGCGCGTCAAGCTCCTTTGGTTGCGTCGTCTGTCCATTCAGGTACAGATCGACCGTCTTCCATCGTTCGCCGATCACGGCGCCCGCAATCAACAATTCCTCCAAGTCGGCCGGCTGCTCTTTCCCCCGCCAACCCGCGGCGCTGTACGCCTCGCCTGCCCCGCGCGAAAGCAGGCCGTATTGATGCTGGTCAGGCATCAGGCCTAGAAATCTCTGTGTGGCTATCGCGCTGGTCAACATCTCAACCCCACGGAAGATTGCGGTATCGGGCAAGGGCTGCTAACGAGTCCCCCGGCATCCCGCCGAAAGCCGCGTCAACTATTGGCCGAAGTTGGTAGCTGTACGTCTCCAAAGTTTCGGACAGAACCGCCTCGCCAAGATTCGCCTTCGAGCGAACCGAAGCCGCGAGAATAAATGCGGCTTGCTTCACGTCGGCGGGCACGGTCACAAAGCCGCCGGTGTACTCAACCTTGATGTTGCCGATTGGCGCGCCAAGCGCGGCGCTTATCTGCCCAGCCGTGTACTCGGGCCAGCGCGTCCAGGTCCCGGTAATTCGGTAGAGGATGCCGCTGCGGCTCGTTTCCCCGTCCGGCTGGTCAATCGCAAGAGCGTAGTCAACACCTAACACAAGCTCGGCGTCGTCGCCAAAAACGTCTTGAGCCTGACCCCAATAGCCCATGTCACTTTGCCAGACGGTCAGATCGTCGAGGATAACCGGCCGGTTTCTCAGGCAGATTTCCCGGCTGCCGTTCCCGCAAATGAACTCGGTGTAGTCGTCTTGCAAAAACGTCCGGCCGCAGAATTCTTCGATGCGCGCGACTACTCCGGGAATGATCGCGTCAAGCTGGGCATCGGCTGCTATGGCCTGACCCATGAACGCTTGCAACTCAGAGCGTGTGATCCAGTCGGCCATTACGTGGGATCTTCAAGTTTATCGATCTGGAGGTTGACAATTGCGGCGCTGGCATTGGTGATGTAGAGCGCGGTAACGTTGGCTGTCAGCGGGTTCGCCAAACCGCTGGACGAATTCCAAAGTATTGGAGTGTTCGCTGCCAACAAAATGGGGGCCTGTCCAACGGCGCCGCCGTGTACGTCGTTTGTGCTGATTGAGATAATGCCATCGGCCTCAATGCGCAGGGCTTTGAGCTTGGCAATGACGCAAGCGAAAGCTAGTGGCGTGTCGGCGGCAATGGGCATAGGCTCGCGAATGGCCTGATCGCTGCCCCCGGAAACGGAAACGGTCCGTGGCGCGCCTTTGGCAACCCCGTTCACCGAAAGCGTCGTCACAAAATCATAGGTAACCGTGGCGCCGGCAACGGTCAGCAAAACCAGAAGCAAGCCAAGAAGTAAGAGCATGACAAATCCTCGGTAAGAGAAAAAGGGCCGGGCCGTTTTGGGAACGTCCCGGCCCCCGCGCAAGCAGCCGTCACCACGGACAGAAAGGCTACTCGATGGTCCCGATTGAAACTCCCTGCATCGTCATAGCGGTCGCGCTCGTGAACGTGCAGACAAAGGTTCTTGTGGTTTTCGTGGCAACCGTGGCCGTGCCGGTGATTGTCACGCCTACCCCTGCGGTAACGGTAACCGTGCCCCCGCCCTGGCTAATGACGGTCAGCAAAAAGCTCATGCCGATCTGTGCGTTGGGAACATCCCCAAACATCTCGGTAGCCGTCCGCGTGGTTAGCGCGATGCCTCCCGCGCCGGCTGCTGTGGTCTGATAGAAGTTGTGGGCCGCCCCGGTCAACGTGTTGGCCGCTGCCGTGATTGTCGTATCAGTGGCAATGGTCGTGAACTTCGCCGCCGGCAGATTGCAAAGCGGCTCGGTCGATTTGCCAAGGATAGTAACGGCCGTGCTGCTGTCGATGGTGACAAGGAAGACACCAACGCTGAGCGGCGGAATCTTGGACAGGCCGGCAAGGGTTACCCCAACCCCGGCAGCCAAGGTCTGCGTAAAAGCAACCGTGTTCTTGATCGTCAACAGCCAGGACTGACCGGCGCGGTAGCGGGGCACGGCTGCAATGATCAGCGCGGCCGTGTCGGTCGTGTCGGTGTAAGCGGCCGTCGATCCGCTGCGCGTGATCAAGCCGGCCGTAATGCCGGCGGCGGTCAGGGTGCCGGCGCCAACGGTGGTAATGGCCACGTTGGAAACAACCTGATAGCTGCCGTAGCTCGTGCGCACGATGGAAGCCACGATAACCAGCATGGCCAGGAGAAGGCAGATTGACAGGAGCATGGGAGGTACCTCGTGAGTGAATCCATGGGGCCATCGTCGGCCCCATTTCGTGCCATTCCCTGGTTGCTACGTGGACGGCGAGCGGTCATAGCCGTAGCTGGCCGGGGCGTCTTTCTTCATGGCAAGAATCGACATGCCGATGATTGAAGACGTTCCGGAAACCAGCGTGCGCACAGCGCGGGCATAGCGGCCGTGGCGCGTGTAGCTCAAAATCGTAATGCCGGCCGCGCTGATCTGGCCGCTTAGCGCGTCGGCGCCTGGCTCGGCGGTCCATGCGGAATTGTCGTCACTGTACTCCATTTGGACGGTCCAGATTGCCGCGCCCGTGACGGCGCCATTGTCAATGATGCAATGAGTCCGGACGTCCCCATTGAGTAGGTCAACGCCGGTCCCGTTGCCGGTCGCGGTCGCGGCAACAGGGGCCAAGCTCTGGCCGATCACAACCCCGTTTTTAAGGTCCGTAAGAAGTTGCATTGAAAAACCCTCGGAAGGTCAGAGGTCGAAAAACGCGGCCAGAGTTACGCTACTTGGAGCTTGTCAACCCACGCGAAAGCGCCCGGGTGCCGCGCGCCGCCGTCATAGAACATGATCGATTTCAAGCAGAATTGATCTTGCTTGAACAAATCGGCGCCCGTCGTGCCGGACGGGTTTCCCTGGGTGGCAACAACGAACTCCATCATGGGCGACATGAGAATCAGGTAGTCGGGCCAGTAGCCGTAAATGATGTAGGTCAGGTTTGTCGTTGACCCCTGTACGCGATCTTGCCCGACCTGTGTTGTGGTGACGACGCGCTGACCGTTGATGTTCTTGCCATTCATCGGGTCGCCGATCTGGCGGAACGGCGAGAAGGTGAAGGCTCCGGAGACGTCGCCCGGAACGGCCGCGTCATTGCGGCGCTTCTGCAAGGCCCAATACATTTTCGGCCGCATGATATAACTGCAACCGGCGTCGTCGGGCACGTTGTTTTCCTCCACGGCCGACGTGAAGGAATACAGATCCTCGGGCGCGAGTAGCGCGCCAGTGTTGCCGGTCGCCGCCGTCGTTGGGGTTACCGCGGTGATCATGGGATTGTTGATGATTCCCATGGGCCGAACTTCGCTGCCAATCGCTTCGAGTAATGCCTTGTCGGCGCCAAGCACCATCGAGCGGGTAAGGTCCATTCGCAAAAGCTGCTCGGCGGCGGCGCCGGCGAATTGCAGGAACTCACGCGAATAGATCAGCAGCGACATGAGCTTTTTCGAGGACAGCGTAAACTGTCCGGTCTGAACGTTGGTTGTCGTGCCGGCCTCGGATTCGCCGACGTGGTAAGCGACGGATGCCGTGGTCTGCCGCGGTGCCACGAATCGGCCACTGGCGGGCATCGGGCCGAACGTCGCCCCGGCCCGGATCAAAGCATCCTGATTGCGGAACAAATCGATAGGCTCGCCAAACTGCGGCGGGCCAACGAGCGAACCGCCAAGCGTTTGATTCAGCCAGGATTGCGGATCGGCCTTGGTGCGGTGCGCGCCCATGATTTGGAAGCGCTTGGCCAGAAATTGCATTTCGTCGAGGTCGGCGCCTTCGACCCCGCCGTAAAGCAGCTGCTTGATCTCGCGGGCAAAGCTTCCCTTGCTCAATTCCTCGGGAAGCAACTCGGAACCGAAGGGGGCCAGGTAACCACCTTCGAAGGGCGCGGCCGTGCCGGCGCCGTGCGGATAGAGCTTTTGAAAGGCAAGGTGTACGTCGCGTTCAACCGTCGCATGGGCCCACGGATTCGGGGCCCCTTGCTCCTGGGCAATTTTCGCTTGGATCAAGTTGACCATGCGGAAGCCGCGGCTGGTCAGAGGATCCTCACCCTTGCGCGCGGTCGGGGCGGCGCCTGGAACGCCGAAAACCTGTTCGGGCGTCGGCGTGTTCGGATTGGGGGCCGGCGTCTGGCTGCCCGTCTTGGCGGCCTTGACTTCCTCGGCCAGGGCTTCGACCTTGGCCAGCTTGTCCAACACTGCCGAATTCTTTGCCATTGTCGAAACCTCAAAGAGTCTTGGAAAAAGGAACGGTTGTACGCTCGGCGGCCTGCTGCTAAATCAGGCCGGCCGTTTGCGGAGCAATCGAAGCTCGTGTTTCAATTGGGATTCCAGGCGGTTCGCGCGATCGAGGGCTTTTTTCTCGTCGTCGGAAAGCTCCTCATCATCGGCCTTTTTCTCATCGGCCGGCTTGTCTTCGTCCTCGTCGTCATCGTCGCCGATTGGGTCCGAGTCCTTGTAGCGGTCGCCGTGCAACTCCTTGATCGAGGTCGCGTGTCCCGCGCAGCCCTCGGCAATCTCATCGCCAAAGGTCTTGATCTCGTTGTCATCGTCCAGGCCGGCAACCGCCTTTGTGACCGCCTTGCCGCATGCGCTCACGGCTTTGAAAATCTTGCGGAGCGCTTTGCTGCCGTGCTTTTCCTCGGCTTCCTCTTCCTCGGGTTCGTCGTCCTTCTTGGCTTTGGTGACAACGGGCGGAATTGCGGCCGGGGTCGGTGCCGCCGGCTTTTCGTTTGGCGTGGCCATGTTTTTTGCCTCGGATGTGAAACCGTTCGCCCAGGTCGGGGCCGGGCTGGCGTAAGGACTGAGGGCGGCGCGAATCGATGGAGACAGAGATTTACCGCAGAGGTCGCGGGAAAGAATCTGGCGAACAGCATCAGGGTTGCAGGGGATCGGGCACCACGAAATTTCAAGCTGAGTCACTTCCAAGAGATGAGTGCCGATGTACCTGTCATCCTCGTAGATTCTCTCGATTTTTTTCTCTTTGTACCCAATCGATTGCCCGCGGATCATTTTTTCCATGACCAGCGCGGTCACTTGCGCGGCGAGCAACGTTGATTGGCTAAAAAACGTCGTCGCCTCGGCGTAGTCGTCGTAAAGCTTGACCGTGAAATTCCCGTCTTCATCCTCGGCCTTGCCGATGGGTTTCTGCCCGTCCGGGTCGCGATAGTCGAACGAATGAAGCCAGAGTATCAGAGGGTTTTTTGAATGAACTGACAGGTCAATGCCCTTGATCTCCAGCACATCGCCTACGTGATCTTTCGACTTGGAAGCATAGATGCCGGTTGCGGTGGCCTTCCCGGTATCAACGGAAAGCTCTTTCGTGCGCAGACAGTCGATTGCCCGAAAGCCATTGGGAACGTCGTAGGCATGCGCCGCGCTGCTCATGGCGGTAGAAATTAACACGCGAGCGCGCGCGAAAGAAAGGTTGGCAGTTGGGAATTATTTCGGCGCGATCGCGGATTGCAAGAGGTCAAGGCCGGCGGGACTGTCTTTCAGCGCGTCGAGGTAGGTTAGCAATTCGGCGTCAACGCGCTTCGGAAGGAGCTTTTGTAGGGCTCGGAGAATGGCGGTTGTCTCGATAATGGCGGCCTTGAATTCATCTCGATCCATTACTTGCATCCTTCATTGACGCGAACCAACTTGCCTTTGCGGAAACGGTAGGCGCGCTTGCTTGTAACTCTCGGAATGGCCGGACGTGGGCGCAAGAGAAAGCTGGCCCGTTCCAGGGCTTGAATCTGCTCGCTAATCGTCGGTGGCCTGCTTTCCATGGTTACCCCCTGATCGGCTTCAAAGTCCCGTTTGTCTTCCCATGCTCCAACGCGGTCAGTAACGCCTCGCGGCGTTGATCGATCTTTTCCCAACTCGCGTCAACGAGGTGCTTCGGGCGCGAATTGTTTGAATCAGGATCTTCCCCTTGCCCGTCTTCCTTGGGGCCTGGATCTTTGCCCCCCGGCGGTGGCAACTGCGTCTGTATCGCGCGCTCGTTCACCCAAGGCTCATCGAGGTGATCGAAGTTGCGATACCGACGGCGTTCTTGCAGGGTGGCCGCGCCGCATTTGATATCGTTTGCCCACTTCAATTCTTCGAGGGCCTCGTCTTTGAACTCCGGAGCAAGGATCGACATGCCGTATTCCCGGCCCCACGTCGGGCGCATGATGTGTTTGTTCCAGCCGGCGCCGACGCGCAACAGGACGGGCCCCAAGCTCAGATAGGAGAAGGCACGGAGGCTTGAATATAAAGTCGCGTACGAAAGATTGCTTTGAAGTCCGGCAACGGCCATCGGCACGCCATAGCACGCAAGGATGAAATCAAGGATCTGTGTCCATCCTTCGGTCCATCCCATTTCGGCCGGCGTCGTGGAAATCTTCGAGAACTTGGCGCCTGGCGGCGGAATTAATACCTTGCCCGCGTTCTGGGGTCCGGCATACAACGCGGTCAACTGCGCGCGAATGCGGGCAAGGTCGGTGTTGTCCGGACTGATTGTTTCGCCGTCGAGGTCGAGGGACAGGGTTTGCTCGCAACCCTGTGTTTGGGAATTGAAGCGGCTTTTGTCAATGCCTTCAATGGTGTCGACCTGAAGCGCGATCGCAGACAAAACAGCATAGCCGTCATACCGAAAAATTGGATGCTGATTGCGAGTCCGCTTGACCTGCTCGGCCGGGATCGTCGCCCCTGCACTCACTTGGCCAACGGGCGCGCCGAACAATCCGTATGGATATGGCAGCACTCGGTAGGCGCCGTTCGGATAGTCCGGGCTCGGTGGCATTGGCCAAGCTGTCGAGGAAGGCAGGTTGTACAGCTCGCCAATGTCGCCCTTGCGATCTCGGCTCGGCACTGCCCACGTTAGCGCGATGCCGGTCAGGCTCAATTGTTGAACCGTCTGATACATCAGGTCAATGAAGGTGTCTTGCGGGTTCGGATCTTCCCACAATTCGCAAATTGGGTCGAAGTGGTGGAGTTGCCGCTTCCCCTCGGGCGCGTCCTCATCCTCGGTCCGCTCGTAAATCTCAAGGCGGCTCCCGCTCGCCTGGGTGGCAAGCGTGTTGATTGCCAAGAAGGCGGCGCCGGTGAAGTGACGGGCAAGCTCCGTGATGTTCGAACTCCACTGGCCGGGCGCGCCTGTTCGAAGTGTGCCAAGCAGTCCGGAGATATCGGAACTTGCCCGCTTGACTTGCGGGGCCTCGGTGTGCCTGTCGGTGTAACGCGCTCGGGCCATGGGTTCAGATTGTAGCGGGGCGGTCTGGGGCAATGACAGGTTGGCAGTTATCGGGCCGGCGCGGGAAACGACGTGCGCATATGTACGGCGTCGTGAATGGATAGGCCACAGTGCCCGCAAAGGTCCGTGCCATCGCCTCGCGATTCGTGGACGTGCGGAACCATTCCAGGCGGTGCTTTGGGCCGCAAGCGTTCCAGGGCATCAATCGCGACGTCGAGGGCCTCCCGTTCTTGGGGGTAAATCATGCAACTTGTCCGGAGGTTCTTGAGCGCGTCAATCGCTTCGTCGAGTTTCATTTCAGGAGTCCTTTATCGCGGAGATACTTCCTCGCCTTCTCTGCCGTCTCCGCGTCGGCAGGGTCGGGCGGTAACACGTTCTCGGGATCGCGGCCAAGTGCTTCCATCGTCATGTTGGTGGCCAGCGCTGCCGCGCGATCGGTCGAAAAGTCACCGAAGCCGATCGCGCCGCCGTCAATGTGGACGGTCCAGCAATCGTAGGTTTCCAGGTAGCGAATGCCGGTGTACTTGGTCTCGGGCCTGGGCGTCGAGCTGCTCGGGCTGTCGGCGGTGACAATCTGGATTTCCGGCTTAATGATCCGCTTGACGGCGGCCTGCACTGCGAGCGCGAAACCGATAGCGCGATCGTCATGGCTGCCGAAAGGCGCTTCGAGGTTGGCCACGTCGAGGGATGCGAGTTGATCGAAGGTTGCCTTGCTGTGGATCACGCAACCGCCAACACGCACTTGTTCCGCGACGGAATCGTACATCAGGTTTTTGCTGACCTCATCGGTCCACCATCCAAGGTGTTTATCTCGGCCCATGAGGATGCGGGCCTTCTCGCGCCGCAAGCTCTCGATAAACTTCGTGCCGTGCTGCGCGTTCCGCTCGGGGAGGATTTCGGCGTTGCTGTAGTAGCGGGCCAGGAGCGCGCAACGATAGCCGTGTACGGTCGGTTCGATTTTCCCGCACAGGACCGCGCATTCCTCCAAGGTCTCAGCGTCGAGGACTTCGCCGGTCGAGTCGTCGCTGTTCGGGTTGCCCTTGGCCACGTCGGCGCCAAGCACATAACGGCGGTCGGGCTCGGGAAGCTTGTAGAACTCGATCAGGTGTTGCCAGCCTTTGAACGGTGTCCCCTTGGGAATGGGTAGCGGCTTGCGCTCCTGGAAGACGGTCAACAGCTTTGCGACGGGGAAGCGCTTGTCAAGCTCGCGGGCGGCAAGGGCCTCCTCGGGGCTCGCCGGATAGTTGGCGTACAACTCATCGCGGGAAAAGGTCCTGTCCTCAATTTCCTTGGCCACGTTCCGATACCATTCCGCATTGCGGCCCGGGCGTGCCCACCATGGGACAAAGATCGGTTGAAACTCAGATCGGCCGGCCAGGGCGGCGCGCATGATGTTTTTGAAACTGCTCTTTTCCGCGTGAACGCTGCTTTTCTCGGAACGGGAGAGAATGACCAACTTGCCGCCGGCGTCAATGGTCGGCTTGGCTCCGGAAAGCAGAATGTCCAGGTTGCGGATAAGGTCGGCCTCGTCAATGACAACAACGTCGGCCGTGTACGAGTCGCCGCCGCTCGCCATGCTGCCGAAACTGATAAGCCGGCTGCCGTTCGTTAGCTCAAGCTCCGTCGTGCTGTCCTTCGTGAAGCCTCGCGGCTGCAACCATTCGGGCAACCCCTTGAACGTGGCGCGGATCCTCTTGAGCAAATCCTTTGCCTCTTGGTGAGACTTGGAAAAAAGAAGCGTGGTCCAGGGCGCGTCATAGATCGAATGATGGGCGGTATCGGCGGCAATGAGAGAAGTAAAGCCGGTCTGCCGGGCCTTGAGCATGGCAACGAACCGCTCGCGTCTCATGGTCTTGAGCGATTCAACCTGGTCGGGCCAAAGACGGAAAGGATCATTCTTGGGAGGGAGTTTGCAATAGTTGTGGATGAAGTACAGGGGATTCGAGCAACGGATTATTTCGGCGTCGATTTGGTCGAGGGTGGCGGTCATTGCTTGCCCCGGAAGACAAGCAGCATGGACGGGAACGGCGCGGTGTTGGCTCCGTTGAAGCGCAGCCGGCCGCGGCAAAAACGAATCTCGGCAACGCGCGGCAAGACCAGATCGTGAAACCATGCCGTGTCCGTCCGGCTCGGCACAAGGTAAACGACGATCGAGGCGTTCCCTTCGTCAAGCTCGCGGATGCCCTTGGCAATCCATTCGCGCCGGTCGAGGTCGGCGCGCAGCGCGGCCGGCGTTGACCAGTGATCGGACTGGCGAGAAAAAACTACCCGCGACATTGGCGGGCGGTCCAGGACTTCAAAATCAGGGAAAAGAGGCATGGAATTCCTGGCGCCGGGTGAAAAATGGAAACTTTTGCGCGTAAAGAGAGGCGCGCCC
>Ga0070704_100000075_pt1 | contig 33854 bp, 29 predicted proteins | sample KBSK5252metaG_FD_65467 | JGI IMG/M metagenome (GOLD analysis project Ga0070704, IMG submission 65467) | Corn, switchgrass and miscanthus rhizosphere microbial communities from Kellogg Biological Station, Michigan, USA - KBS K5-25-2 metaG | ecosystem: Host-associated > Plants > Roots >...
CCCGCAAGCCCGGTGACCGCAAATCCCGCCGCCGCGAGCGCCTCGGTCGTCATGACCGTCGTGGTCGTTTTCCCGTGCGTGCCGGAGATGCCCACCGAGCGCGTCGTCCCGATCAATCCGGCGAGCGCTTCCTTCCGCGAAACGACCGGGATGCCGAGGGCGCGCGCCGTGACGACTTCGACATGTGAATCCGGAATCGCGGCACTCGCCACCACCGCGCGCGCGTCGCCGACATGATCCGCCGCGTGGCCCCGGTACACATGCGCTCCGCGCGCTACGAGGTCGCCACATCCCGAGACATCAAGGTCGGAGCCGCTGACCGAGAGCCCTCTCGAGAGCGCCACCATCGCCAGCGCGCTCATCCCGGCACCCCCGATCCCGACAAAGTGGAGAGGCCTTTGATCGGACGGGAGAAAGAGGTTCATGACGGATGACCTAATCTAAAAGGCCACTACAACTTGCGAAAGGCCGAGGTTACCCCGAAAGAACCCCGATACGCTCCATGATCCGCTCCACCGCGTCGGGCCGACCCCGCCCGAGCGCCGCCTGGGCCATCTGGTCGAGTCGGCCCGGGGAACGGAGCAGGCCACCGAGGACTTCGCCCAGTCGATCCGGTGTCAGCTCCGATTGAGGGAGGTGAATCGCGGCGCCGGCATCGGCGAGCACCATCGCGTTGGGGGTCTGATGATCGGCGGCCGCGGTCGGGAGCGGGATCAGGACCGATGGCACTCCCCACGCGCACAACTCGGCCAGCGTCATCATGCCCCCGCGGGAAACGGCCAGCTGAGCCACGGCGTAGGCGTCTGCCATCGGATCGAGGAAGTCGAAGACCTGGACATCGGGTGGCCGGTGGAATCGCTGGAATTGTGAGTAGGTCGCCTTGCCCGTTGCCCAGATGACCTGCACACCCGTACCCCGTTCCCGCTCGAGCCAGGTGCCCACGGCCTGGTTGATCGCGAGGGCACCCTGACTTCCCCCGGTCACCAGCAGGACCGGCTTCCAGGGATCGAGTCCGAATCGCCACCGGGCCGCGTCGCGGCGCCCGGGATCGGGAGGGGCGATCGCATTCCCGGTGTCGATCACCGAGGTCTTTACGCCGATCTTGAGCAGCGCCCGTGCCTCGGGAACTCCAAGCCAGACCTCGCGGACCCGGCGGGCAAGAAGCCGGGTCGACAGCCCCGGATAGGCATTCTGTTCCTGGATCGCGGTAGGAATTCCCCTCCTGGCGGCGCGCCAGACGACCGGGCCGGCGGCGTACCCGCCGGTGCCGATGACGAGCGCGGGTTGCTCGCGATCGAGGAGCCGGTCTACCGCGCGAGCGAGCCGAACGGCCAGCAGGGGCCAGCGCACGTTCTTCCACCATTGTCGCCGGTATATCGGCTCGGCAGGCAGGAGCTCGTAGGGATAGTCGCGGGTTGGCAGGATGGCCGACTCGACGCCGCGGGAGGCGCCCACGAGCACCACCCGCCAGTCGGGGTGGTGACGGCGAATCGCATCGGCAATCGCGAGGGCGGGCATGAGATGGCCTCCGGTCCCGCCGCCGGCGATCAACACCGTGAACGGTGGAACGGTGGAACGGTGAACGGGAACCGCCTTCACAGGCGGACCCCCACCGGAAGGCCGGTCCCGTTCACTGTTCACTGTTCACTGTTCACTGTTCACTGTTCACCGTTCACTGTTTTGCGGGTCTCCCCCGCGCCCGCCCGATGTTGACGAGGACCCCGACCGACAGGAGTGCGATCACCAGCGCGGAGCGTCCGAAGGACATGAACGGGAATGCCAGACCGGTGGTCGGCATGAGGCCGAGATTGACCGCGCCATGGAGGAGCGCCGCGAGCGCGACCGAGGCGGTGAGGCCGGTGGCCAGGTACTGCCCGAATGCGTCGGGGGCGGTCTTCGCGATCCGGAATCCCAGCCAGCAGAAAATGAAAAACAGCACCGCGATGACGAGCACGCCGAGGAACCCCCACTCTTCTCCGATGGTCGCCGCCAGGAAATCGGAGTATCCGTACGGGAGATACTTCATCTTGAGCTGCCCGTGCCCATACCCGACGCCGAACGGGCCGCCCGATCCGAAACCGATGAGCGCCTGATCGAGCTGGAAATCGCCGCCCTGGCACGGCTCGAGAAAGCACTTCAGGCGCTGCAGCCGGTACCCCTCCGCCCAGATCATCGAGACGCCGGCAAAGAGCCCTGCGGTACCGAGCAGCATGAAATGGCCGATCTTGGCGCCGGCAGTGAAGAGGACAATGCCGCCGAGGAGGGCGACGAGCGTCGCCATCGAAAGATTGGGCTCGATGAGGATCAGGAAGGAGACGAGGCCGATGATCACCAGGAAGGGCGCCACGCCCTTTTTGAAGCCGCGAACGGCCTCGCCCTTCTTGGCGGCCAGCATCGCCGTCCAGACCACGATCGCGAACCGGGCCAGCTCGCTCGGCTGGAAATTCGCCGGACCGAGCGCGATCCACCTCCGCGCTCCATTGGCGCTCGGTGCGATCGAGCGGGTGAACGGCAGCACCACGACGACCAGCGCGGCAACGGCCAGCAGCAACAGCGGCCAGGCAAACTTTTGCCAATGGTGGTAATCCACCCTCGAAACGACCATGAGCACCAGCCCCCCCGCCAGCGCACCGGACAACTGTTTGGCGAAGAATCCGAACGGATCGGCTTCCATCGTCGCGGCGGCATAGAGGCTCGCGATGCCGAAGACGGTGAGCACCGCGGTCACCACCACGAGGAGCCGGGTTTCCCAGCGGAGCTCGCCGGGGTGCCGTTCCACCGGCGGGCTCACCACGCCTCCACGATCTCACGGAAGCGCCGGCCCCGTTCTTCGTAATTGCTGAACATGTCGTAGCTCGAGCAGGCGGGGGAGAGCAGCACCACGTCGCCGGGCCGGGCCAGCGCCCGGGCGCGATCCATGACGTCCTCGAACCCCTGCGCTTCGACCAGCGGGACCCCGGCGCCGCCCAGGTCCCGCGCCACGATCGGGCCCGCTTCTCCGTAGGCGATCACGGCGCGGGCCCTCCCCGACAACCCCGGCCCGAGCCGGGTGTACGGCTCGCCCTTGTGGCGACCCCCCAGCAACAACACGAAGGGCCGGGTCATCGCCGCCACCGCGACCTCGGTGGAGGAAATGTTGGTGGCCTTCGAGTCGTTGATCCAGAGCACGCCATCCGCTTCGCGGATCGGCTCCATTCGGTGGGCGAGCGCACGAAAGGTGCGAAGCCCGCCGCCGAGCGCGGCGAGCTCCACCCCCATCGCCTGCGCCGCCAGCGAGGCGGCCAGCGCATTGGCCACGTTGTGATCGCCCAGCAACGCGAGGTCAACGCGCGGCAGGAGCGGCTCCGGGCCAAGCATCAGCCGGTCACCCTCGCGGTCGAACCAGGCGTGCGCGGGACGGAGCGTCGAGAATCGCCGGTGATCGCCCGCGACCCCGAGCGCCAGCTCCTCCGATGCCGGATCGTCGGCATTGGTGACCCAGACCGAGGCCGGCGTCGCATGCTGGAAGAGACGCGCCTTGTCCCGGTAGTAGTCGTCCAGTGATTCGTACCGGTCGAGGTGATCGGGCGCCAGATTGGTGAGCACACCGACCTGCGGCCTGAGCGCGGTCATGTCGTGGAGTTGAAAGGACGAGAGCTCGACCGCCATCGCCTCGGGACGGGTTCTCCCCAGCGCCACCTGGGACAGCGGAGTTCCGATATTCCCCGCCGCGACCGCATGCCGGCCGGCGGCGACCAGCAGGTGGCCGATGAGCGCGGTCGTGGTCGTCTTGCCATTGGTGCCGGTCACCGCGGCGTAGGGCACGCCCTCGAGCGCTTCGAGCCCGAGATCCGCCTCGGCGCGGACCGGGACACCGGCGTCTCGCGCCGCCACGAGCGGAGCCGCGTCGGGGGGAACACCGGGGGACACGACGCACCGCTCGGCGCGGGCGACCCGCGCCAGGTCGTGACTCCCCACGTCCACGTCGGCACCGAGGGCGCGGAGCTCGGCGGCGGCTTGTTCGAGCGCCGGCGATCGCCCGGCGTCGGAGGCGTAGACGGCGTGGCCGCCACGGCGAAGCAGCCGGGTCACCGCCGTGCCGCTCCGACCCAGCCCGATCACCGCCGTCTCCCGAACGGACATCAGCGCAACTTGAGCGTCGCGAAGGCGACGAGGGCGCAGAGAATGCCGAGAATGTAGAAGCGCGTCACCACCACCGTCTCCGCCCATCCCTTTTTCTCGAAGTGGTGGTGCAGCGGCGCCATGCGGAAGACCCGGTGGGCGTCGGCATACTCGCGCCCGCGCGTCCGCTTGAACCATTTGAACACGCCGATCTGCAGCGCCACCGAGAGCTGTTCGGCGACGAACACTCCCCCGATGATCACCAGGAGAAACTCCGCCTTGACCAGGATGCTCACCGTGCCGAGCGCGCCTCCGATCGCCAGGGCTCCGGTATCTCCCATGAAAACTTGGGCAGGATACGCGTTGAACCAGAGGAACCCCAGCGCGCCTCCCATCAGCGCCGCGCAGAAGACCGTGAGCTCGCCGGCGCCGGGGAGATAGTAGAACTGGAGGTAGGTGGTCGCGTCCACCCGGCCGAAGACGTAGGCGAAGAACGCGAACGCCGCCGCGGCGATGGCGGTGAGACCCGCCGCCAGCCCGTCGAGCCCGTCGGTCATGTTCACCGAATTGCTGGTGCCGGTGACGACGAAGGTCACGAAGGCAACGTAGAGCCAGGGCGCGAACTGCACGATGGTGAATTTGAAGAACGGGACGGTGGTGGCCGCGGCGGGCATCGTTTCGGGGGACACCACCGGGAAGTTGAACAGGTAGAGTCCGAGCGCGAGCCCGAAGACCACCTGCCCCACCAGCTTCCACTTGGCCACCAATCCGCGGGATTTCCCCTCGACGATCTTGAGGTAATCGTCTACGAACCCGATCGCGCCGGTCCACAGCATGGCCAGCATCGCGACGATGACGAAGCGGTTGGTGAGCGGCGCCCAGAGCAGGGTCGGAATGACGGTGGCGAGAATGATGATGATCCCGCCCATCGTGGGCGTGCCCCGCTTTCCCTGGTGGCTCGCGAGTCCTTCGGACCGGATCACCTGGCCGATCTTCTTTGCCCGGAGCCGCGCGATGATCGATGGACCCACGACGAACGCGAGCAGCAGCGCGGTCAGCATCGCTCCGGCCGCCCGAAAACTGATGTAGGTGAAGAGATTGAAAATCAGGTATTTGTGAGCGAGGGGAGCCAGGAGGTGATACAGCATGGCGCCTCAGGTCATGGGGGACGACGTGCGTGCCGCAAGATCAGGGAGGAGACGTTCCAATGCAACGCCCCGGCTGCCCTTCAGCACGACCAGCTCGTCGCCGGTGACGCGCGCGGCGAGGAGCGGTGCGAGCGCGGCAGCGTCCGGCGCGGCGAGCAGCCGGTCCCCCAGCGCCGCGCGGTAGGGTTCGAGCGCCGGAACGAATTCCCCGATCACCGCCAGCAGGTCGGGCTTGAGCGTGACCAGTGCCGACGCGATCTCGGCATGCAGGGTGGGCGACGCTTCGCCAAGCTCCCGCATCGTCCCCGCGACGAAGATCAGCCTCCGGGCGCCCCGGAGCGCCCGCGCAAGCTCGATCACCGCGCGGAACGAGGCGGGATTCGCGTTGTAGGCATCGTTCAGCACGGTGAGCCCGCCGATCTGCACCATCTCGCCCCGGCCCCCCGGCACCTCCAGCGTTTCGAGACTTCGCGCGACGCGTTCCGGATCGAGGCCGAGCGCCTCGGCCACGGTCCACGCCAGCATCGCGTTCGCAGCCTGGTGACGGCCTCGCGCATCGACCGTGAACACCTGCGTCCCGATCGTCAGGCGGGGGCGGCCGTCGGGAAGGAGCTCCACCTTGGCCGGAGTGCGCTCGGCGCCGGCGAGCCCCGCGGTGATGACGCGCCTGGCCCGCTGCCGGGCCAGCTCCGGAAGGACCGGCGGCTCGAGGCCAACCACTGCGAGCGCCACTCCGTCGGTGAGCGCGAGTTTTTCGTTGAGCGCCCCGTCGTGGCTGCCGAATCCTTCGAGGTGTCCCGCCGCGACATTCGTAATCACGGCGATGCTCGGCGCGATGACTTCGCGATGCCGCGCCATTTCACCCTTGAGGTTGGCCCCGGCCTCGATGACCAGCGCCTCGGTGTCGTCGGGAGCCTCGAGGATGGTGAGCGGCACCCCGATCAGATTGTTGAGGTTGATCCGCGTCGCCGCCAGCCGGTATCGGGTGCGAAGTGCCGCCGCGACCATCTCTTTCGTGGAGGTCTTGCCGTTGGTCCCGGTGATCGCCACGACCGGACCGGGGATCGTCTTCCGGCGGGCGTGGGCGAGGTCGCCGAGCGCGGCCAGAGTATCGTCGACCTGGTACAGCACCAGTCCGGGAACCCGATCGGTACCGCGCCGCACCACTGCGCCCCGCGCGCCGGCAGCGGCCGCCTGCGCCAGGAACGCATGGCCGTCGAACCGATCACCCTTGAGTGCCACGAAGAGCGATCCGTCGGTGACCGCACGAGTATCCGTGGACACACCCGAGTAGGCCGTGTCGGTGCTCGGCCCCGGGAGCCCGAGGGCGGTCCGAACGGTCCGATCAGTCCACCGCACCGCTTCCCCCTTCCCCAGTTTTCCCCTCTTCCCCGGTCCTCCGCATCAGCTCCGCCACAATCCCCCGCTCATCGAACGGCCGATACTCGGTGCCGATGACCTGGTACGTCTCATGGCCCTTCCCCGCGAGGAGGAGCGTGTCGCCCGGGCGCGCCAGCCGGAGCGCCTGCGCGATCGCTTCCCGGCGGTCGGCGATGCGGAGGTGTTCCACCCCGGAGGGCAACCCCGCCATGATCTCGTCGATGATCGCTTCGGGGCGTTCGGTCCGCGGATTGTCCGAGGTCACCACGACGAGATCGGCGAGTTCGCCGGCACTTGCCGCCATCAGCGGCCGCTTGCCGCGGTCGCGATCTCCGCCACAGCCGAAGAGCGCGATCAGCCGGCCCCCGGTGAGGGGGCGGAGCGTTGCCAGCGCGCGCTCCAGCGCGTCTGGCGTGTGCGCGTAATCGCGAACGACGACGAACGGCTCGGCGAGCAACCGCTCCATCCGTCCGGGCACCTGCGGCGATTGCCCCAGGCGCTCCGCCACCTCCCCGAGGGACATGCCGAGACCGACCGCCACCGCGGCGGCCGACAGGGCATTCGAAACATTGAAGTCACCGGGCAGCGGAAGCGAAACCTCCTTCCGGCCGAAGCGCCCCTCGATGCGGAAGCGGCTCCCGGTCGCCTCGAGCACCGGGTCGACCGCGCGCAGGTCCGCATCGGGGTGCCGGCCGAAGGTGACCGTATTCCCGGTCCGGGGAATCACCGCCCAGACCGGATCGTCGGCATTCGATGCGATGACGGCATCCTTCGCGAGCAATCCCAGGAGCTTGAGCTTGGCGGCGAGGTAGTGCTCCATCGTGACGTGATAGTCGAGATGATCGCGGGTGAGGTTGGTGAAGACCGCTGCCTGGAAGGCGAGTCCGTCGAGGCGGCTCTGGTCGAGACTGTGCGAGGAGGTCTCCATCGCGACCCGGCCGACACCGGCGTCCCGGAGCACCGCGAACGTCGCCTGGAGATCGACGGGACCGGGTGTGGTGAGCGAGCCCGCCGTCGACGGAAGACTCCGCCCCGCCCCGTCGAACGCCCCCAGCGTCCCGATGCTGCCGGCGTCGCCGTCACGATTGAGGAGATGGCGCACCAGCGCCGTCGTGGTCGTCTTCCCGTTGGTGCCGGTGATGCCGATGAGCAGCATCCCCGCCGCAGGGTCGCCGAACCAGGTGCGCGCCAGCACGATGGCCGAGCGCCGGGCGTCCTGCACCACGAGCTGCGGCGCGGGAGTGTCCTGCGGTGACTCGACCACCACCGCCGCCGCGCCCCGCGCGACCGCGTCGGAAACGAAACGGTGGCCGTCCATCTGGGAGCCGCGCACCGCGATGAACAGGGTGCCGGGCCCGACACTCCGGCTGTCGGTGGTCAGACCGGAGACGTCGGGAAGCGGGGACGGCGCCGAGCGGAGCAGGCCGGCGCGCCGCAGTGCGGCGACCAGCTCGAGGGAATCGCTCACGGAGTCTTGGCTGAGAGGAAGAGCACCACCGTCTTGCCGAGCGCCAGCGAATCACCGGCGGCGGGAAGGCTCTTCACCACGACGCGACCGCTTCCCTCGACCCTCGCGCGGAGGCCCCGCTGATGCACGGCGAACACCGCGCCCCGGACGGCGCGCCCCGTCACCTCGGGCACCAGCACCAGCGCCGTTTTGGCGGCGGGCGCCCGAAGCGGCAACCGCACCGACGCCGCCGATTCGTTGAGGTCCTCCGATTCGGCCTCTTCGCGCCCCCGCGCCTTCGCGTCCTCGCCACCTTGCGTCTTTGCGCCGTTGCGTCCTTGCGCCTTCTCCGCAATCACACTCCGGTCGATCACGCTGTGCCGCGCCGAGAGCGCCTGCTTGAACATCGACGCGGTGACCGGTGCCGCCGTCTGTCCGCCGTAGTAGGCGCCGCCCTTCGGATCCTCGATCGTGACGACGGCGACCAGCTGAGGATCCTTGGCCGGGTAGATCGCGACGAACGAGGCGCGGTAGACGCCCGCGGCATAGCTTCCATTCACCGCCTGCTTGGCCGTACCGGTCTTGCCGAGAATCCCTCCCCGCACCTGCGCCTGGCTGCCGGTGCCCGACTCACCCGCCGCCAGCCCCAGGAATTCACGCATGCGGACCGCGACCGCGACGGGAATCACCCGGCGCACCATCTCAGGCTCGGTCTTGTACAGTGTGCGCCGGTCGATGCTCCGGATTTCGCGCACCAGGGTGGGAGCCATGAGCACGCCGTCATTGGCGAACACCCCGTAGCCGAGCGCGAGCTGCAGCGGCGTCATCTGAATGCGGTAACCCATCGCGATGCTCTCGGCGTCGTACCCGGGATCCCACCGGTGCGGCCGCACCAGGACGCCACCGGCTTCGGACGGATATTCGACGCCGGTGAGGGCGCCAAATCCGAAGGCGCGCAGCATGTCGTACTGTTCTTCCCAGCGAAGCTTTCTGGAGAACTTTCCGATTCCGATGTTGCTGGAGACCTGAATCACCCGCGCCAGATTCATCGGCTCCTTCTCGACGTGGGTATCCTCCACGGTGCGGGTGGCCCGCCCGCGCGTGGGGTAGGTCCATTTCCCGTTTTCTCCCGAGACCGTCTCGTCGTCCCTCACCCGGCCGAGGGTGAGCAGCGCCGCCGCGGTAAAGGGCTTGGCGGTCGAGCCGGGCTCGAACGGACTGGTGAAGACGGTGGCGCTGGATGCCGGACCGGTGCGGGTCAGCGAGGCGAGCGCGAGCAGCTCGCCGCTCCGCGGATCGAGGAAGACGACGTCGCCGCTCTCCGCTTTGTAGTCGATCAGTGCCTTGGCCAGCGCGTTCTCGGCGATCTCCTGCAGCTCCGCGTCGATCGTGAGCACGACATCGTGACCTGGCACCGGCTCGCGCACCAGCCGGTCGGGCGATTCGAACTGGTGGCCGGCGGGGGTCTTGAGGTCGATCGTTTCTCCGGGACGCCCCGCGAGAATCGAATCGAGCGAGCGCTCGAGCCCCGATTGGCCGCGGCCTTCCTCCAGGGAGACGGCCCCGATGATCGGCGCCGCGAGACGGCCGCTGGGATATCCGCGGCTGTAGGCGGTGTAGAAGCGGACCCCGCGCATCCCCCGCAGCGGGGCGATGGCCGACTCCTTGAACGGGCCGTGGAAATAGGGGTACAGGTTGTCGGCGCCGCGGCGGAAGGAGCGGAGCAGCGTGGCCTGAGAGACCCGGAGCGACCGCGCGGCGCGGCGGAGAAGCAACGCGGTATCGCGGACTTCCCTCACCGAGATCTGGACCCGGTAGACCGGCTCCGACACCGCCAGTGGCCTGCCGTTCCGGTCGTAAATCGTGCCGCGTCGTGCCGGCAGCTCGCGGGTGACGGTACGCTGGGCGCGCGACTTCCGGGCAAATTCCCCGCCCTTCACGAGCTGCAGATAGCCCGCACGCCCGACCAGCAGCACGAGCCCGCAGGCGAGTGCGACCTGCAGCGCCACGATGCGCGCGACCGGTTTGGCCATCAGCGTCCCCGGCCGGCGCCGGCCACGAGACTATCGAGCGAGATCAGGATGTTTTCGGATTCCGACGGGAGGTGCATGCCGGCCCGCTCCATTCGCGGGACCAGAACGTCGCGGCTGGTGAGCGTTCCGATCTGGCGCAGCAGCTCGGTCCGTTTGCCTTCGAGCTCGATCCGGCGTTCCTGGAGCACACTCAGCCGCCGGGCTGTCGCGAGTCCCTTGCTCTGTCGCGTGGCGATCGCCAGCGCGGTGCCCAGAAAGAGCAGCAGCCAGAGGAAGAACCAGTGACGGCCCTTAAGTCTCATGCGCGGTCCGGAACATCCGGAGCCGTGCGCTCCGGGCGCGTGAATTGGCGGCGACTTCCTCGGGATCCGGCACGATCCCGCTGCGCGGCGCGGCGGTGCCGAGCGGGCGCCCCCGGCAGGTGCAGACCGGTTGCTGGGGAGGACAGATGCAGGAGCGGCTCCATTCGTGGAAAGCGTGCTTGGTGACGCGATCCTCTCCCGAATGATAACTGATGACCGCGAGCATTCCCGCGGGGGCCAGGGTGTCGCGGAGCGCGGGGAGCGCCTCCGTCAGCCCGTGCAGCTCGTCGTTGACCGCGATCCGGAAGGCCTGGAAGATCCGGGCAAAATCGTCGGGCCCGGAGCGCGGACCCAGCACGCCCCGAATGGCGTTCACCAGATCGTCGCTGGTGAGAAACGGCTCCCGCTCCCGGCGCCGTACGATTTCTCCGGCCAGCCGGTGAGCCCGGCGCTCGTCTCCCCAATCGGCGAGCCATGCCCGCAAGGTGTCCTTGTCCGTCGTATTGAGGAGGTCCGCCGCGGTGGGACCTTCGTTCCCCATCCGCATATCGAGCGGGGCGCCGGGGCGGAAGGTGAATCCCCGGTCTTCCTGGTCGAGCTGCCGGGACGACACGCCGAGATCGAGCAGAATGAAATCGGGATGGAAATCGGCGATCTCGGCCAGCGCTTCGTCGCTCGCGAAGGGGGCTTCGAGATACCGGATGCCGGCGTCGCCAAGCCGTGATTTTGCGGTGCGGATCGCGTCGGGGTCGCGATCGATGGCCAGCAGGTCGGCCCCGGCGGCGCGGAGGGCTTCGGCGTGCCCGCCGTCTCCCAGCGTTCCATCCACCGCCCTCCGGGCGCCCCGGGCGGCTTCCAGCACCGCCTTGAGCAGCACGGGCTCGTGGTACGCGCTCATGATCGGTTCGCTCACCTTGTTGCTCCCCCTCCAAAAGACTTCACCCCGCCCGGTTGTCGGACGGGGTGAAGGCTGGCGCATCCAGAGCGGGGCTGACGGGGCTCGAACCCGCGACCTCCGCAGTGACAGTGCGGCACTCTAACCAAGCTGAGCTACAGCCCCTGGTGCGAAGCCCCTCATTTTAGAGGGGCCACCCCTCATTTGCAATACGCTTTGATCAGCGAATTGATATGGGCGGTGAACTGATCCAGAGCCTGGATTCTCGGTGCCACCACGCCTTCGTTGATCGACCGGCCCGCGTGCAGCGCCGGGGACGCCTCGTCCATCAGCGTCTTCATCTGCTGCGACAGCGGGCAGGACTTCTGCGCAATCGCTTCGGCGTCCAGCGTCACCATCATCTGGAAGGTGGAGAGGCCGAGCACGAAGTTGGCCAGCTGCGCGGTGCGGCTCGCCGGCGGAAGCAGCTTGAGCGCGGCGCGGGAGAGCTCCGCCGCCTGGGGATAGTCCGGCGTCCCCGAGAGCAGCGGCACACCCGCGCCCGCGAGAATCGCCCCCATGTTGGCCTTGTCGTCGGGGCTGCCCAGCCGCTCGATGTAGGGAATCAGCAGCATGGCGTCCTTCGCCCGCTTGACGCTTGTGTCTGCCAGCGTCTTGGCCACGCGAAGCAGCGGCGTCACGTCGGAGGAATCCACCGCCATGAGGCGCTGGGTGACGGCAAGCGCGCTGTCCACCGGCCCCGCGACACTGTAGGCCTCGGCCAGCTTGCTGAGGAGGAACCCGTGGCGGGGGTACTTGGTGGCACCCAGCCGGGTCCACTTGATGAAGCGCGCCGTATCGATCGGCGCGAGCGACACCGCGTACGCCATCTTCGCGAAGTAGAGCGTGTCGGCCTTGAGCGTATCGAGCTCGAAGACCTTTTCCAGCGCGTCCACTGCGCAGCGATTCTTTTCCGGCTTCGTCTGGCCCTGGTCGAGACAGGCGTTGGACTTGAGGTCCCACAGGTCGGCGTTGGCCGGATCGAGCGCCAGACCGGAATCGGCGACTTCCTCCGCCGCCTCCGGCCGGCCGTAATTCTGGAAGAGCTTGAATGCTTCCTTCCGGAGCGCCTCGTTGGTCGGTGCGACCCGGAGCATTTCCTTGAAGGTCTCGATCGTCTGCGCACTGTCACCCTTGGCCTGGTACTGCACCGCGAGCGCGGTCCACGCCGGCAGGGAGAGCCGGTCGCCGCGCGTGGCATTCTTGAGGTGCAGGATGACGCTGTCGACCGGCGCCTTCTTGGTGATCAGGATCTGGGCGAGGCAGAACTCCGCCAGTCCGTGATTCGGCAGCGCCCGGAGCGCCTTGACCGCCGACTCGGCGGCCTTGTCGGGCATCGTGGCGCGCTGGTTATCGCACGCCTTCGCGTCCTGGAGCGCGCGGAAGGCCGGTGCGAGCGCGTCGGTCGCCGAGGCACCGAAATCCTCGAACGACTGGTTGGGCAGCTGGGTCGAGCGCACGATATACCCGGCGTCGTCGTTCATGTTGGCGAGCCGTGCCTCGAGCGTGTAGCGGCCGCCGTCGCCCCGCAACAGCGTGCCCACCACCATCGCTCTCGCGTTGAGCGATTGCGCCAGCTGCCGCGCGACGAGCGGCGGCAGCACGGCGTCCACCGGATAGGCGTACTGCTGCAGCGCTTCGTTCATCTGGACGCGCTGGACCACCTTGAACCAGCGGTCGGCGATCTTTTCGACGCGGTCGCGCAGCCCAGCGCCGACCCGCACCGACGCGGCGGAGTCCTGAGGAGAGAAGCTGAAAGGATTGGCCACCAGCAGTCGGGGCAGGTTTGCCTGCTGGGGAATGGGCCGGCTCGAGCGCAGCTGCGCCGTCAGTGGCGCGCTGGGGAGAGCGGCGACGATTCCCGCCACGACGAGAGGGGTCAGACGCATTCCGGACAACCTCCCAAAAGAACCGCCCGCGAGGGGCGGAGACTTCCGCGTCCAGACGGAGCGCGGGTAAATGGGCGAAGAGGGATTCGAACCCCCGACATCCTGCGTGTAAGGCAGGCGCTCTGAACCGCTGAGCTATTCGCCCGGGGCAGCAGCGGGTAAGTCCCCGGGTACTGTGTATGGGGACGCGCCACACCACCGCCGCTGCACGTCCGGTCGAAACCCGTCCGGCGGTTAGAGCGCGATAGCCAGAGGGAAAAGCACACAGTACCCCAGCACCAGCAGGACAGCGGCAAAGCTCACCGAACCGGCCTGAAGCATGAGGTACCCCGCGACAAGACTCGCAGTCGCGGCCGCGAGAACGATCACATTGCGCCGCCCGAGCAACCCGCGGCGTCCGCCTCGCTTTGTTTCACTGGAAGCCATAAGACCATGAAATTTAAGGCGCTGGACCGCTTCTATCAAGCGGTGGAGGTGCCGCCTCCGGCTCCTCCGGTTCCTCCGGCTCGACCACCCATCCGTAGTCGAGGGCCGCCCGGCGAGGGCGGTCACGGCGCCGGCGGAGCCAGGCCGCCAGCAGGACACCCAGAGCGACCAGCAGCCAGAGCCCGCCCGCCATTGCCCAGACCAGGAGCCCATACCGCTTCCGCACATCCTTCTGCCATTCTACCTCGAATCGTCCCACCGTCGAGCCGGTCGACGCCAGGAGCGCCGAATCGAAGCTCTCGCCTCCCTTGAGCCGGGTGAGCAACGGCTCGAGGGTATGGCCGGGGTGGCGCCGAGCGATCATCGCGACCGCGCTCGCGGCCAGCGCGTAGGCCGCTTCGGCCGTCGATTCGCCCGCCCTGAGCGCCCGGTCGAGCTCGTAGAAATTGGGGATCTGGCCGCGGGCGACGGTGAGATTGAGCTGCAGTCCGTCGAGCCGGTCCCATTCGCCGGCGGCGACCGCGGCGTAGCCCTCGTCGAACCAGAGCGGAACCCTGACCCGGACCGCGTCGTGCAGGGCAAAATGAGCGAGCTCGTGACGCAGGGTCTGGCGCGGATCGCCCTTGTCGGCACGGACGACGATGGTGCGCGCGCCCGGCATCGCAAAGCCGGCGCCCCAGGCGGGCCCCCGTCCGCGCATGAGCGAGTCGAGACGTGCCGATCCACGAACCACGATGAGCCGGATCCGCCCAGCCGGTGCCGATCCGAGCCCATACCAGGCGCGCGGGGCTTCGGCTTCCTCGGCGAGTGCAATGGCCAGGTCGAGATCAGCCCGCCGCGCCACCGCGAGCACGTCGCCGACCCAGACGCCCTGCAGGTCGGTGGGCGGCGAGACCGGCGCCTGGAGGAGCGCCAGGCTCAGGAGAAGCCGGAGCGCGGCACCTCCTCGCCCCTCGCCGTGCGGTCGAGGAGCTCCTGGCAGCGGAGCGCCCAGGGCGCAAACCGGTTGGCCGCGACGCCCTCGGTCCAGGTGGCGCGCGCATCTTCGCGGCGGCCGGCGAACCACTGGGCGCGGCCCAGATCGTAGTACGCCTCGACCAGGCTCGGCCCGAGCGCGATCGCCTTTCCGAGGAAAGACTGCGCGTCGGACATCATCTCCCGCTCCAGATACACCAGACCGAGATAGTAGTGGGCGTAGAGGGTCGCTTTCCGGTCGTTGTCGATGCGGATCACCCGCGACAGGTGCTCGATGGCCTCGCCGAAAATCTTCTTCTTGAGGCAGATGTAGCCGACGTTCACCCGGGCGAGGGCGTTCGCAGGTTCCTTCATCAGCACCCGGGAAAAGGTCGCCAGCGCGTCGTCGTATTGTTCGTCGAGCATCTGCGCCCAGCCGAGCAGCGACTGCGCCTGGGGATCGCCGGGGGCCAGCTCGAGCGCACGGTTGAGCGCCTGAATCGCTCCCGGCGGATCTCCCAGCGAGATGAGGCTCCACCCCTTTTCGATGTAGGTCGAGGCGCCCAGGTGGTCGTGGTGAAGTTGAGGCTCCTGCCCCGGAATCCCCCGGGCACGCGCCGCCGCCTGATCGGCCGACACCTCCTTGTACTTCTCCACCAGCCCGCGGATTTCTTCCTTGAGCAGCGTGAGATCGCCGAGCGCCCCATCGACCTGCTTGAAGAGCGCAATGATCCGGCGCTTCGCCTCCTCCGGCGTGCCGGAGCTCGCGGGCGCGGCGAGCAGCGCGGTGATCGCGCGGAACTCGGCGCGGAGCGGGCCGGCGACCTGATCGGCGGGATCGGTCACAGCTCGGTCGTCCCGTGCATGTAGGAGCTCACCCGCACCTTTCCCGTTTCGACGTCCAGCTCGACCGAGCGCCCGTAGTCGCCGCCGACCACTTCGCCGATGAGCCGGATGCCGTGCCGGTGGAGTGAATCGCGCGCTGCATGCACGTTGCGCTCCCCCATCTGAATCGTTCCCGGCGGCTGCAATCCGGCGAACATGCTCGCCCCGCCGACCAATCGCGCGGTCATCCGGGGTGTGGCCGCGCCAAGCTCACGCAACCGGACCAGGAGACCCTCCACCGCGGTGGTGGCGTAGCGCGCCGGGAGGTCCTGCTTCCGCCGGCCGACTCCCGGCGAAGGGAGGAGCACGTGCGCCAGGCCGCCGATCTTCGCCTCCGCGTCGTGGAGGATGATAGCGACACAGCTGCCGAGCCCGAGCGCACCGATCACCGCCGGCGCCCGGGCCACCTCGAGCTCCGAGATGCCCACCAGCACCCTGGGCGCCGTCATAGCGTCCTCCGATAGAGCCGGTGCATGAGGTCCACGGGTTCGAGAGACGAGTCCGGCAATGCGACGAGTGATTCGGTGCGACCGAGCGCGAGGATGCCCCCGAGTCGAAGCGCGCGGCACGCGGCGTCCAGCACCCGCCGCTGCCCTTCGCGCCCGAGGAAGATCAGGAGATTGCGGCAGCAGATGAGGTCGAAGCGCTCCGGATCCGTCGAAGGCGACGTGAGATCCTCCCGGCGAAAGACCACCCGCTCCCGGAGCACCGGATCGACTTCGAACGTCCCGTCCCGCACCACGCCGTACGGTTCCCGCACCACCGCGCGAATGGCATCGGCACTCTGGACGGAATATCGGCCCGCCTCGGCGACCGCGAGCGCCTGGGCATCCACATCGGAGCCGAGCACCGAGACCTGCGCCATCGCTTCGGAACCGGCGGGACGGGCGAGATCGCGCAGCAGCATCGCCAGCGACCAGACCTCCTCTCCCGTCGCGCACCCCATGCTCCAGGCGCTGAGCCCCCGCTCCGCCGAGGCGGGGAGTCCCTCCAGCGTCGTGCGGAGCGCCATCCAGGTATCGGGATTCCGGAAGAAGCCGGTGACTCGTACCGACAGCGTGTGCATCAGTCGCTCGAGCTCGACCGGATCGTTCTCCAGCAGCGCCGCGTAGCTGCTGAGTGTCCCCACTCGCCTGGCCCGCATGCGAACCTCGATCCGGCGCAGCAGGCAGGAGTCCTTGTACCACTCGAATCCCCCGGCGCCGCGGGTGGTGAGCTGCCGCAGCACGAGCTCGAGCCCGGTATCGTCGCGGCCGATCATGGCGCGAGCCGGAGCGTCGACAGGTTGGCCCGGGCCAGCTGGTGCCCCGGATTGAGCGCGATGGCGCGCTCCCACGCCGTGCGGGCGCGGGCGGTGTCCCGCTCCCGGAAGGCGAGGTTGCCCAGCTTGAAGTAGAGATCGTCGCCCAGGTCAGGCGCGAGCGTGGCGGCGCGCTCGTAGTGCCCCGCGGCTTCTTCGTAGCGGCCGCTCCGGTAGCAGAGGTCCCCCAGATTCTTGAACGGCTGCGGCAGCGAGGCCTCGTCGCTGAGCACGTCGCGCAGCAGCGATTCGGCTCCCGGCATCACCCCGCTCGCTTCGAGCAGCACCGCCAGGTTGTTCCGCAGCACCGCATCGCCCGGATGGCGCTCGACTCCTTCCTTCGCGTGCGCGAGGGCCACGTCGAGATCCTCGGTCCCCGCGGCGGCGAGCGTCGCGGCCCAGTACCAGATGGCGGGGGGCGGTTGCCGGTACAGCTCGCGGGCCCGCTGCAGGCGCTGCCGCGCCACCGTCGGCTCGTCCCGCTCGAGCGCGAGAATGCCCCACCCGGTGTGAATCCGCGGATCGTCGAGCGCCCGTCCCGCCGCCTCGGCCAGCGCCGTCTCCGCCTGGTCGAGCCGGCCGGTCTGCTGCAGCGCGACACCGAGGTTGTGCAGCAGCGCGGGACGCGGCCCGCTCCGGTCGATCGCCTGGCGAAAACAGGCGGCCGCGTCGTTCCATTCTCCCCGCCGCGCCGAGATGAGACCGAGATAAAACGGGGCACTTCCTTCCGACGGACGCAGCTCGGCGACGCGGCGGAATTCCCGCAGCGCTTCCTCGTGCATGTCGGTCCGGTAGAATGCGATGCCGAGATTCCGGTGCTCCTCGATCTGCGCTTCGAACATCCGGGAGGGAGCTGCTTTCGACGACGCGCCTACGTTGTGCGCGAGTCCGGCGGTGACCAGCCCGTAGAGCGCCTGCCCCGCTTCGAACTCGGAGAGTCCCGAGGTGTCGATGACCTCCCGGACATCCCGCTCGCCGTCGAGCAGCGGAAGGATCCGGCGCTGGGCCTCGGTGAACTCGGCACGATGCGCCTCGACCTGCCCCTGCAGCACCGCATAAATCACGTCGAAGCTGGGAATCTTCTTTTCGATCAGGCTCCACTCGTCCACCCGGCGGGCACCCTCGAGCAGCAGCGATTCGGGACTGATGCGATCGAGCGGCTCTTCGACGTCGGGGGTGACGCCGGCGTCGAAGCTGAACGTGCCGCTGGTCCAGCTGAAGAGCGAGTAGACCGCCTCCTCGATCTGCAATCGGAGGAATCGCCGGAGGCCTTCCGGGGCCAGGATGCCGAGATTGACGAGCAGGTCGCCGATGCGGCGGCCCGGCGAGTTCTCCTGCATCGCGAGCGCCTGATCGAGCTGCGCGCGGGTGACCACGCCGCTGGCGAGCAGCATGTCCCCCAGCCGGTCCCGCCGGTTCACGATCGTCGCGTAGGTGATCCACCCCTCGTCGAAGAAGATCGATCCGTGCCGCTGCCGGTCCGCCACCGAGAGGCAGCCGGTGCGCCGGCCCATGAACAGGAGCTGGATGACGTCGGTGAGACTCGCTTCCTTGAGACTCCCCTTGATGGCCATCAGCGCAGCTCCCCGATCAGCCGGTCGGCAATGCCGGGCCAGACCGTGATCATTTTTTCCCGGCTCCGCACCAGGCCGATTCCCGGGGAGAGAATGCCGCTCGCACGGGCAGCGCCGCTCTTCCGCGCCGCGCGGGCGGGGCCGAGGTCGACCGCCTCGAGCACTTCACGCGCGAGCGAGGGACTCGGCGCCACTCCCTGGGCCGCCGCCTCACTGAGAACGCGCTGCGCCAGCCCCTGCACCGCACGCACCGAATCGGCCGGCCGGCTCGCCAGGTAATCGGCCAGCGCGGCGTCCTGCGCCGCGCCGGTGCCGGCGAGCAGCCGTTTGACCACGGCGAGTCTGACCTCCCGGTCCGGCGCGGGCAGCTCGACCACGAGGCCCCCCTGCAGGCGGTCGAGCAGCCGGTGATCGATGCCGGGCAGCTCCTCGAGCGGGAGGGCGCTGGTGAACACCATCTGGCGCCCTCCTTCGAGCAGCTCGCCCACGAGAAGCTGCAGCTCCTCCTGCGCCCGGGACGATTCCGTCAGCAGATGGATGTCGTCGATGAGGAGCGCCCCGACCCAGCGATAGCGGAGCCGCCAGGCGGCCAGCCCGTCACCGTCGGGAATCGCCATGACTTCGGCGGCAAATGCGTGTGCCCCGAGGCACGCCGCCGGTGCCACCCCACGCTCCAGGAGTGCGTTGCCGAGCCCGTGCAGCAGATGGGTCTTCCCGGTCCCCGAGTGGCCCACGATGATGAGCGGCGAATAGCGCCGTCCCGGCTCCTCGATGATGTCGCGCGCGGCGAGCATCGGCAGGCGGGTGGTCGGACCCTCCGCGATCTCCTCCCAGCGGTACTGCGGAAGCGGCGCGCTGAGCGGCGCGCTGCGGTGTCTCGCCTGGGCCACCATCGCGCGCGCCGCGATGAGCTGATCGGGGTCCCGAAACACCTGCGCTCCCGCCAGATCGGGAGCGAGCTCCGCGGCCTCCCGGGCAAGCGCCTGGATCGCCAGGGCATCCACTTCGTACCCCGCCAGAACCGGTTCCGGATCGCCGGGGGAATCCTCGCTGAGCAACGCCTCGAGACGCCGGGTCGCGAGGCCTTCCCCGCCCCACTTGAGCACCGCCTCACCCACGCGGCGGCGCCATCGGTCCACCTGCTCGGAGAGACTCGCCTCCACTTCCGAGAGGAACGAGCCGAATTCGTCGGTATCGAGTGCCGAGGGCGGTGTCACCGGGATCAGGCGCGCGCCGGGGGCGCCGATCAGCATCAGCGCGTCGCTGGCCGAAAGCGGCACGGCACTGGCTTCCTGAAATGCGGTGAGACGCGCCAGCGCGCCGGTATAGTCGCGCATGGAGGGGAACATCGCGTCGGCGACCGCGCGCACTACCGCATCGGGAAGCGCGTCGGGGGTGTCGGCGAGCCGGCGCCGGAGGATCGCCAGCCGTGCCTCCGGACCGGGGAGCGAGAGCGGGACGACGGTACCCTCCGCCAGGCGCCGCACCAGCCTCGCATCGAGCCCGGTGAGCCGCTCGGGGGCGACGGAGAGCGCCAGTACCACCTCCTTGCCCGCGGCGCGGCGGGCATCCAGCAGATCCGACACGAACCCCTGACAATCGGGATGCCGGGTGAGCCGCTCGAAATCATCGAGCAGCACGAGGTCGGCTCCGGAGAGCTCGCCGCGGAACGAATCGCCCCGCGCCACGAGGAGTGCGCTGCGAAAGCGCTCGGCGAGCGCGTCGACGGTGAGGAGCTCGACCGCCGCGCCGGGATGGGATTCCCGAACTCGCGCGGCAATGGCTTGCAGCAGCTCGGTCTTGCCGCTTCCCGGCGGTCCGACCACGACGAGCGGTGAAAAGGGCACGCCGCTCGCGTCCGAAACCGCTCGCGCCGCGGCGGCCGCGGGCCGATTGGCGGCATCGAGCATGAAGGTTTCGAAGCCGGTCATGATCCGGGCGCCCGCGCGGCGAGACGCTTCAGCACGATGCCGGAGAGCGCTTTCAGCGTTTCGAAGACACCGGTGCCGTGCAGCGCATCGGCGGCCAGACTCGGCACGCCCCGGAAATTGAATGCGTCATCGAGCTCCGCCGGCGCGAGAATGAGATCGGGGGGAAGATCCTGCTTGTTGTATTGCAGCACGACCGGAAGGCTTCGAATATCCACACCCTGGTCGAGCAGATTCTCCTGGAGATTCTGAAAGCTCTCCACGTTGTCGTCGAACCGGCGCGCCTGGCTGTCCACGACGAAGACCACGCCGTCGGCGCCCTGCAGCACCAGGCGGCGGGTGGCGTTGTAGTAGACCTGGCCGGGCACGGTGTAGAGCTGGAACCGCGTGGTGAACCCCGAGATCATGCCCAGCTCGAGGGGAAGAAAATCGAAGAACAGCGTGCGGTCCGATTGGGTCGCGAGGGAGACCATGTTTCCCCGCCGCTGCTCCGGGACCCGTCCGTGGATGTAGAGCAGGTTGGTGGTTTTCCCGCAACGGCCGGCGCCGTAGTACACCAGTTTGCAGGTGATCTCCCGGGTGGTGAAATTCACGAGTGGCATCGTCTCACCGGCCGAAGAGCGTTCGCAAACTGGAATTCAGCTCATCCTCGAAATCCTCCGCCAGCACCTGCCGCGCCGGCGCTTCCGCCGGCGCGGCCTGCGCCAGATCCGACACCAGCCGGGCAAAGAACAACTGCACCAGCCCGAGCGACGTCTCCTGTCCGAAAACGACGAGGCCGAGCCAGCGCCCCCTCGGCGTTTCGAAGCCGGCGAGATACACGCCGACCGCGGTGCCCTGGTGCACTACGGTGTCCAATGGCCGCGCACCCATGATCCGCGCGAGCTCCGCGGTCGAGGCGAGAATGCCCGCGCCGAGCGCCGCGGCGGACATGACGTCGAGGGAGCGGGTGAAGCCGTGTTGCGCGACGACCTGTCCCGAGGACGTCATCAGCAGTGTCACCCGCGCGGCCGACTCGGTGAGGAACGTCTCGAGGGGACGCTCGACCCATCGCTCGATCGCCCGCATCAGAACGCGGTCCCCGCCGCGGCGAGGACGCCGAGCCGCAGCTCGGACACGTTCACGTCCGAGCCCGCGACGGCGACGAGCAGGAGTCCCGAGGGTCCGGGCGCGAGCAGCAGCGTTCCGTCGGTGCCTGCGAGCATCAGGAGCACCGGCTCAGGCTGGCCAAGGGCCGTCGTCACCCCGCGCATGCGGGCGGCGAGACTCGCGGCCAGTGCCGCCACCGCGTCGCCCTCCACGCCCTCCATGAGTGCGTCGGCCACGACGAGCCCATCGTCCCGGGAGACGACGAGCGCGCCGTGGACACCCGGGATGCGGGTGATCTCCGAGAGCGTCTCCGCCAGGCTCACCGGAGCTCCTCCAGCCAGCGGCGTGCTGCGGCGGTGGCGCGATCCGCGAGCATCCCGAGCCGTCCCGCGGGAACGTGCCGGCCCCGGGTCAGCAGGAGGACCGAATCGATGGTCGGCGTTCGCAGCTCGAAATGCGCCGGGCCTCCCTCGAGAGAAATCCGCCGCCAGGACCCGAGGCCGAGCAGGCGGGCCGCCCGTTCCGCTTCGCGGGTCACACCGGTCAGCGCGGCCGCGACCGCTTCGCCGGCGGACCGGCCCTCGGCATCGCGGAGGTCGCCGGCAAGGAGGCGGCCCTGCCGGTCGACGAGCAACGCCTGATCGGGCTCCGAATCCATGGCGCGCAGAGGATCGGTGGCAGGCGACGCATATCCGGGGACCGGACGCGCGCCGGTAATCTCCCGCACACGGGCCAGCGTCGACTTGAGTGCCTGGTCGTCCGGTGCCAGCTCCGCGGCGCGCTGCAGATATCGCAGGCTGCGCGAGTGGTCGCCGGCACGAAAACAGAGGAATCCGAGTCCCTTGTGAGCCCCGATGTGATCGGCGTCGAGCCGGAGCACGGTGGTCCATGCGTCGAACGCGAGATCGCCTTCGCCCCGGTCGCTCTGGATGCGGGCGATGAGGTCCCATGCTCCGGCCATCTCGGGGTAGCGCGCGGCGCCGGCCGCGGCGACGGTCAGGGCGGACTCCAGCTGCCCGCGGCGCCGAAGCCCCTCGGCCAGCGGAAGGAAGACGAGACTCCCCGGATCGCGGGCGAGCTGCGCCGTGAGCGCCTGAATCGTCTCGGGGATCACCGCACTCCTCGCAGCTGAGTCACCAGGTGTTGCGCCGCGGGAACCACACCGCGCACTCCCTCGGCATGCTCCTCCTCGTCGGCACTCTTGCCCGGCAGCGCGAGCCAGGCTTCGAATCCGTGCACCGCTTCCTCCAGACGACCGGCCCCGAGCAGCGCCCAGGCCCGCAGGCGGAGCGGCTTGGCTCCACCGGGATCGAGCCGGACCGCCTCGCGAAGGGCGGCGTCGGCTTCGGTAAACCGCCGCTCGGCGAGGAGGATTCCCCCGATAAGGAGGTGGGTCCGTGCATCGTCCGGAAATCCATCCAGTGCCGCCTGCGCCGCGGCCCGCGCCGCATCCGCATTGCCGGCGCGGAGGTGCGCCTCTCCCTGATGGAGCAGCGCGTCGGCATCGCCGCGCGGGGCCGCGCGCGCCGATTCGAGCGCCGGGTCCCGCAGTGTCACGACGCCGGCGCTGGCCAGGCCGAAGAGCGCGCGGGCCACATCGAACTCCGCCTCACCGAGCGAGAGCGCGATCGCCTGAACATCGCGCTCGCCGTCGGCGGCGGAAATCACGCGCCATTCGAACGGCGTGAGACTCAGCGAGCCGGCCTCCTCCGATTGCGGGGGTGCCAGCTTCGGCACCACGCCGACGTGCGCCACCCGGCCCTGAATGCGGGACCACTCGTCGATCCGCCGCGCCCCTTCGAGCAGGAGGTGCTCGACCGAGATGCGCAGATCGGTTTCCCGGGGAATGACGTCGGCGGCGCATTCCTCGAACACGAAATATCCCTCGCTCCAGCCGAGCATCGTGAAGACCACGTCCTCGATGTGGGTCCGGACCTGACTCTGCAGCTCGCGCTCTCCGATCGCGCGCGTCGCGACGAGGATCTCGCCGATGCGGCGGGCATCGCCCAGCTCCTGCAGGGCGCGGGCGCGGCTCAGATCCTCCTCCCGGATCTTGCCGGCCCGGAGCAGCGCCGTACCGAGGGGATGCGGGTTCGACTGAATCGATGCCGCGACCACCGCCGCCTCGTGAAACCAGATGGTGCCTTCGTTCTGTCGAAGCGCGGAATTGATGCGCAGCACCCCGGTCTTGCGCCCGAGATCGAGCAGCTGAAAGACATCGTGGATGCCCAGCTCGCGGAGCGGCCCCTGGATCGCCACGTCACGCCTCCGCGGGCTGGAGGATGTGGGCCAGCTCGCGCGCCGAGCGCGCTTCCGCGCGCGCCGCCGCGGCCAGTGGTCCGGTGGGTTCCAGGTGGACCACTCGATCCCAGTCGGCGACCGCCGCGCCGAAGCGGCGGCGCTTGGCCTCGGCGAGTCCGCGATGGAAGAGCGCCTCGCTATGCTCCGGATGGAACCGGAGCACGCGCGACAGGGCGGCGATCGCATCGGCGATGCGCCCCTCGTCGGCGAGGGTACGTCCGAGCAGCACCAGCGCCGCGAGGGCGTACGGCTCCGCCAGGAGGAGATCCACCAGGATGCGAGTGGCCTGCGCGCTCTGCCCGGCGCGGCGCAGGAGGTCGGCGAGCGCGAGTCCCGCGTCGAGATAGGTCGGCAGCAGCTCGAGCGCCCGCTGGTAGGCGGTGCGCGCCGCGCCGGGCCGCTGCAGCTCCTCCTCGACCGCGCCACGCTCGTACCAGGCGCGCACCAGTGTCGGGTCGAGCTCGAGCGCCGCGGTAAAGGCATCGAGCGCTCCGGTGGCATCGCCCAGCTGCCGGAGGACGCTGCCGCGGAGCACCAGGAGATCGGGACGCCCGGGGGCGAGGGCCGCGGCGGCCTGCGCGTCGGCCGCGGCTCCGTGCAGATCTCCGATGAGCTGGCGGGCCCGCGCCCGCACCAGGAGGGCTTCGGCATCGCCGGGTGCGAGCTCGGCCAGTCGATCGGCCGCCGCCACCGCTTCCTCGCCGCGGCCGAGGGCCACGAGCGCCCCGGCCTGGCCCAGGAGGATCTCGGGATCGTCGGGCGCGAGGGACCCCGCCGCCCGGTAGCGTTCCAGCGCTTCGCCGAAGAGACCGCGCCGCGCGAAAATCTCGCCCAGCAGCGCGGCGCCGGTGGCGGCGGGGGCACCGCGCCGCACGGCGCGGTGGGCCTCGGCGGCGGCGGTGTCGAGCAGTCCCTTGCCGATCAGGTCGCGCGCCAGCGCGAAGGGATCTTCGTGCGCCGGCCCCGGCGGCTCCACCTCTTCGGGAGAGAGCTGACCGAACAGATCGTCCAGCAGCCGGGCATCGAAGTTGAACCCGAGGCCGCCGGGCTCGGTCCCCGGCGTGCTCATGACGGACGGCGGCACCGGCAGGAGCGATTCTTCGAATTGCAGCTGGACCGCGAGGGTGTAGCTCTGCGGGACGTAGAAGGGATCGAGCTCCAGGGCGCGGCGGGTTTCGCGCAGCGCCTCGTCGAAGGCGCCGATCTGGCTCAGCGCGAATCCGAGATTGTAGTGCGCGGAGGCGCTGCCGGGATCTTCCTCGACCGCGCGCGCGAAGGCATTGCGCGCATCGTTGTGCCGGCCGAGCTCCATCAGCACCAGTCCCACGCCGTTCCACGCCGCGGCCTCGCCGGGCTTCTCCGCCAGCACGGTCCGATAGGCCTCGAGCGCCGCCTGCGGCTCGTGCCGCTGGAGGTGCACCAGGCCCAGATTGAGCCGCGCACCGGTAAAATCGGGCCGGGCGCGCAACGCGGCCTGGAACGCCTCCACCGCCGCGCTGCTGTCGGCGTCACCCGCAGCGGCCACGCCGAGATTGTTCCACCCGAGTGCATAACTGGGATCGGCGTCGACCCCCTTCCGGTACGACCCGCGAGCCTCTTCGCGGCGTCCCGCCTGGTGCAGCGCCACGCCGCGTTCGTTCCAGAGCTCCGAGTTCCCGGGCTGCCGCGCCAGCAGCCGGTCGTACAACTGGATCGCGGCGCCGAAATCCTTGCGCAGCAGGTGGGTCTCCGCCATCCCCTCGAGCGCCGTCGCCTCGTCTTCACCCGCCTCGAGCGCGAGGCGGCTTTCCCGCAGCGCTTCGGTGAGGTAGCCGCGCTTCCGAAAGGCGACCGCGAGACTCAGGTGCGGCTGCAGCGCGAGCGCCCCTTCTCCCGCCGCGGGAGACGCTCCAGCGGCACGCCGCGGAGCGGATCGGCGCTGCCCGCCGATCAGCAGATTCGGCTGGGCGGTCCCGAGCGAGGGATTGAGGGCGATCGCGCGCCGGGTGGCGGTGCGCGCCGCTTCATGATGTCCCATGTCGCCGTAGAGAAACCCGAGGAGGTAATGCACTTCGGCGTGATCGGGGTTGAGCACGCTCGCCTCGGTGAGCACCGTGAGCGCCTTGTCATTGTGCCCCCGGTTGTAATAGGCCCGCCCGAGGCACAACTTGGCGACCGAGCTGGAAGGATCGATTTCGACGGCGCGCTGAAACCACTCGGTGGCGAGCTCCTGCCGCCCGCGGGACTGCTCGACCAGACCGAGCTGCACCAGCGCCGTGGGGTCGCCGGGATGGCTGCGCAACAGCTCTTCGTACTGCTGCGCGGCCTGATCGTGCTGGCCCAGCGCCAGGTACGCGCGAGCCAGCTCGATCCGCGCGGCGCGCGCGTTCGGCTCGCGGACAAGGTGATCGCGCAGCGCGCCGATGCGGGTGTCGTAGTAGCCGGACTCCCGCTGCACCGTCTCCAGGTTGTCCTGGGCGACCCGCATTTCGGGATCGAGCTCGAGCGCGCGGCTGAACGCCGCGATCGCCTCGGGGACCATTCCCCGCTCGTAGTAGAAGACTCCGAGATTATTCTGCGCGCCCGGATCGGAGGGATCGATCCGCCGGGCCAGCGAGCGGAGAGCGTCGGCGTCCCGGCCGGACGGTGCGGCCGCGGACATGACTCAGTGCGCGACGCGAATCGAATCGAAAATCACCTTCAGGGACGGGGGATCGGGCATCAGGAGGAACTGCCCGGTGAGCGCCCGCTCCGAGCCCTCGATTCGGAAGGTGGTTTCGACACAGAAGACGGCGTCCCGGTCGTGGCCGAAGTTGAGATAGGCCGTGGTGAGCACCGCACCGGCGAGATCCACCACCAGCGCGGGCACCGACGGCACCAGCATCATGCCGAGAAAATCCGAGAGCGCGTTCATGTAGGCCGAGCAGAGGATGTTGCCGGTTTCCTTGATCGTCGACTGCTGCATCAGGTCGAAGGTCGGGCCCGCGCTCGGCTTCCGCAGCAGCAGCTCGCACAGCGCGTGCGCCGAGTCCTGCCCCAGCACCACCAGCGTGCGGCCGGTCAGATCGCCCATCACGTGCATCAGTACGCCGGCGATGACGGTGTCCGGCGGCCCCACCAGCAGCGCGACATCCTCGAGGCGGCGCACGCTCACTTCGGGAACGCTGATCATGATCCGCCGCCCGGTCATCTGGGACAGAGCGGTTGCGGCATGTCCCGCGCCGATGTTCGCCACCTCGCGGAGAGCGTCGCGCTCCAGGTCCGTCAGCGTCCCTTGATCTGCCATCGCGTCCTCCGTCTAGAAAAGGGCCGCCGGATCCAGGATGAGCGCCGGCGCACCATCGGGGAGGATGGTCGCCCCACCCACCCATGCCGGCAGACCCGCCGGCTGGGCGAGCTGCTGCACGACCACGTCCTGCTGTCCGAGCAGGATGTCCACGATGAGCGCGGTGCGCCGTCCGCCGGTCTCGATCACGATCGCGGGTCGCTTGGCCCGCTTGCCGCCCCCGTCGGTGCCGGGCCCGGTGCCATCCTGATCCACGGGGAGGCCAACCACCTGACGAAGATCGGCGGTGGGGAGCGATTCCCCTCGTAAAGTAACCTCGCCTCCGGGCGCATCATGCACCGTCGCCTCGGCCAGGAGGCCGAAGGGAATCGCGTACCGCTCGTTGTCGACACCCACCATCAGGGCCCGTACGATCGCGCGGGTAATGGGAAGATGCAGGAGAAACGTCGTCCCCCGTCCCGACTGGGTCTTGAGCTCCATCCGGCCTCCCAGCGAGCGAACCCGGTTGAGCACCGCATCGATGCCGACGCCGCGGCCGGAAACGGTGCTGACGGTGGTCCGGGTCGTGAGGCCGGAGTGGGCCAGGAGCCGCAGCAGACCGCCCGCATCGGGCAACGGCGCGGCGGGATCCATCAGGCCGCGTGCGACCGCCCGCTCGCGCACCGCGCTCCGGTCGATGCCGCGGCCATCGTCACTCACGATCACCGTCACCTCGTCGCGAAGCCGCTCGGCGCGGAGACGGACCGTCCCTTCCCGCTGCTTCCCCGAGGCGGTGCGTTCCGCCGGCGTTTCCAGCCCATGATCGGCCGCGTTGCGCAGGAGGTGGGTGAGCGGTTCGGTCAGTGCGTCCAGCACCGAACGGTCGAGCTCGATCTCGGCGCCTTGCAGCTCCAGCCGAATCTCCTTGCCGAGCTCCCGGCCCAGATCGCGCACCATGCGGGGAAACCGGTCGAACACTTCATCGACCGGCGCCATCCGGGCCCGGAAGACGGCGCTCTGCAGCCCGCCGACCAGCGCCCCGATCCGGCCGCTCACCTGTTCCAGCTCCGAGCCGATGTCACGATCGGCGATCGTCGCGAGCCGGTTGCGCGCCACCACGAGCTCTCCCACGTCATGCACCAGCGCATCGAGCCGCTCCAGATCGACTCGCACCTGGCGCGCGGGGAGCGTGGGCTGCGCTTCCCCGGAGGCGCGCGGGTGCAGCCGCCGTTCCGGCAGCGCCATCTCCGCGGTGCGGCCCTGATCGGAAGGGACCATCCCGAAGAGCATTTCGACCAGCGGCTCGTTCGGGACCGGCGCGGCCCCCCGTCCCACCGCTTCGACGCCGGTGGCCAGCGCATCCACTGCGGCGAAGAGCGCATCGACGACCTCGCGGCCGGGAGTGAGGGTCCCTTGCCGCACGGCGCCGAGCAGCTGCTCTGCCGCATGGGCGATCGCCGTCACCGGCTCGAAGGAGAGCGCCGCGGACGAGCCCTTGATCGAGTGGAACGCACGGAAGAGCTCCGCCACCGGCGCGGTCGCCGTGGGCGCGCGCTCCCAGGCAAGGAGCAGCTCGTTACAGCGCTGGAGATGGTCTCGGCTGTCGGAGAGAAAGAGCGCAGTGTAGCGGGCGAGATCCACCGGCGCTCACCCGAGCAGCCGCTGCACCGCTTCGAGGACGCGGGAGGGTTGAAACGGCTTCACGACGAAATCCTTGGCGCCGGCCTGAATGGCCTCGACGACCAGCGCCTGCTGGCCCATCGCGCTGCACATCAGGATCTTCGCCTCGGGACTGGTCTTGCAGATTTCGCGCACGGCCTCGATCCCGCCCATGTCGGGCATCACGATATCCATGGTGACCAGATCGGGCTTGAGCTGCCGGTACTTCTCCACCGCCTGGGCGCCGGTTTCGGCTTCGCCGATGACGTCGTAGCCGGCCTGGGTGAGGATATCGGTGATCATCGTCCGCATGAAGATCGCGTCGTCGCAGACGAGTACGGTATGGCCCACGGTGTCCCCCTCTTCCGTTACGCTCTGCCCGGCTCCGCCGCGAGCAGCGGGAGCACGAGCGCCTCGATGTCGAGTACCGGCAACGCACGCGCGCCCGCCGATACCTGGAGATCCTCCACCTCGTCCATCACGATCCCGACCCGGCCGTCCCGCATGGTGAGCACCAGGAGCCAATCGCCCGCTTCGGTACCCGGTGCGCCGAGCAGCGACCGGCCGCTCACCGCGGTGACCAGGGTCCCGCGAACATTGGCGACTCCGCGGATCGTCGCCGACACCCCGGGAATGCGGGTCAGCTCGGGCGCCGCGATGATTTCGCGCACCGCAGTGATCGGCAATGCAAAACGCTCCGCACCCACGCGGCAGACCACAACCCGGCCGGCGACCGGATCAGTCATCAGATCGGTACTTGAAGAACTCAAAATATGTAAGTCCCGGTGCCGGAGCAACTTGGCCTCCCGGCCCGCGGGCCGCCTCGAGGGCGGGACCGAGATCCTCCGGCCACTCTGAGCGAAAGGCGAGCCGCTTGCCCGTGATCGGATGTTTGAACACCAGCTCGGCGGCGTGCAAAGCCTGGCGCGGCGTGGCCCTGGCCAGCCGTTCGGCCTCCTGGCGGCCGGGTCCCGTCATCCGGCGGGCCCCGCCTCCCGAATACACCGGGTCCCCGACGACCGGATGCCCGACGTGGGCAAGATGGACCCGGATCTGGTGGGTGCGGCCACTGTGCAGCTCGGCGCGCAGGAGATCGCAGACCCCGAAGCGCGCGAGCACGAAGATGTCGGTCCGCGCGGCGCGCCCGTCGGAGCGCACCATCATCCGCTTCCGGTCGGTCGGACTCCGCGCCATCGGGGCTTCGATCACCACCGACGGGTCGTCGAAATGGCCCCAGGAGAGCACGGCATAGGCGCGCTTGATCCGCCGGGCCGCGAGCGCCGCCCCCAGTCTCCGGTGGGCGAGGTCGGTCTTGGCGATGACCATGAGCCCGCTGGTATCGCGATCGAGCCGGTGCACGATCCCGGGCCGTCCCGCCGCGCCGCCGGAGAGGGTGGTGCCGCGGGCGACGAGGGCGTTGACGAGGGTGTCGTCCCAGTGCCCGGGCGCGGGATGCACCACCAGCCCGGCCGGCTTGTCGAGGACGGCGAGGTCGTCGTCCTCGTAGACGATGTCGAGCTCGAGCGGGTTAGGAACGATCGTGCGGGGCGGCTCGTCGTCCGGAAAGGCGATCTCCACCAGCTCGCGGCGCTCCGGGATTCGCGAGGCCCGGACCACCTTGCCGTTGACCCGAACGGCGCCGGCCGCGACGAGCCGCGCCGCCTGGGTGCGGGAAAGACTCAGCTGGTCGGCGAGGAAGCGGTCGATGCGCTCGGCGACCGCGGAGGCGACGGAAAAGAGGACGTCAGGCAGGGTCCCTGCTCACGGACTGGGCCGCTGCCTCGGCCCGGGAACGTCGCGCATCTTCCATCCAGAGCGAAATCGCCAGGGCGATCGCGCCACAGCTCACTCCCATGTCCGCGACATTGAACGTCGGCCACCGGGTCGCGCCGACGCCGACGTCGATGAAGTCCACGACCCCCTGCGCGCTGCGAACCCGGTCGATCAGGTTGCCGGCGGCCCCGCCGGCCACCAGCCCGCACGCGATCTGCCGCATCAGGTCGCGCGGCGAGCTGTTCCGGGCGACACGGTAGAGCAGCACCACCGCCACGATGGCGATCAGCAGAAAGATCCAGCGCGACCAGGGGCCGAGATGCAGCCCGAAGGCGGCGCCCTGGTTGTAGACCAGACGCAGCTGAAGCCAGTCACCCATCACCTCCACCGGCGGAATCGGGAGCAGCACCCGCTCCGCCACCCGCTTGCTCACGATGTCGGCGAGGAGGAGCCCGAGTGCCACCGACCAGAAGAGCCGGCGGGACTCAGCGGCGCTTCTCATCCTCTTCCTTCTCCTTGCACGTGATGCAGAGCCGCGCGTGCGGCAGCGCGTCCAGGCGCTCGAACGCGATATCGGCGCCGCACTGGTGGCACTTCCCGAAGTTGTCCGGCTCCGCGTACATCCGCCGCAGCGCCTGATTCACGTGCCAGAGATAGCGGCCCTCCTGGGACGCGAAGAGAAACTGCTTCTCCCGCTCCATGGTGTCGGTGCCCTGGTCCGCCATGTGAAAGGAATACGACGACAGATCGCCGTCGGAGGACTGCAGGGTGTTGTTGAAGGACTCGTCGTAGTACCCGAGCTCCTTCATGACCCGCGCCCGCTCGTCGAGCAACCGGGCCTCGAGATGCTGCAGCTGCTTCTTGTTCATGGCCGTTCCGTAAGAGGTGGGACGTAGCGCTGAACCGCGATCACTGTCTGATGGCCGTCGATGTCGACCGTTTCCTGCCGGTCGGGCGCCGCGCACCGGGCGCCCAGGCGCAGCGCACGAGCCAGCGTCTCCGACCCAATCACGCTCTCGTGCTCCCGGGCCGCGTCGAGCAGCGGAGCCGGGCCCTCGATCGAGACTTCGATGCGCGCGGTGTACTCGTACTCCGCGTCCTTGCGGAGCCGCTGGATCCGGTTGACGAGCTCGCGGGCCAGGCCCTCACGCCGGAGCTCGTCCGTCAGCTCGGGGTCGAGCGCCGCGACATAGCTTCCCTCGCTCTGCACCAGCCAGTCGGAGACGACCTGCCGCTCCACGGTCACATCGTCCGGCCCGTATTCCCACGGCGTCCCATCGCCGTTGAGATTCACCGTTCCCCCGTCCTCCAGCACCCGCAGCTGGTCCGGGCTCAGGCGCGCGGCGGCGGCGGCGGCCTCCGGGGTGCGCTTGCCGTATCGCTTTCCCAGGGAACGGAAATTGGGTTTGGCCTTGAGCCGCACGAGACCGGCGTCGGAGGCGACCACTTCGACCTCGCGCACGTTCACTTCCTGGGCCAGGAGCGGGAGAAGATGCCGGAACCGGGCCCCATCGGCGCTCTTGGGCACCACGACCCGCATCCGCTGCAGGGGCTGGCGCACCTTGATGCTCTTCTCTTCGCGCGCCGAGCGCGCCAGCGACGCGAGGCGGCGCACCGAGGCGACGGCCGTCTCCAGCTCCTGGTCGCGCTCGCAGGTCGGGTCGGGAAAGAGGGCGAGGTGCACCGAGGTGCCGGTCAGGGCGCGATGCAGCCAGTCGCTCGCGAACGGCGCCGCCGGCGCCAGCAGCCGGCTGACCGTCAGGAGGGCGTCGTACAGCGTCCGCACCGCCGCGGGATCGGCGTCCTTGTCGGGTGCCCAGAAGCGGGGGCGCGAGAGCCGGACGTACCACTTCGAGAGATCGTCTACCACGAAGTCGATGATGGGGCGCACGCCGCTGCTCGGGTCGTACTTGTCCCACGCCGCGGTGACTTCTCCCACGGTGGCCTCGAGACGGCTCCGGAGCCAGCGATCGAGCGGCGTCTCCGCGCCGGCTTTGCGCTCGGGCAGCTCGTTCCCCGCGAAGAGCTGGAAGAACTTGTAGATGCTCTGGAGGGTCTGGAAAAAGGAGCCGGCCACCTCGGGAATCGCCGAGGGGTCGAAGCGCTTGGGCAGCCACACCTCGCTCGACGCGAGGAGATACAGCCGAGCGCTGTCGGCACCGAACTGGCGCACGATGTCCCACGGCTCGACGATGTTGCCCTTGCTCTTGGACATCTTCTGCCCGGCGGCATCGAGCAGCATGTCGTTGACCAGGACGTTCCGGTACGGCGCCCGGTCGAACACCGTGGTGCCGATCGCGAGGAGCGAGTAAAACCACCCGCGGGTCTGATCCACCCCTTCGCAGATGTAGTCGGCGGGAAAGTGCCGCGCGAACTCTTCCTGGTGCTCGAAGGGATAGTGCCACTGGGCGTAGGGCATCGCGCCCGAATCGAACCAGGTGTCGATCACCTCCGGCGCGCGCCGCATGGTGCCGCCGCCCGGCGCGGGCCAGGTGAGCTCATCGACTGCCGGCTTGTGCGGGTCGAATCCGGCGGGGAGCGTACGCCCGAGCTTTTCGGAGAGCTCGGCGAAGCTCCCGATTACCTCGACGACCGAAGGATCCTGATCGGAAACCCAGACCGGAAGCGGCGTGCCCCAGTAGCGGTCGCGGGAGATGGCCCAGTCCACGTTGTTGCTGAGCCAGTCTCCGAACCGGCCCGAGCCGGTCTTCGGCGGCTGCCAGGTGATGCCGCCGTTCAGCTCCAGCATCCGCTCCTTGACGGCCGACGTGCGGACGAACCAGGAGTCGCGGGCGTAGTAGATCAGCTTGCTCTTGCATCGCCAGCAGTGCGGATAATCGTGGACGTGCGACTCCGTCAGGAGGTGGAGTCCCAGCGCCTTCAACCGGGCGATGATGAGGTCGTTCGTCTCCTCCGCGGTGACCAGCTTCCCTTCGAGCTCCGGCCAGGTCGTGCCCGTAAAGGTCCCGTCGGCCGCAACCGGCCGGACCAGGGCCAGCCCGTACCGCTTGCCCGCCTCGTAGTCGTCGGCCCCGAAGGCCGGCGCCATATGCACGATCCCCGATCCGTCGTCGGCCGTGACGAAGTCGCCCAGCACGACGACGGAGTGGTCTTTGCCCTCGGGAAGGGGGACAATGTCGAGCGGGCGCACGTAGCGGAGCCCCGCCAGCGCGCTGCCCGGAAACGTGGTCACCAGCTCGAGGTCGGAGCCGAGGACTTTCGCGAGGTGCTCGGCTCTCCCCGTGGCAAGAATGACGCGCCTTCGCGCCTTCGCGTCTCCGCGCCCGAGGAGATACTCGCCGTAGACCAGCTCCGGATGCACCGCCGCCGCGACGTTCGACGGCAGCGTCCACGGCGTCGTCGTCCAGACCACCAGCTCGCGCCCGGTTCCATCGGTGAGCGGAAACGTGAGGTAGATCGATTTGTCCTGGATCTCCTCATAGCCCAGCGCGAGCTCGTGGCTGCTGAGCACCGTGCCGCAGCGCGG
>Ga0070704_100000079_pt1 | contig 33043 bp, 27 predicted proteins | sample KBSK5252metaG_FD_65467 | JGI IMG/M metagenome (GOLD analysis project Ga0070704, IMG submission 65467) | Corn, switchgrass and miscanthus rhizosphere microbial communities from Kellogg Biological Station, Michigan, USA - KBS K5-25-2 metaG | ecosystem: Host-associated > Plants > Roots >...
GGGCGAAGAGGTAGATCGTCGACACGAGGCCACCGAGAGCATAAGCCACCGAGAGTGGGTTGATTCCTCCGGACCGCTTTCGCGGATCCAGCACCAATTCGTCTCCCGCGCGGAGATTGAGCTGGTCGAGTGTCAGGCCCTGTCGCATTGCTTCGACGAGCGCCTCCCGTCCCCAGATCTCCGAGTTTCCCCGGCGTACGAAGATCTTCTTGATGTCTGCGTCACCCGAGGGACCACCGGCGGCCATGATCGCGTCATCGGTTCTCACATCAGCCGGGATCTGATAGAACCCTGGCTTCCCCACCGAGCCATAGACGCTGAGCCGGATTTTGGTCCGTACCCTGACCTGCGGATCGCGGATGTATCGCGCCAGCTGTTTGGTCAGGTAATCCTGGGCTTCCGCGCGGAGGACACCCTGGAGTGGAATGTCGGGGAGTCCGGGCAGCGACAGCACCCGGCCGGAGGCCACCGTGAACGAGTCGCTGAAAGCCGGCTGGCCAAGAACGTTCAGCTCGATTTGATCCCCGACCTGCAGATCACCGCCATCGAGCCGTGCGCGAATCATGGCCGCCTCTCGGGCTTTTTCGTCGCGAAGACGCGAACTGTACCCGGAGGACGCCGCATACTTGGCCAGTTCCGCCAGGCTCGCCTCGAGTTCGGCGCGGCTGGCCTGCGCCCGGCGGGTATCCTGTGCCTCGCCGGCCCCTGGCAATCCCGCGAGGATCACCACGGCGGCAAGAAGGAGGGTGCTGATTCGGTGCGACATGTTTGATTTGCTCAAGTTTCTCTCTCGTCGTTGCTGGCACATAACAGCAGGTAGCGTGCTCCGGTCATGCACCGGCGACACAGTAAGACAACGTATTTAAGCACAAACGTTTACGACACAACTCCAGCAATTATCGCTCCCGGCATCCGGCGCACTCGTTGCGTCAACGCAACAGGCCGCTGAGCAGGCTCTTCACCCATTCCAGACCGGCTCGGAACGCCTTGCCTCATCAGACCTTGGGGGAACGCCGGGAGTTCGACTCCTTCGCCCAAGCGTAAGTTTATTCAACAACAACGGAAGGTTTCTTGCTGTACCTTGGGTTGAATCAGGTCTCCGCTAATAGCGGGGCGAAGGCACCATCGACCGGTAGGATAGCGCAATCGTTTGACTTGTAGGGAGTTACGATAAAAGAGAGCCTTGAGACCCTGCTCAGGCCGCGGTTCGTGCGGCGAAAGCGTTGCGGCAATATGTTGCATTACCGCCACTGTGCGGACGCCAGCTACCTGGGACGACGCGGAAGTTCTCGCGGTCCCGGCGGTAACGGATGACTGACCCGGCCATCCAGCCGGAATCGCGGGCTCGCCGGATCCTGATCGCAAACGATCAGGAATGGGCAGCCCGTGCGGTGGAGACGATCCTCGTTGCCGAAGGTTACGAGGTTCATCGGGTCTACACAGGTCGCCAGGCGCTGCAACGCGCATTCGAAATCCTTCCCGACCTGATCATCCTCGACACCCAGATGCCCGACCTGAGTGGCCCGGAGGTATGTCGGCAGTTGCGATCCGACCCGCGAATCGGAATGGCCACTCCCATCCTGTTGAGTACCGCGGGACCTGCAGGACGGCAGCAGCGCATCGAGGCGTACCAGGCTGGCGCCTGGGAGTTCTACGGGCAACCGCTCGATCCCGAGATCCTCTTGCTGAAAATCAGGATCTACCTCGATGTTCGGGCAACCGCTGATCGTCTCACGGAAGAGACCCTCCTCGACGAGCTCACGGGGCTCTACAGCGCGAAGGGGCTGCTTCGCCGAACCGATGAGCTCCTGGCCGACGCTCGCCGGACCCAGCGCGAAGTCACCGTGGTCACCATCTCGCTCGACGACGCGGCGCGAACGGCGCTACTCGTAGAAGCGGGAGACCTGGCACGGCGTGCCGGGCTGGTCGTGCGGAGCACGGTGCGCGCCGCCGATGTCGTAGGCCGAGTGGGACCGCTTCGCTTCGCGGTCGTGTCGTGCGGGAGTCCCCGAGAAGGAGCTCAGCGTCTCGCCGATCGTCTCGTTACCGCCCTGCACAGTGTCGGCAACGGCACCGCGGAGGTCGAAGTTCGCACTGCGATTCAGGAGACGACCTCCGAGGAGCTCTCACACACTGATGCGAAGATGCTCCTCGGTACGGTGGTCGCCTCGTAATTCTGCATCACGTCAGCCGGGCTGGGCACCCGGCTGCAGCTGCTCCACGGCTTCTTCGTCCGGATCCGCCACGTACCCATAGCTGTAGCGATAGTATTTGTACGACCCTTCCTTGAGCCGCACATCGTTCAGGATCGCCCCCAACAGACGCACCGGCAGGCGGTCGAGAATCTGCAACTTGGCCTCCGCCAACTGGCGGTCGGTCTCGCCGGCGCGGAGGACGAGCGCCAGGTGACCGGTTACGGTCGACAGGACAAAAGGATCGATGCCGGCGCCGAGCGGCGGAGTGTCGACGATAATCACCTGGAACGTACCCTTGAGATAAACCATCAGCTCTCGCATGCGGGCACTTCCGAGAAGCTCCGGTCCGAGGTGGCGCCGGGAACCGCAGGGAATCAGCGAAAGGAGGGCGTGCGTCGCCGGCCGGAGGATCCCGGCGAGTGTGGCGTCCCCTGCCAGGTGATCAACCAGTCCGGGGCGGCGATCCACTCCGAACGTGTGGTGCAGCGACCCGCGGCGGATGTCACCGTCCACGAGGACGGTTCGGTAGCCCGCTTCCGCGAAGGACAGGGCGAGATTCGACGCGATCAATGACTTGCCGTCGCCCGGGGACGGGCTCGAAATCGTCAGCACGATCGGGCCCGACGGATCGAAGCTGTGGGCCAGACTCATCCGGATCGAACGGAACGCCTCGACCACCTGGGCCGCCTCGTCCTGCGAGGCATTCAGCCCTTTGGCCCGTTTGATCTCCGGAATCGTCCCGAGAATCGGAAGTCCGAGGCCCTTGGATACCTGGTCGGGGTAACGGAACCTGGGATCGAGCCGGTCGACGGCGAGGGCGATGGCGATTGCTGCCGCGAGCCCGATAAGCAGCCCGAACACGACCACGGTCGCACTTCCGCCGCGCACCGGCTTGTTCGGGGTGACGGCCTCGTCAATGACGCGCACATCGGGAATCGCGCTCGCCTCGGCGAGCTTTGCCTGCTGACGGCTGCTCTCGAGTGTCCGATAGAGCAGATCCGCCTGATCCACCTCCCGGCGCAGGCGTGCTTCGGTCTGTGAGCGGACCGGGATTTCGCGCATCTCCCTCGACGCAATCCCGATCCGTCCATCCAGCTCCGCCTCACGGTTTTGGATCTGCCGGATCAGCGCTTCGGCATAAATGGGGATGGTCTGTTTCTGGAGGAGCTCGATCCGGTCCCGGAGATGAATGACCCCTTTGTATTCCTCGGTGTAGCGGGCGAGGGAATCCCGAAGCTGCGACTGCGCCAGCGAAAGCTCCTGCAGCACGCGTTGCAGATCCGGCGCCTGCCTGACCGAGGTGATCGTGTTGAAGGCGTCGATGGCCACCTCACCCGATTTGCTCCGGCGAAGGACGTCCTGAATCTCCTGCCGGTCCCGCCGGATGGAATCGAGGGCGTTGCGCTGCGCGAAGAAGGATCCATAGACCGTCGGCTGAGTGAACGCGAGCCCCGGAGCGACAGGGGCTTCTTCACGGGGTTTGGTGACGGTGCCGACCCGGAACGACTCGAGCCTCTGCTCGGCGTCACGCAGCCGGCGGTCCTGATCGAGCACCTGGCTGTCCAGGACCTCCGCCAGCATCGTGAGTTTGGACCGTTTCTGTGACGCTGCTTCGTCCACGAAGCGGCGGAGCAGCGTATTCATGGTGGTGGCGATGCCCTCCTGATCCTTATCGCGGAGGGCGAGCACGAGGAAGTTCTCTTCTCGCAGCGTGGTCTGCAGCCGCTTCGTCAGCGCGACCGAAGCCTCACGCGGAGGAACGATCTCGAACTTGACCTTCTTGCCCGAGAAGTCCTTTCCCGGCTTGGGCACCCACAGGAATCCGAGCGGCTTACCGACCGAGTCGCCGACCGCGCCCGATTCCGAGTAGAGCCCGCTCTTCTGCTTCAGGTCGTACCGTTTGCCGTCATCCTTTACGCTGTATTCGAAGACCCCCGGATTGAACCGGCGGCCGTGCGTGAAGTTTTCGAAGAGCGCGAGGTGGTCCCGGTCGCTGATGGTGAGGTAGAGCTTCCGGCTTTCGACCACGGGATCGAGCACCTTGAAGCTGGTGAGCAATTCGACCCACGCCTTGGCACCCAGCAGCTTTTCCCCTTGAATCGGTGTGCCCACGCGGCTCTGGTTCGGGGTTTCGATCCAGATTCTTGCCAAGACCTCGTAGTCCGGCCGAATAAACCGGGTCGCCACAATCCCGCCGCCCATGCCCAGGAGCCCAAGCCCGGCGATGAGCCACCGGTAGCGCCTGAGGGCAGAAACGACTCTGGACATGTTGTTCGAGGCTGCGCCCTGACTGAGTGGCTCGGCATAGGCCTCAACCGCTCCCCCGCCTTCGGCGGAAACGACGGTCTGAGTCGTTTGGCCTGGAACCATCGAATTCCGCATCGGGACACTTTCCGTGAGATATCAAGAGTCATCCGAACATCATGCTTGGAGACGGGTGTCGCAAGCCTGATACCACATGTGGCGGCAGTCTTCCCCGGGGCCACAATCGTCGACCTGGGCCCGGCGACTGTTGCGTCGATGCAGCATTTTGCGGCATATCAGCCTCAGCCAAAGTGGCTGATTCACAGCTTCTGTTGCTTCGACGCACGTCGGGCATAGATTTCGCAGCACAGTGGGTGCACGACCGCAACAGCGAAGTCAGGGCAGGTCCTCACCACAACGCAGGATGGAAATGGGCAGTCCACCGACAGCGCATCCCAACAGTGCGGCCGCTTTTCCGGAGCCGGGGGGGACCCGCGATCCCCTCTCCATCCCTCCGGAGGTCAAGGCCAGCATCAAGATTCTTCTCGTCGATGACGAGCGGACTCTCCGGGAGAGCTGCGCCAGTGTGCTGCAAATGGATGGGTTTTCAGTTACGCTGGCCGGCCGGGGCGAGGAAGCGCGCGACCTGGTGCGGCGGCGGAAGTTCGATATCGTGCTCGTCGATCTGTACATGTCCCAGGTCTCCGGTCTCGAGCTGCTGCGCGCGGCGCTGGACGAGCACCGCGATACGATCGTCGTCGTCATGACCGGAAATCCCAGCGTCACTTCGAGTATCGAGGCACTCCGGGCCGGAGCGTGGGACTATCTCCCCAAGCCGTTCAGCGCAACTCACCTTCAGGTGCTGATCGGCAGGGCGTCCCACGCCGTCATGATGAATCGGGAGGCGAGTGAGCTCCGCCAGCAGGTGCTCGACCAGCACAGTCATTCCGATTCGGTTGCCCTTATCGGTATCTCGCCGCTCTTCCGGAAGGCGGTCGATCTCGCCCGCAAGGTGGCCCCGACCGATGCCTCGGTCTTCATCAGCGGGGAGAGCGGCACCGGCAAGGAAGTCATTGCCCAGTTCATTCATCAGCATAGCCGGCGGAGCCGGAAGCCACTGATCGCGATCAACTGTGCGGCGCTGCCCGAGCACCTGCTGGAATCGGAGATGTTCGGTCACCGCAAAGGCGCCTTCACCGGCGCAGACCGCGACAAGCCCGGCCTCCTGGAGATGGCCAACGGCGGCACCTTGTTCCTCGACGAACTGACCGAAATGCCGCTGCCGCTGCAGGCCAAGCTGCTCCGCGTCATCCAGGATGGCGTCGTCCGCCGGGTCGGCTCCGAATCCACCGATGCGAATGTGGACGTCCGTTTCATTTCGGCCACCAACCGGGATCCGCAGCAAGCGGTCGAGGGCGGGGTGCTCCGTGGCGACCTGTTCTATCGGCTGCGTGTCGTGCCGATTGCCCTGCCGCCGCTCCGGAAGCGGCTCGAGGATATACCGCTCCTCACCAATCACTTCCTGACCCACTACTGGGCCCGTCACCGCGGCGGCGCGGCGCGTATCCCGCGACTCAGCGAGGAGAGCCTGGCGTTCCTCCGGTCCCGGCCGTGGCGCGGCAATGTGCGCGAGCTGCAGAATGTGATCGAGCATGTGGCGGTGCTGGTCGAGCCCGACCAGGAAATCCAGCCGACCGACATTCCGGTCTACGACGATGCCACGGAATCCGGCGGCGACCGCCCTTCGCTTCTGCCGGCGAATGACGAACCGTACCATGCGGCAAAGGAACGGGTCGTGGCGCACTTCGAAAAGGAGTACTTCGCGCGGCTGGTCTCCCGCGCCGGGGGGAACATGTCGAAAGCCGCCCGCCTGGCCGGCGTAGACCGGACGACGCTCTACCGGTTGATGGACAAGCATCACATCCCACGCGATGAAAGAGGCGGAGACCCCGAGTGAGCCGGACTGCCAAGGAGCAGCCGGTGCTCCGCCGGCTGCTCGATGAGGCGGCCCTCCAGGTCACCGACGACTGGCAAGTCGTTCGCCAGGATGCCGCCTCCCGGGAAGACGTCGTTCGCACGCTCGGCGCGATGACCAGCGCCCTTGGAGCCGCGCTGGACGGCGGCACCAAGGACGTCCAGGACCTGGCCAAGTCGCAGCTGCCCCGGCGGATTCTGGGCCTCCTGCGAAGCCGGTTGATCCTGCTGGCCGGTGCGGAAGAGACTCCCCCCGACGGCCGCGACATCATCGCCATGCTGCTCGCGTTCGAATCCGTGGGACATCAGCTCGAGCCCAACTGGGATCAACGATTCGCCGACCGGCTCACCGGTCCCGACGGGCTCGAGCTGGTAGTCGAGCTGGCACATGATCTCCGCTCTCCACTCACCTCGATTCTGTTTCTGGGCGAGACGATGAAGCGCGGCCGCAGCGGTCCTGTGACCCCGCTGCAGGAGCGTCAGCTCGGCTTGATCTACAGCGCGGCGTTCGGCTTGAGCTCGGTGGCCAGTGACGTCATCGAGCTCGCGCGAGGCGGCGACCGGTTGGTCGACCTGGAGCCGCTCCCCTTCTCCGTGGGCGACATCATGGAGTCGGTCCGCGATATCGTACAGCCGATCGCCGAGGAAAAAGGGTTGGAGGTACGCCTGCTTCCCTGTCAGCGCACCTCGCGGCTCGGCCACCCCGTCGCCCTGAGCCGCATCCTCCTCAACTTGACCACGAATGCGCTGAAGTTCACCGATGACGGCTGTGTCAATGTGACCTGCACGGAAGTCGGCGAGCTCGGGGTGGAGTTCTCGGTGCAGGACACCGGGCGGGGCATCCCGCCGCAGGCGATGGCCATGCTCTTCGAGCCGTTCCGCCGGCGCCAGAAGGATCGTGATTACGCCTTTTCCGGATCGGGACTCGGGCTCTCAATTTGCCGAAAACTGGTCGAGGCCATGGGCGGCACGCTTCAGGTGGAAACCGAGGCGGGGCGAGGGACCCGGTTCTTCTTTACGCTCGAGCTGCCGCTTGCCGCGCAGCCGGAACGATGATGAAGCTGGTCCACGTGGTGGGCGCGCGACCGAACTTCATGAAAGTGGCTCCGGTGCTTCGCGCGGGACAGTCGATCGCCGGCCTGATCCAGGTGCTCGTTCATACCGGGCAGCACTACGACCCCGCGATGAGCGATTCGTTCTTTCAGGATCTCGGACTCCCGGCACCGGATGAAAACCTCGGCGTGGGCTCGGGCAGTCATGCGGAGCAGACCGCACGCATCATGCTCGCATTCGAGCCGGTGCTCGACCGCCACTCCCCCGACTGGGTTGTCGTCTATGGCGACGTGAACTCCACCGTCGCCTGCGCGCTGGTCGCCGTCAAGAAGGGGATTCGGATCGCGCATGTGGAAGCCGGGCTGCGGAGCCGTGACCGAGGGATGCCCGAAGAGATCAACCGCATTCTCACCGATCAGCTCGCCGATCTGCTCCTGACGCCGAGCCGCGACGGGAACGACAATCTGGCCGCCGAGGGGATTCCTCCGGCTCGCGTTCGCATGGTCGGCAACGTGATGGTGGATACGCTGCTTCGACTCCGCAGCGTGGCCGCAAAGCGCGGCATGCCGGAGCGGTTGGGTGTCAAGGGAGCAGACTACGCGTTCGTCACGCTGCACCGGCCGTCGAATGTCGATGACCGGGACACGTTGTCGGAGCTCCTCGGGGCGCTCGAGGACCTGGGCTCGCGAATGCCGGTGCTCTTTGCCGTCCATCCGCGCACCCGCCGGCGGATCGACGAATTCGGCCTCACCGCCCCGAACGGACCGGTGCGATTGCTGGATCCCCTTGGCTACCTCGAGACAGTCAACCTGGTCGACGGGGCGGCGCTCGTCCTGACCGATTCCGGAGGGCTGCAGGAGGAGACCACCGTGCTTGGTGTGCCCTGCCTGACGGCGCGCCCCAGCACTGAGCGGCCGGTGACCATCACCGAGGGTACCAACCGGCTGGTCGCTTCCCGCCGGGTTGATATCAACGCCGCGGTGACCGAGCTTCTGGCCCGCCGAGCCGGAGGGTCGTTCCAGCCGGGCAGGCCGGAAGGGTGGGACGGGCACGCCGGCGAGCGGGTTATCTCCGCGCTTCTCGAGAGCCGCACTACCGTCACCGCAACGACTTAGGTAACTTCTCCCATCGGACGACCGGTTGGCCATTGGGGCCGGACCGGAATCCGAAACAGATTCGGCTCCTCCCCCGCGTGTTCCCTGCCGAATTCCTTGACTGCGACCGCGGTCCGGGAAGCGGCGGGAGCTCGAATGGGGCGGGGCGCGGAGAGCAAGAACAACGTGAGTCATCCGACCCATAGGGCGGGCCGACAGGCCGTCCAAGCGCCCATCGCGCACACCCCCCCCGCAGTACATGTGCACCACGCCCCCCACGCCGCACTCCTCATCGACTTCGACAACGTCACCCTTGGTATCCGGAGCGATCTCACCAAAGAGCTCCGGACGCTGCTCAACAGCGACATCATCAAGGGGAAGGTGGCGGTGCAACGGGCCTACGCGGACTGGCGCCGGTATCCGCAGTACATCGTGCCGCTATCCGAATCCTCGATCGACCTGATCTTCGCTCCGGCATTCGGGACCAACAAGAAGAACGCCACCGACATTCGGCTTGCCGTGGATGCGACCGAGCTGGTCTTCATTCGTCCGGAGATCGGCACCTTCATCCTGCTCTCGGGCGACAGTGATTTCTCATCGCTGGTGCTCAAGCTGAAGGAGTACGGGAAGTACGTCATCGGCGTTGGCATCCGGGAATCGGCGAGCGATCTCCTGATTCAGAACTGCGACGAGTACTACTCCTACAGCGACCTCGCGGGACTCACGAAGGAAGCCGACACTCCTTCGGCGCAGCGCGACCCCTGGGAGCTGGTCGGCGAGGCCGTGCTCCAGATGGCCCGTAACGGCGATGTAATGCGGTCGGACCGGCTCAAGCAGGTCATGCAGCAGATCGACCCGAACTTCGACGAGCGGAACGCCGGATTCAATCGCTTCAGCAAATTCGTTTCGGAGGCGGGCAATAAGGGCTTGCTCAAGGTCTCCAAGCTCGACAACGGTCAATTTGAAGTGGCACCGGCGGGGGCGGGAGTCGTCCCGAGCCCGAAGAGCGAGGGATCCCGCCGCCCGAGCGGCCGGGGCGCACCTCACGCTCCCAGGGGCGAAGCGGCAGGAGCTCAGCCCGCAGCGCCGAAGGGCGATGCTGCCAAGCCACGGGAGGACGGTCGGGGACGACGCGGCCGCGGCCGCGGCAGGGGCCGCCCCCGCGGGGACGAGACGCCAAGGGAAAAGTCAGCCGACGTGGTGGCGTCCGCGCCGCAGAGCGGGCAGCTGAGCCTCGCCGCGGCCTTTCAGCTTCTCACCCGGGCGATGGCGGAGCTGCCGTTGCCGGTCGGCGGAGAAGCGGTGCGGGCGCGCATGGCAGCGCTCCTGGGTCGAGAGGACCCGTTACTCGATCCCAGCCGGTTCGCTCGATTCCTGAAGCAGGCCAACGACGCGGAGATCGCCGACGTGAGAAAGCTCGGCGACGACAGCTTCGAGGTTTCGCCCCACAAAACCGACCTTTCTTTCGCGAGAGCGGTCGCGGCGCGGCCCGAACCTCCCGCCCCCGATGGCAACGGCGCTTTCCCGGCCGTCGGCGCCGCGAGCGAGCCTGCCGCGCGCGGCGCGGTGGCGCTTCGGTTCCGCCGCGGTTCTCGTGCACCGGTCCGTCCTCTCGAACTGCCGCTGATCGGAGTCGTGCGCGTCGATGACGACGTGCCGCCCGAAGTCCCCGTCGTTGCGGCAGCGAAGCCCACCCGTGCCCCGCGCACCCGCGCCGCCAAGGCGGCAACCCCGCCCGACGACAACAAGGAGTCCGGCGCCGCGCCGAAGAAGCGCACGCGTCCCCGCGCCAAGAAAACGGGGTGAAGCCCCTCCCGCTCTCCTTCTTTCGTCGCCCCGCCGAGGTCGTTGCACCAGACCTTCTCGGGGCGACGATCGTTTCGACGGCTGGCGGCTGGACTACCGGAGGGGTGATCGTGGAAACCGAGGCGTACCTGGGATTCGACGACCCCGCGTCCCACGCCTACCGGGGCCGGCGCCACAGCGGAAACGCAAGCCTGTACGGACGCCCTGGCATTTGGTATGTGTATCGATCCTACGGCATTCACTGGTGCACGAATCTGGTGTGCGGCGGTCCGATACCTGGAGGAGCGGTACTGTTGCGTGCAGTTTTTCCCATGGAGGGCGCCGAACGAATGCGGGCGCGCCGGCGCGGGTCGCCGGATCGAGACCTAGCCAACGGACCGGGAAAACTAAGCCAGGCTCTGGGAATTACCCGCGCAGTGGACGGGTACTCGATGCCAGGCTCCGGAGTGATCGTGCAACCGTCCGGTATGCCGATGGCAGGTGTGCGCCGGGTCACCCCCCGTATCGGGATTACCCAGGCTGCCGATTGGCCGCTTCGCTTCGTGCTGGAGGTGCCTGGCGCTCTATTCCGGCTGAAATAATGTCCCAGAGTCGTCCCAAACTCCGCGATACTTCGAAATTCTCCTGGATACGGGAGCGCCCGGCGACGCCGAGTCGGGCGGCCAGCGCGGGATCCCGGGCCAGCCGTAGCATATGCGCCGCCATTCCGTTGACGTCGCCCTCGTCCACTAGATACCCCGTGACTCCCTCGACCACCACGTCGGGTATCCCGGCGTGTCGTGTCGCGATGACCGGGAGCCCCGAGGCGGCCGCCTCGAGTATGGCCACCGGCAATCCCTCGCTGTCTCCATTGGGTGCCACGATCGAGTGCTGCACGAAGCAGCGCGCCGACACCATGGCGCGTTGGACCGCGCCGTGGTCGACAAATCCTGGCAGCTCCACTGCCGCGTCGATTCCCAGGTCCACGGCAAGCTTCCGGCAGTCCTCCAGCATGGGCCCGCCGCCGATCATGAGCAGGCGCGCCTCTGGGCACAGCGCGTGTACTCGCGCGAACGCATGCAATGCCAAATCGGGGGCCTTCTTCGGAACAAAACGGCCCACCGTCAGGAATCCCGGGGGGACGTCGGCGGGGGTCGCGCCTTCGAAACGGTCCAAATCGACGCCGTAGGGATTGTAGTGTAGCCTCTCGCGCAGGGCTCCGAGCTCGAGCAGCTGACTCTCCATGGTCCTGCTCACGGCGATGATGGCGGCGGCGTACTTGAACATCGCCTGGTAACCTCCCCGTCGTTCGGAGAGAACCCGGTACGCGCTTGCATCATACCCGTGAAAATGGACGGTCAGCGGGAGCCCCAATCTCCGGCACGCCTCCACAACATCGGCGCCCACCTCCCCGTACTCGGCCAGCACTGCGCTCACCCTCGCGTGGCGGAAGGCGCGCATGTAGGCCTCGGTCAATTCGGCTTGCATGTCGCCGCCTGTCAGCCGCCGGCGGATCGTGTGGGCCACACGGCGGTGAAGCGGGAGGACGGGACGACCTGCGATCATCGGGCGCCACCCGTAGACGTGCACGATTCTCGCGGGGAGGTCCTCGAGATGGCTCTGGATGAAGCTTTCGGTCAGCGACGGCAGATCGTCGGTGACGATGGCGAGCAAGGGAGCCTCTTCCGGCTGGGCCATCCGGATCAGCCTGCGGCGTCGAAACGGGCCAGCTTTCGGGCAAACCTGGCGCGCCGGATCGCCATCGCAAAGACGTCGAGATGGAGACGTCGCGCCACGGAGGCCCGGGCTCGCTTCCAGATCGGCTCTGCCGGCCAACCCTTGATCGGGATCCTGTCGGCCGGCGTCAGACTTTGCACGGTGTGGGAGGCTCGCTCGATCATCGCGTGGGCGTAGTCATTGGTTTGCCAGATCGACATTTTCGCGAAGTACGTCAGGTCGCCCTCCACATCCCGGCTCAGGGCGAAGAGATCCTCGGCCGTGACATCTTCATCGACGATTTGTAACCCGCTGCCCTGGATTCGCAATGATTCCTGCTTTCCCGGGGTCGGAATCGTGAGGAGAATCCGGCCGTTATCGGCCAGGAGTCGGTGCAACACGGCATGGAGCACGGGACGCTGAGCCCGCGGGATGTGTTCGTAGACGTCGGGAAGCACGATGGCCTCCCAACGACCCGCTGGGGGCGATTCGACGAAGTCGGCCTGAAGATACGTGATCCTGGCGTGGGAGTTGATGGCACGGGCCAGGCGAAGGGCCTCGCCACTCAGATCGAGCGCAACGACCGTGGCGCGGGGCGCGATCCGGGCCGCGATGGCGTAGGCTGCCTGGCCAGAGCCACAACCGGGGACGAGCACCGACGTGCACTGACGCGGAATGGCACGGGCGAAGAAACGGATCTGTTCCGTCACGCGCTCGTTCCCTCGAACCATATCCTCGATGAAATGGCTCGCGAACCGGTCGTAGAATTCCTCGATGCGAGAGGACATCCGTTTCTCCGGGCTCCGGTGTAGGGCGGCGTGGGCTTCAGCCGACCCGAGCGTGGCGTGCGGTCCGGGCACCAAAAAACATAAGGGGAGGCCTCACTGCGCCTCCCCCCAGTTCACTTACCCGGTTGCAGATAATACGGCTAGTACCCGCCGCCCTTCAGATCCTGCTTCGAGCTCCCGAGCGAGAAACGCAGGCCAGCCGAGAGCATATGCAGCGGACCCCGCAGGATGTGCTCCTGGGCAGGCGGTGTGTTGATCTGGTACTGGCCGAACGCGGCAAGCCGGCCGACCCGGAACTGCACCCCTGCCATCAGCGAAGCAAACCCGTCGGCTGAAACTTCCTTCGCGAAAAACTCGCTGGTGGCGGCCGCGTCCTGTGAAGCGAACACCCCTTCCACCTGCGGGCTCACCACCTGGGTGAATCCAAAGCCCAGGCCGATGTACGGCTCGAGTTTTCCCCGCACCGGATACCCGGTGAGCGTGGCGGCATACCGGCGAATCCGGTCGAAGTTGACTGGACGCGCGTTGAAATCATCGCTGGGATCGAGGAATCGCGAAGGCTCGTTGTTCCCGAACGCCTCGTCGATTCCGAGCATCAACCCGCCCCGGCGTGACACCACCGCGATGTGAGCTCCCACCGTCGGGAGGCCGCTCTGCGTCTGGAGCTGGGTTTCGAAGAACATCGCGCCGGCCGACGCCCCGAAGAACCACTTGAACCGGTTGTCGCGGACTTCCGCGACTGGCGCCCGGCTGGATTGCGCCGTTTGTGCCTGGGCCGAGTGAGCCGCGGCCACCGCCGTCAGGGCGAGGAACGGGAGAACTCGGGAGGGGATGCGCATGTGACTGCCTCCGAACGAGAAGTCGGTGCTTTGCGAGTCGTGTTTGTGACGTGGAAGAGGCGGTCGTGGGCCGCCGGTGTCTCAAGGTTCCACGGCAAACCCCGTGCTCATCACGCCCTCTGGCTCCGGAATCGGGAATCCGGCCCGGAACTCACGGTGCAAGTCTGGGTGTGGATTCAGCTATCTACTTATTTTTCAATGATTTACGCTCTAGCTCTCCAAGCCACCGGATTCGAGTCGGCTCTCCCTGAAACCGCCGTACCCCAAGGCCGCCCTCCCGAATCGCATCCTTTCGGCAAAAGGCCAGAAGCCGCAGGGAGGGGGGTCGAGTCTAGATCACGCCCAGATTCTTCCCGGCTTTACGGAAGGCGGCGAGGGCTTCATTGAGGTCGTCCCGCGTATGTGCGGCCGAGATCTGGCAGCGGACACGCGCAGTTCCCTGCGGTACCACCGGGTACCCGAAACCGGTGACGAAGACCCCTTCGGCGAGCAATGCTTCGCTGAGTCGAATCGCCTTCGCGGTCTCACCGATGATCACGGGAATGATCGGCGTTTGTCCTTCCAACGGCTTGAAGCCCAGCTCGGAGAGCCCGCGCCGAAAGTATTCCGAATTCTCCCGCAATCGGGCTACCCGTTCCGGATGAGCCTGGAGAAACCGGACCGCGGCCAGCGCGCTCCCGGCGACTGTGCAGGGCAGGGCATTGCTGAAGAGCTGCGGTCTCCCTCGCTGGGTGAGATAGTCGCACAGCGCTTCCGATCCGGCCACGAACCCTCCCGCCGCCCCACCGAGCGCCTTGCCAAGCGTGCTGGTGATCACATCGACCTCGCCGAGGACGCCGAAGTGTTCGGCAGTGCCTCGTCCGGTCGCGCCGAGAACACCGGTGGCGTGACTGTCGTCGAGCACGAGCAGCGCGCCATGTTTCCGGCACACTTCTAAAAGTCCGGGGAGGTTTGCGATCGCCCCTTCCATCGAGAAAACACCGTCGCTGATGACCATCTTGACTTCACGGTCCCGGCCGGCTGCGAGCTTCGCATCGAGATCCGCGAGATTGCCGTGCTCGTAGACGCCGGTCTGGCATTTGGTGATGGCCTTGGCGAGGCGAATGGCATCGATGATCGAGGCGTGATTGAGCTGGTCGCTCAAGACCAGGTCCCGCTCGGTCAGCACCGTGGTGGGAAGGGCTTCGTTGGCGTTCCAGCAGCTGACGAAGCTGAGCGACGCCTCGGTGCCGACGAATTCCGCGAGCGCCGCTTCCAGCTCCCGGTGGATCACGAACGTTCCGCAGATGAATCGTACCGACGCGGTGCCCGCGCCAAAACGGTCGAGCGCGGCCACCCCGCCGGCTATGACCTCCGGCTCCCCACTCAGGCCGAGGTAGTTGTTCGACGAGAGAATGATGACCTCCCCTCGGCCCTCCATCCGGGCACGCGGACCTTGCATTCCCTCGAGGTAGTTGAGCGCCTTGTACACACCGTCGCGGCGGAACTGGGCGATGCTGTCCCTCAGGCGGGTTTCGAGCGGAGTGCTCATGACGCAATCTCCAGAATCACCTTGCCCGCTTTGCCGTCTTTGATGACCGCGATGGCCCCGGCGATGTCCTCGAGGGGAAACCGGTGGGTGATCACCGGACGCGGGTCGAGCTGACCGCTCCGGAGGAAGCGGGACATCTGATGCCAGGTCGAATACATCTTCCGGCCCGTCACACCGTAGAGCGTCAATCCCCGAAAAATGATGTCCCGGGCAAAGTCCACCTCCGTGCTGCGGCTCGGCGTGCCGAGGAGATTCACCCGTCCTCCCAGTCGTGCCGCGGCGAAGGCCTGCGCATGCCCGGCCGGGTGTCCGCTCATTTCGCAGACGAGGTCGGCACCATCTCCTCCGGTCAGCTCACGGATCCGCGCGAGGACATCATCCCGCGCGGGATTCAGGGTCACATCGGCGCCCATTCCGCCCGCCAGCGTGAGTCGCATGTCGTTGAAGTCGCTGGCGATGACCAGTGACGCGCCGGCCGCCTTCGCGACGCCGCAGGCGAAGCAGCCGATCGGCCCGCAGCCCAGCACGAACACCGTGCTCCCGGGAACATTTCCCCCCTCGAGAACGGTGTGGACCGCGTTCCCGACCGGATCCATGATGGCGCCGATTTCGACCGGAATGCCCTCGAGCTTCATGACGTTGGATGCCGGCATCGCGATGAAATCGGCGAACGCGCCGTCCCGGTCCACTCCGATGATGCGGGTGCGCACGCAGAGATGGCTGTTGCCGGTCCGGCATTGCAGGCAATGCCCGCAGACGATGTGGCCTTCGGCCGTCACCAGATCGCCGACTTGCAGGAGACCTTCCGCTTCGGCCTCGATGCCGAGCCGTTCGATCCGGCCGGCGAATTCGTGCCCGATCGTGACGGGAGGCTTGAGCCGACCGCTGGCCCAGGCGTCCCACTCCCAGATATGCAGGTCGGTCCCGCACACTCCCGCGGCATGAACCCTGATCAGGACGTCGCTCGGCCCGTACGCCGGCGTCGGGACGTCGCGAAGTTCCATGCCCGGTCCGGGCCCGGGTTTGACTAAAGCACGCATCGGCAGAGTGGGGGTCAAGGAATGCCCAAGGATAGCCTCAGGCCTCCGGGGCGGGAAGGCGCCGCACGAGTCAGCGCATCACCTCGCGCTGGTACCACTCCCACATGCGGCCGAGTCCGGCCTCGACGGGAGTGTCCGGCCGGTAGTCGAGGAGCGTACGCGCCCGGCCGATGTCGGCAAAGGTGACCTGTGGCTCGCTGTCGGGGGCCGGAGGCGTGGAGAGCAGCGCCCGCTTTCCCACGAGCTTTTCGACGATGGCGACGAAATCCGTCATGAGGACGGGCTCGCCTCGGCCCAGATTGATGATCTGATAGCCCAGGGGGCGCTCGAGCGCCGCGATCACGCCCGCGATGACGTCGTCCACGTAGGTCCAATCGCGCCGCAGCCGCCCGGCGTCGAACAGCGTGATTTCCTCCCCACGGACGACGCGGTCGGTGACCATGAAGGGCATCATGTCGGGACGCCCTCGTGGACCGTAGACACTGAAGAACCGGAGCGCGGTGAAATTCAGGTCATGCAGGTTGTGGTAGGTATAGCCCATCACCTCGGCGGCCTTCTTGCTCGCCGGGTACGGTGCCAGCGGGAGGTTGCACGAATCGGTTTCGACGAACGGCAGCTGAAGGGAGTTGCCGTACACCGACGAGGTGGAGGCGAAGACGAATACGCCGGTTCCATGCTGCCGCGCCGCCTCGAGCACGTTGACGGTGCCGAGGAAATTGACCTCGGTGTACAGCGGAGCACGACCGATCGAATAGCGGACGCCGCCATAGGCCCCGAGGTGCGCGACGGCGCGGGGCCGGTGCTCGGCAAAGAGCTTCGCGATCGCGCCGGCGTCGCGGATGTCCATCTCGTAGAGGTGGGCCCTCGGGTTCCGGCGGAACCCTTCGACATTCGCCCGCTTGCGCGCGGGATCGTAGTAGTCGTTGAAGTCGTCGACGGCGACGACGGTGTCACCGCGTCGCAACAGGGCATCGGTGAGCGTGCTGCCGATGAACCCCGCCGCGCCGGTCACCAGGATGGTCATCTCGGTGCGTCTCCTCAGTCCTCGACGACGTGGGTCTCGAAGACCCTGCGGTGATCCGCCCACTTCGCCCGGTCGAAGGATTCGCCCTCGAGACATTCCGCGGCGGCATAGGCCATCGCGAGCGCATGGTGGGTGTTGTCATGGGCAAAGAGTCCCTGCCTGCCATAGCTCAGGAGCCGGGGCACTGCGTTCACCCAGTCGTCGAGCGCGCCGAACCAGCGCTCATAACCCGCGCGGTAGATCGGATAGGCCTGCCGCAGGCGGCGCACCTGCACCCCCACCGGGGCCGCGGGAAGCGGGATCCCGCTCCGGGCCAGGTCCTCCGCCACCAACCGGGCGAGGGCCGCGTCGTCCATTGCCCACCAGGCATCCTCCGGACTGCAGGGGAGCTCGGCGCAGAGTACCGTCTGACCGGCCGGCAGGTTGCGGTCGGAATAATTCTTCGGCTCCGACAGGCGTGTGATGCGCAGATCCTTGCCCGGAAAGTAGTGCGCGTCGAACTCGGTGAATCGCTCGACGGGAAGGGAAAGGTAGATCAGAATCATCGCGCGGTACTCCAGCGCGGCTGCGGCCTCGTGGACCGCGGCCGGAGCGGAGTCGCCGAGCAGCCGCGCCAGGACACTGACCGGAATGGTGGACCAGAGCTGGTCCGCTTCGAACCGCTCAGGTACTCCGGCGCACTGGGCTTCGACGACCCACGGACCCGCCGGGCCTGCCGGAGGGACGATTGCCGTCACCCGGCGGTCGTATCGGAGATCCGCCCCGGCCGCGGTCGCGGCATTCGCGTAGGCTTCGCTGATCTGGCCGTACCCATGGCGGGGGTAGAAAAACCGTCCGGCGCCCGGTGGCTTGAACCCCGGCACCTGGGAGAGAACCTTCCGCGCGAGCTTTGCGAACGAGCCGGCCGATACCCGGCGCCGCGCCTGAATCGCGGAGAGCTCTTCGGGTGGGACGCCCCAGATCTTTCGGGCGTAGGGAAAGTAGAACGATTCGCAAATCGTCGGGCCGAGATTTGCCATGAGCACCCCGGCAAAGCTCTCGCCGGGTCCGCCGCGGCGGAATGGCTTGGCCAGCATGTCGCGAAAGGTGCCCAACGCGAATCCGTGATCGAGCCGGAGGAGCAGGTCCGCGGGTTTGAGCGGAAAATGAATCCACTTTCCCCGCAGCGCGATCCGTCCGTGTCTCGGGCGGTCCAGCAGGTCGTCGCCGAGGAAGCGCCGGATGTCCGCCATAATCTCGGGCGCACACGCCGGATGGAGCCGGTGACTCCCGAAGTCCACCCGCATCCCACCGAATTCGAAACTGCCGGCATTGCCTCCCGGTCGCGTCTGCTGCTCGAGGATGGTGACCTGTGCGGCATCCTTGAGGCGCAGGCGATACGCTGCACCGACTCCGGCGGGACCGGCACCAAGAATCAGAATGCGGGGCTGCTTCACTCGCCCCCCGTGCGGGAGACCGTGAGGTGGCCTCCGGCGGTGTGGAATGTGATTCGCCGGGTTCGATGCAGCACGAGCCAGATGACCCCGCCCGCGAGCCCGCCGGTGATCAACACCGTCTGCCAGAGCAGCGAGCAGACGACACTCGTCGCCACCGGCACACCGAAGGGCAGCAGGAGGGCGGCAAGGCTTGCCTCACGAACCGCCAGTCCTCCCAGGCTGATGGGCATCAGGCTGGCGATCTTGGCCAACGGCCACACAAGGAACCAGACCGCCAGGCCCACCTCGATGCCGACGCTCCGTCCCAGCCAGGCATTCAGGAGCACGAAGCTTCCCTGGATGGTGAGCGAGAGCATGAGACCGAGTGCCGCGGAGCCGGGGCGTCGCCACAGCTGTCGAAGCCCTACGAGCCCCCGTCCGACGGGCCGTCGGAGCCGTCGGGGCCAGCGCGCGAGCGGCCGGCGGATGACGAAAGGGAGCACCAGTACGATGAGCGCCGCACAAACCACGGCCGCCACAGTGAGCACACGTCCGATCCATCCGGTGGTGCTGGTACGGACCAGCAGGCCGCCCGCGGTGACGAGGACCGCGAGGGAGAGGAGGTCCGTCACCCGGTCCATGACGCCGCCCCATAACGCCGCCTCCGGCCGCCGGGAGAGTTTCCCGGCCAATCCCATTCGCAGGAGATCGCCTCCCACGATGCTGGGCAGGCAGAGGTTGGCGAAGAGGCCCGCGGCATAGCAGAGCGTTGCATCGAGCCGCCCGAGTCCGCCGCGGGCGGCGTTGACGAACAGGCGCCATTTCGCGACCCCGAGCGCGTGGCCCAGGATGAACCCGGTCAGCACCCCCAGCCAGACCGCGGGTGGCAGCCGACCCAGTGCGTCTTTGACCTGCGCAAGGGGGAGGAGGTAGAACAGCAGGGCGAGCAGCGCGATGCTGACGGCCGCCCGGGCCCAGGTCTTCACCGGCGGCCCATGATGCGGGCATTCTGGTCGGCCAAAAGACCGACCGCCCAGATGATGAGCGCGGCGAGCAGTGCCAGCACGGCGCTTTCCGAGAGATTGTCGCGGGTGACATCGTAGGCGAACTTGGCCAGCCCCGCCACGGCCACCAGAGCGCCGAGCGGAATGAAGAACTTGAGCGGATTGAAGAAGACGATCGTCCGCAGGATCAGGAGCGTGAAATCATACGCGTGGCGGGCGCGAATCTTCGATTGACCGAGTCGCGCATGATAGTCGATCGACACGTATTCGACCGAGTGCCCGTTGCAGGCGGCCGAGAGGGTGATGGTGGTGGTGAAGGAGAACCCATCGGGTAGCAGCGGTTCGTAGCGCTGGACCAGCGATTTCCGGATCAGGCGGAGCCCCGAATTGATGTCGGGCAATCGCTGTCCCGCGAGGTAACTCGCGAGCCGGGTGAGAAACCACTTGGCCGGCCGGCGCGCCAGCGGAATCTGCACCGACTTGCCGGTCCGAGCCCCCACCACCATCTCGTTCCGTTCCGCCGCCGCGAGGAGCGCCGGGATCGCCTCCACGGGATAGGTGCCGTCGGCATCGGTAATCAGGATCCAGTCATGCTTCGCGTGGCGAACTCCGAGCTTGAGCGCCGCGCCGTAGCCACGGTTCTTGGGCCGGCGCAGCACTCGTGCCCCGGTCGCGTCGGCTTCCACCGCGGTCCGGTCGGTGGAGCCGTCGTCCACCACGATGATCTCGAATGGCCACCCGCTCCGAGTGAGCACGTCGTGCACCGCAGTCACCTGCCCGGCGACATGCTCGCCCTCATTAAAGGCGGGTATGACGACGCTGACGGCCCGAGTGATTCCCAGGAGCTCGTCGGCCAGCACGTTTTCGATCACGAAATCCTCAGAGCGCTGGAGGGGTTGCCGGAGAGACCATGATCACGACGGCGCCACCCCCGATGGTACCGGGAAACTCGGCTGCGGTGCGGTAGCGCGTCGCAAGTCGCTTCCAGATTTCCGGCTGCACGACCTGCAGGCGAATGGGAAAAGTGTACAGCACCCAGGTGCGTCGATGACCACGCTCGATCGATTCGAGCTGGGCTTCGCTGCGCGCCGTCTCCCAGTTGCGTCCGAGCCACCTCCGAAACGGCATATCGGCAAGATCGACGGTCACGACGGCGTCTTCCGGCGAACGCTCCCGATCCACGAAGCGCGCGGCCGCTTCAAAATCCTGTTTGGGACGCCACGCCCGTGGCAGCATCGCCGCGCTCGCCGCGACGGCGAGGAGTACGCCGACCGTTGCGAGCACCGGCCCGCGGGAGCGAAAGAGCACCTGGGCAATGGCGAATCCGCCTCGCAGGGCAATGAGCAGAGCAAAACCCGCGCTGAAAAAGAAAAACCGGGGCCACAGATTGTGCCTTTGGACCAGAATCACCGTCGTCGTGACGAGCGCCGGACCGATGAGGAGCCAGAGCAGGAGAGGGCTCCGGCGGAAGAAACTCACCAGGCCCGCCGCGATGACAACCACACCGACCGCCAGCGTCACCCATCCGCCGGGAAGCCCCCTGCTCAAGCCGCGCGCCGTTTCGAGCACCAGCCAGAGCGGGCTCTTCCAGGCGGTTTCGGCGCCCTCCGGATTGGTTGCCGTGAGCTCCCTCACGAGCTGCCCGAGCATCGGCGCGTAGAGGATCAGCGTGAAACAGCCGGCCAGCAGGAGGCCGGCGGTGGGGCGCCAGAGCGGGTGGATGCCCGTCTTCCGCGAGGAAAGCGCCAGCGCCCCCAACCCGATCGCGTGGGCCGCGGGAAGCGCCACCGCCGTCGGATGAATATAGGCGGCGAGCGCGACGCACCCGCCATACCAGGCGACGGCGGTCCATGGCGCCCGCGGATCCTCGAGCAGCCGCAGGAAGGCCGTCGTGCCGAGCAGGGTGAAGAGCAACAGTCCGGAATAACCGCGGGCGTTCTGGGAGAACCAGACGTGGTGATAGGAAACCGTCAGGAGGAGTGTCCCCAGCAGTGCCTCGCGCCGGTCGGTGACCCTGAGCGCCAGCCGCCAGAATGCCCAGAGGCTCGCGGTCCCCATCAGCGCCGCCGGGAGACGGAGCGAGGCCCCGGACTCCCCCATGAGGCTGGTGCTCGCGTGGGCGAGCACGGTATACAGCGGGTGGTGATTGGTGTTGGGATACTCGGTCAGAATGCGCCCGATGGGAAGGCGGACGTGAGTCAGCAGGGTTTGAATCTCGTCGAACCAGAGTCCGGTTCCGAGATGATACAAACGAAGCACCAGTCCGGCCGCCAGGAGCGACAGGAGGGCCACGCGATCGGTTCGGGAAAGCTGCATCCGGACCTCGAAGAGAGTCCTCAAGAATACGCAAGCCTCATTCCACCGGCCCGGGAGACGGTTATTATCCTCGGAATGCCAGCGCTCCACGTCCGGCCGGCTCAGCGTCCCGGATCGCGGTGACGGAATCCTCCGGGTCGCGGCACGACGCGGCGGTCGGCCGGAGCTTTCTCAAGCTGGGAACGGGTGAGGCGCTCGCCCGTCTCGTCGCCTTCGGCGCCACCGCCTATCTCGCGCGCCGGCTCGGGGCGGACGTGTACGGCATCATCGCGCTGGCGTCTGCGATCCTCCTCTACCTGACTTCCATCACCGAGTGCGGTGTCGAGATGCTCGGCATCTCGGATGTGGCTCGCCAGCCTTCCGGCATCGCCGCATTCCTACCTTCGATTCTCGTCGCCAGGCTGATGATCGCCGCCGCGCTGATGCTGCTGGTGACCGGGACCGGACTCCTTCTGCTTCCGCAGCCCGATGGCGCGCTGCTCGCCGGGTACTCGCTGACGCTTGGTGCAGTCGCACTCGGCACGCAGTGGGTGCACCTGGGGCTCGAGCAGACCGGATCGGTGGCGATGGTCCGCGTCGGCACCGAAGCGCTTACGGCGCTGCTCATCGTCTTGCTGGTTCGTGGCCCGGGGGACGCGGGGGCGGCACCACTCGCCGCCGTCATCGGGCAAAGCGCCGGAGCTTTCGTTTTTCTTCGTCTCCTCCCCGGAGGCGCTTCCGGATTCCGCGCCGCCATGCGCTCCGATGTCGTCGCCGCGGTCTTCCGCCGATCCTGGCCTCTGGTGCTGCACGGGCTTCTCGGCCTCGCGATCTTCAACAGCGATTTCCTGTTCCTGCGGGTCTTCCGCGATTCGGCGAGTGTCGGCTACTACGCCGTGGCGTATCTCCTGGTGAGCTTTTTCCTCAATCTCGGCGTGTCCTACTCGATGGGACTGCTGCCCGTGCTCTCGCGGCTCCGCAGCGTTCCCGAGGCCGAACGGCGCCTGCACGACAACGCGATGGCGCAGACCTTCGCCGGCTCGCTTCCCGTGGCCATCGGCGGCTGCCTGCTCGCCCACCAGTTCATCGACCTGCTGTTCGGGAGGGGGTACCAGCCTGCAGCACTCGGATTGCAGATCCTGATCTGGTGCATTCCGGTCGCTCTCTTCCGAAACGTGGCGCAGGCGGTCCTCATTTCGCACGACCGCCAGGGCCATTTGCTGCGAACGGTTGGGGTGGCTGCCGGGCTCAATCTGCTGCTCAATGTCATGCTGATTCCGCGGTGGGGGATGACCGGCGCCGCCGTCGCGACGGTGCTTACCGAGGCAGTCCGCACCGTGGTGGTCCTGGGGTATTCACGCGGCACGGGACTCCCGTTCACCTCCTGGCGGCGGTTCTGGCGCACGGCGGCGGCCGGCGCGACGATGGCCGCGGTGCTGGCGCTGACGAGCGCCGTTCCCTGGTGGGGCGCGGTGGCTCTCGGCGCATTGGTCTACGGCGTCGTCCTCACCCTCCTGGGCGGGCTGCGCTTCCGGCGGGGCGCGTTGCCGGATCTCGCCGTATGAGCCGGATCGCACGAGGGGATTCGGCTCTCGCGACGTTCGTGCAGTCGGCACCCAGGCTGCTCTCGCTGTTCCGTCAGATGCGACCGACCTGGGAGCTGGCTGCACTCAGCGAGCTCGATCTCGCCTTCGTGAAACGGGAGCGCATCCGCGGCCTCGTATGGGACGTCGATGGGACGCTCACCGGCGACCGCCGGCCTGCGCTGGTTCCCGAAGCGGAGCCGCCATTTCAGACGCTGCTCACCGCGCCGGAGCTCCGGCATGTCATCCTCTCCAACGCAGGGGAAACCCGGTTCTGCGAGCTGGGAACGATGTTCCCGGTCATTCCAATTCTCCGAGCGTATGAGGGCAGCGGAGGGATACTCTACCGGAAGCTGCATCGCGGAGTCGATTCGTGGACCCCGGAGGTTCTCGCAACTCGGCTCGCGGAGGGCGCACGCGTCATTCGGAAGCCCAGCGCGGTGCTGGTGGACTATGCGGTGCGTGAACTGGGGTGCGACAGGGAGGCGATCGTGATGGTTGGCGATCAATACCTGACCGACGTGGCGGGCGCGAATCTGGGTGGGGTGCGCTCGGTCAAACTGCCGACGCTCGCTCCCGGCACCTTTCGGACGATGGTGCGAATGTCTCAGCGGGTCGAGGGGGTGGTGTACCGGATCCTGTACTCGGGCCGGCGCGGCGCTACGGCTCGCCGGTGAGATAGCCGGCGCACTCGCCCATGCTCCAGGCCGCGAGCAGGAGGAGGAGTGCGGGGGTGGCGATCAGCAGGCGCCCCGGGTGTCTCCCGCCGTGTATCCGTGCGATCCGCAGGTAGAGCAGCGCGGGGAGGAGGAGCGTCGTCACCGCCCGCAATGCGCGGCGGGTGATCGGCGCTTCGGCCACACGGACCGCCGCATACAGCCTTCCCCATGCAAATCGCTCGGCCAGAAGCGGGGCGAGTCGCAGACCGGATCGGGCCTCCTTCACGATCGCCTCGGGCGCGAACCACAGGGTCGCCCCCTCGCGGCGCAGGTGGTCATGCACCTGGGGCTCATGATAGCGCTCCTGCCAGAGCGCGCGAGTCGCGTCCACCGCCCGCCGTTTGTAGCACAGGTTGACGTCGGACACGAACGACCGGGAGCCCGCCTGGTTCACCGATTCATAGCGGGAAAAATCACAGGCATACACCGACCAGCTCCAGATGCCGTGTCCGGCCCAATCGATCGCTCCGCCGATCACCTCGTGCGGAAGCCGGTCGTGGAGATCCCGAAAGGCAGCCGCCCAATCCGGGCGCGGTACCCCACGGTCCTCGAGCATTGCCACGAGGTCCCCGGTCGCGGCCGCGAGTGCGGCCGCACGGCGCCGGTCGAAGAGCTCGTGCTGTCCGGCGGCGGATGTGGGCGGCTTTGTCGTGCGCAGGGTTCCGAGCGCCATGAACCTGCACGCGGAGAATTCCTGACGGATGGACGAGAGGTCACCTGCCGTGTCGTCGAAGGGGATCAACACCTCGAGCTCGGGGGCACCGGTCTGTCGCGTCAGCGCCTCGAGGCACCGTCGCAACTGCTCGCCCCCGTCGACCAGCGTGACGACGACGGAAATTCGGGGTGCTCCGCTCCGCTCAGCCAATCGTGACGGCGGCTCCGGTCCGGGTGGAGGTGTACACCGCCTGGGCGATTTCCACGGCGCGCAGGCCGTCCAGCGTGTCACCCAGCGGCACTTGCGCGCCACCCCGTCTCCGCAGGAAATCGGCGAGCTCTCCCTCGAAGGTGTGCAACGTCGTGCTTTGCCAGCCCTGCACCTTTTCCTTCACGATCAGATCGAGATATCGGTGCACCGTCTTGCGACGCGGACCCCCGGGTTGGCTTTGCGTGATGAGGAGGTTCGACATGGGTGCGTAGGATCCTCGCACCATGCCCTTTTCGCCGTAGGCCTCGAGCGAGACTTCGTAGCCCTGCCACTCGTTCCAGGTCGCCTCGTAAATCGCGGTCGCACCCGACGCGGCTTTGAAGATCGCGACCGCCCGGTCTTCCGATCCGGCGACCTTCCACACGTTCCCCGCCGCCACACCGTAGACTTCCCGTATTTCTCCGAGGATGAATCGCGCCAGATCGGTCATGTGCAGGCCGACATCCATCATCGCGCCGCCGCCGGAGAGCTCCCCCTGGTACATCCAGTCGGCCCGGAAATTGTGAAGGCCGTCATGACCCCCGAACACCCGAAGGGTGTCGAGGGTTCCGATGCGCCCCTCCTCCACCGCCTGCTTCACGTATTTCATGGCACGGTAGTAGCGGTGGTTGAATCCGACGGCCACGAGGTGTGGAGAGGAGCCGGCGGCCTGGTGAATCCGCCGGCATGACTCGAGTGAATTGGACAACGGTTTCTCGACCAGCACGTGCTTCCCGGCCTCCAGCGCCGCGAGGATCATCGCTTCGTGGAGGCCCACCGGGGTCGAGATGATCAGCGCGTCGACATCGGGAACATCGAGAAAGCGGCGATAATCGCTCTCGACCCGGGCACCGGACGAGCCGGCCGCGCGCCGCGCTGCCGCTTCGTCGACGTCGGCCACGCCCGCCAGGGAGGCGCCCGGCACGGCCAGCACCGAACGGGCTCGCAGTTGTCCGATGGCGCCGGCTCCGATGACCGCAATTCTCATGGATGCTCCGTCGGGTTGTGCCGGATCAGGAAAAACACCGAGGTACTGTAGTCACTCCATTGGGAGAGCGCATGGACTCGCCTGAGTTGTCCGTCGTCATACCATCGGTGAACGGACTGTCGGATCTGCTCGGCTGTCTGGAAGCGGTCGAGCAGCTGCGAGCGTCGATCCGGCTCGACGTGCTGGTGGTCGATCGCCTCGGTGGTGACCTCCCGTCGGCGGTGCGCCGGCGCTTCCCCGAGGTCAGGGTTCTCTCCACCGGGCAGGACGCCACCATTCCCCAGATGCGGGACTTGGCGTTTCGCGAAGTGCGTGGCGCTGCGGTGGCAGTGATCGAGGATCACATAATAGTCCCGCCCACCTGGGGGAAACAACTACTCAGCGCGCTCGCCGAAGGGCATGACGTCGTCGGAGGCCCGATCGAGAATGCCGCGACGAAAGGCCTGGTGGATCCGGCGAGCTTTCTGTGTGAATACAGCGCCTGCCTGCCTCCGCTTCCCACCGGCGACGCGGATTGGCTTCCGGGAAACAACATCGTTTACCGGCGTGCGTTGCTCGATCGGTATCTCGCCGTCACCGCGGAAGGAGGCTGGGAAAACCGGCTGCACGATGCGATCAAGCGCGACGGCGGACGGCTCTGGTGTCAGGGAGATCTCATCGTCGGCCACAAGATGCACTACACCTTCGCCGGTTACCTTTCGCAGCGATTCCTGTACGCGCGATCCTACGCCGGCGCGCGCGTTGCGCACGCTCCGCCTGCCCGGCGCCTCGCCTATGGCGCGGCGGCGTTCCTCCTCCCGCCGCTGCTGCTCTACCGCACGCTCCAACGGCTGGCATCCAAGCGCGTACCCCTGGGACTGGTGGCCAAGTCGCTGCCGCTGATCGGCGTCTTCGTGTGCTCCTGGGGCCTGGGCGAAGTGGCTGGATACTGGTTCGGTGCGGGCGACTCCCTGAGGAAGGTACGGTAACGGTGGGGCTCGTCGGGAAATCGCGGCGCGCCCTCGAGGCCCTGCACCTGATCGCCGGATACGCCGGCGATTTTCGCACGGCCGGCAATCTGCTCCGGTGTTACGCGCAACTGTTCCGGCCGGGCACACCGGACCGGGACATCGACCTCGTACTTCGAATCGGCGGCCGGCGGGCGCCCTTCCGGATGCGCAGCAGCGATATTTTCACCCTCGCCGAGATTCTCCATGAGGGGCAGTACACGCTCACGTCGCCGCTCCCACCCGCTCCGGTGATCATCGATGCGGGCGCGAACATCGGGGTCACCGCGGTCTGGTTCCTCGGCCATTATCCCGGGGCGAGACTTCACTGCTTCGAGCCGTCGTCGGCGAACTTCGGGTATCTGCAGACCAATATCGGGGCGGCGCCCGAGGCCCGGGTGATCCGCGCCGCGCTCGGAGCGGCCGGTGGCGTGGCGACTCTGCGGCTGGCCTCGCACGGGGCGATGCACAGCACGAGCGGCGGCGGGACCGGGCTCGGGACGGAATCGGTCCCGTGCGTCGCACTCGCGGACTATTTCGAAGCCGCGGCGATCTCGCGAGTCGACTTGCTCAAGCTCGACGTGGAAGGGAGCGAGCTCGAGGTGCTTCGCGGACTGGGCCGGCGTCTTTCGGATGTCCGGGTCATCATCGGCGAAGTGCACGAAGCGCTGGTGGATGCCGGGGCCTTCTACGAGTACCTCTCCGGGCACGGGTTCTCGGTGCTCTGGCGGCGATACTTTCATGGCGGAGTGCGCGACCGGGTTCATGGGTTTGAGGCGGTTCGGCTGACTCCCTGAGAACGAGGCACCTCGTGTCACGAATCCAGGTAGGTTGAATCTCATGATTGCCGACTGGCTGCGATTGTTCCGGCCCCAGCATTGGGTCAAGAACGGCTTCGTGCTCGCTCCGCTGCTCTTTTCGGGAAAGGCGACCGATCCCGCGGTGCTGATGGACGCGCTGCTGGCGTTCGCCGCGTTCTGCCTGGCGGCGAGCGCGGTCTACGCGTTCAACGACGTCGCGGACCGGGCAGAAGACCTTGCCCATCCGGTCAAGCGGTTCCGTCCGGTGGCCTCGGGCCGGATTTCCACGGGGCAGGCCTGGGCGGCGGCGGCGGTACTCGCCGTACTGGCGCTGGGTCTCTCCTGGCTGGCCGGCCCGCTGTCCGCGCTGTGCGTCGCGGCATACCTCGCGCTCAACGTCGCCTACTCCTACTGGCTCAAGCATCTGGTGCTCCTCGACGTCTTTGCCATCGCGACCTTTTTCCTGCTTCGGCTCCTCAGTGGCGCGGCGGCCGTGCGAGTCCACCCATCGGTGTGGCTGCTGCTCTGCGGCGGGCTGCTCGCGCTTTATCTCGGATTCGCCAAACGCCGCCACGAGCTGCTGGTCCTGGGCGACACGTCGGCCGACCACCGGAGCGTACTGGCACACTACAGCGCCCCGTTCCTGGACCAGATCTCTTCCGTGCTTCTCGCGGTCACCCTGGTATCGTACCTGATGTACTCGTTGACATCGGAAACCGCGGCCCGGGTCGGCTCGGAAGCGCTGAGCTACGGCGCCCCCTTCGTGCTCTACGGCGTCTTTCGCTACCTCTATCTGGTGCATCGCCGCGATCTCGGCAGCCCGACGGAGACGATCCTCACCGACCGGCCGCTCATGGGGGCGGTCGCATTGTGGCTGCTGTACAACGCGTTCGTGCTTTACCGGCCGCACTGAGCCGATGAAACGAGGCGGTCTCGGCGCGCGGCTCTTTGTCACCGTCTGGCTGGTCTATGCGGTGCACCTCACGACCAACGTGGTTCGGGAGACGTATCTCGCCGTCGCGCTGGGCGAGCGGCTTTCGCTCCGGGTGGATCCCTATCTCGGTTTGCACCCCGATCTCTTCGTGATCGACGGCCGGGGCGCGTATGTCGACGGCAATCCGGGGGCGTCGATCCTGGGAGCCGTTCCCTATGCACTTGCCCGGCCGTTCATCGCCGGGCTCTTTGCCCTCCGTCCCGAGCTGGGGCGCCCGAAACCCCCGACGACCTACGACGATCCGCGACCCAACCGCACCCGTTTCATGAACGAAATGCGGGCCCGTGGCCTCGACGTCCGGCTGGCTCTCGCCGCGTTCGCGACCCAGCTCGGTCTGATGGCTCCGCTCGGCGCGCTCGCCGCGCTCGCGGTATACCAGTTTCTCCGGCGGCGGCTCGGCGACGAGAACCGGGCGCTGGGCCTGGCATTGCTCTACGCTTTTGCGACGCCGCTCTTCTTTCGTTCCGCGTTTCTCAACCAGAATGCGCTGCTGGCCCACGCCGTGCTGCTGGCGTGGGTGACGGTGGGATGGCCCGGTACGATGGATCCGGGGGAGCGAGACCGCCGCTGGATCGGCGCCGGGGCGCTCCTCGGATTCGGTCTGGTTTGCGATTACAGCGCTGCCCCGCTCGCAGTGATCTTCGGTTCGTGGGCGTTATGGGAGGGATGGTCGACGGGGGGCATGTGGCCTGCGCTCAGGCGGGGAGCCGCCTGCATGCTCGGCGCGGCCGGTCCCATCGCCCTCCTGCTCGGATATCAATGGGCCGCGTTCGGGAGCCCCTGGTTCCCCGCGCAGCATTACATGCCGGCGACGGAGTTCAGCGTGCGGGGCTGGAACGGGATCACCCTCCCCTCGCTGGAGCTGCTCTGGCAGAATCTCTTCGATCTCCGGTTCGGGCTCTTTGCCTTCTGTCCGCTGTTGCTCGCGGCACTCGCCGCGCCATTCGTGCGCCGGGATCCGAAGACGCTGCTCTCGCACGAGCTCGTGTTCGCCCTGCTCGGCGCCGGCGCGCTCTGGATTTTCAGCAGCTCGATCCAGTTCGCCCATCTTCAGTTCAACACGGGCGTGCGGTACATGGTACCGGCGGTGCCCCTGCTGTTCTTCGCGCTGGTGCCGGTGCTCCTGGCCATGCCCCGCTGGGTGGCGTGGGCATTGATCGCGCCGACCGTGCTCATCTCGTGGGCGGTCTCCATGACGCGCGAGGATGTGCCCACCGCCCTCCGGATGGTTTTCTCCGGCGGTCCCTCGCTTCCGGTCCTGACGGTGCTGCAGAAAACGGCGGCGGCCTACGCGCCCTCGCTGGCGGCCGGCGGCGCATTACTTCCCCTCGCCGTATATGCCCTCCTCGGCCTCCTGCTCTGGCTCATCTGGCGGTCCCAGCTCCCCGCGCTGGCGACAAACCGACGGTCTCGATGATATTGATACGGTGTACGACACCGATGTCCCTCGCAGCGATATGCTGACCCCCTCCACACCGGGCAGCGAACGTCTGAGTCTGGTGATCGGCGGTCACGTCGATCACGGCAAGAGCACGATCATCGGTCGCCTGCTCGCGGACACGGGATCGTTGCCGGAGGGAAAGCTCGACGCCGTGCGCGCGTCCTGTGCCCGGACAGGAAAGCCCTTCGAGTGGGCCTTCCTGCTCGATGCGCTCAAGGACGAGCAGGCGCAGGGTATCACCATCGACTCCGCCCGGGTGTTCTTCAAGACCGCCGCCCGGCACTGCATCATCATCGATGCGCCGGGGCATATCGAGTTCCTCCGCAACATGATCACCGGCGCGGCGCGGGCGGATGCGGCGCTGCTGGTCATCGATGCGAAGGACGGGGTGCAGCAGAATTCGCTCCGGCACGGCTACATGATGAGCCTGCTCGGCATCCGGCAGCTGGCGGTGCTGGTGAACAAGATGGACCTGGTCGGTTTCGATCGCGGGGAATTCGAGCGGATCGAGAAGGAGTACCGCCTGTTCCTTGGCAAGATCGGCGTCGCGCCGGCCGGTTTCATTCCGGTGAGCGGGCGCGAGGGCAGCAACATTGCCCGGAGGGACGACCGGATGGGGTGGTATACCGGCCCGACCGTGCTGGAGCAGCTCGACCGGTTCGCTCCCGGAGCGCCCGAGGTGGACAGGGCGTTTCGCATGCCGGTCCAGGACGTCTACCGTTTTCCTCAGGAAGGCGACGATCGCAGAATCGTCGCGGGCTCGGTCGACGGCGGCGTGCTTCAGGTGGGAGATGAAGTCGTCTTTTTCCCGTCGGGCAAGCGAAGCCGGGTCAAGACCATCGAAGCCTTCAACCGGCCCCGGCCGGCGATGGCTCAGGCCGGGGAGGCCACCGGCTTCACCCTCTCGGAACAGATCTACGTGCAGCGGGGCGAGCTCGCGACCCGCGCGTCGGAGCCGGCCCCTCACGTGACCACCCGTCTCCAGGCCAGTCTCTTCTGGCTCGGCATCCGGCCGTTTGTCCCGGGAAAGGAATACCTGCTCAAGCTGGGGACGGCGCGGGCCGGGGCACGAATCGAAGCGATTCACCGGGTCATCGACGCGGTCACCCTCGAGGTGACCGAGCGGAGCGACAAGGTGGACCGGCACGAAGTCGCCGAGTGCACGCTGCTGCTGAGCCGGGCGATCGCGTTCGATCTCCCCGAGGTCGGCGTGACGACCAGCCGCTTCGTGATCGTGGACGATTATGAGATCTGCGGTGGTGGCATCGTGCGCGCCGCGCTCCCCGATCCCCAGGCCTCCGCCCGGGGGCGAGTGCTGCTTCGCAACTACAAATGGGAGCCCAGCAACATCCCGGTCGAGCGGCGCGCGGAGCGCTACCGCCAGCGGCCGGCGCTGGTGCTGATCACGGGAGTGCAGGGCACCGACCGGAAGAGCCTGGCAAAGGATCTGGAGCATCGGCTCTTCGAATCGGGTCGCACGGTGTATTTCCTCGGCATCGGCAATGTCCTGTACGGGGTCGACGCCGATATCGGCCGCACCAGGGAAAACCGGCAGGAGCACCTCCGGCGACTGGCGGAAGTCGCCAACCTGATGCTCGATGCAGGGGTGATCCTCATCGTCACCGCGGCGGAGCTCACCCAGGAAGATCTGGATCTCATTCGTGTGACCGTCGATCCGGAGCGGATCGAAACCATCTGGCTCGGGCCGAGTGGCACGACGGACATCGAGTTCAATCTTCGGATCGGCGACCCGGACGACCCGGACGCAGTCGGCCGGATCGAGCGCCTGCTGCTCGCCCGGGGCATCATTCCGGGGGGCGGAATCAACGGGGGTGATCTCGCATGAGCCGGGCGATGTTCCGGGAAACCCACACCCGCTCGATCGCCAAGGCGATCAGCTGGCGCATTCTCGGCAGCGTGGCGACGATGCTCCTGGTCCTGGTGTTCACCAGGCGCCTCGCGCTCTCGCTGGCGGTGGGAGGGATCGAATTCGTCTCCAAGATCGGTCTGTTCTGGCTGCATGAGCGGGCCTGGGACCGGCTGCGATTCGGCAAGCGTGAAATTACTCCGGCAGTCGTCTGGCTTACCGGCCTCTCCGGAGCGGGAAAGAGCACGATCGCCGCGTGGGTGGCCGACGCGCTCAGAGGGCGGGGCTTCCGGGTGGAGTGCCTCGACGGCGATGCCGTCCGGGCCATTTTCCCGCAGACCGGCTTCACACGGGCGGAGCGCGAGGAACACCTGCGGCGAGTGGGCTACCTCGCCGGGAAACTCGAGCAGAACGGGGTGTTCGTGGTGGCGTCGTTCGTCTCACCCTACGAGTCGTCGAGGCAGTTCGTCCGCGGTTTGTGCAAGAACTTCGTGGAGGTCTTCGTGAGCACGCCGCTGGCGGAGTGCGAGCGGCGCGACATCAAGGGCCTCTACGCCAGAGCGCGCCGCGGCGAGCTCAAGAATTTCACCGGCATCGACGATCCGTTCGAGGTGCCGAGCCGTCCTGAGGTGACCGTGGACACGAGCAGTCTGTCCGTCTCGGAGGCCGGGGAACGGGTACTCGAATACCTCGACCGGCGACACTTGAGGGGATGATGGGATACCTGGACCAGCTCGAGCACCAGAGCGTGCACATCCTGCGCG
>Ga0070704_100000080_pt1 | contig 32807 bp, 36 predicted proteins | sample KBSK5252metaG_FD_65467 | JGI IMG/M metagenome (GOLD analysis project Ga0070704, IMG submission 65467) | Corn, switchgrass and miscanthus rhizosphere microbial communities from Kellogg Biological Station, Michigan, USA - KBS K5-25-2 metaG | ecosystem: Host-associated > Plants > Roots >...
ACTCGTGCCGTTGTCGGAATAGAGGAAGACGGCAGTACTGGGGCCGACGAGATCCAGGAGTTGCCCGAAGGCCGTATCGGCGCTGCGCAGCATCGCCCTGAACTTCACCCGATTAGAAGCCCCGAGACTGGGCTGAGGCCAGCCGGCGAGCAGGGAGGTCGGAGGAGCGTGGAACGGTGCGTGTGGGGCGTTGAGCGCGACATGCAGGAAACGCTTGGAAGAACTCTCGTGTTCCTCCCACCAGCCTCCCGCAGCTTGGACTTGAGCAATGGTCGGATACTGTGTCTCGTTCTCCGTGACAGTGAACGACGCTCCGACCGTGTCCACGCGCTGCCAGTCGTCGTAGTCGACGCTGGGTGAACTGTTGAGGTTCAGCCGCGTACCGGCCAGCCATGAGCCATAGCCGCGCTGGAAGGGGGCCAGCGCCCAGTCGCTACTGTCCGGGCACGGACCGCAGTGCCATTTGCCGACGAGCGCTGTCTCGTACCCGGCAGCCTGGAGGACGCCAGGAAGTGTCGGCAGGGAGAGTGGTGGAGTGATCGCCGTTGGCAGCATGGTTCCGATGTCCTCCCATGTCCCGATCTTCTTGGCATAGGAGCCGAAGAGGATGGCCTGCCGGCTTTGCCCGCAGACAGGATGAGAGAACCCGCAGGACTCGAAGGCTTCTCCTCGGAAGGCCGCTAGACGCGGGCACACATCAGCGCTCGCATCGGTTGCGCTGACGTCATCCCAGCCGACGAGCAGGATATTCACCACGCTGATCCGGAGGCTAGGGGTCTTGTGACTCGCGGGCGACGCGGATCCAGTAGTAGACGATGGTCGGGGATACGCCGAGAGCCTTCGAAATCGAGAAGCCGTTCTCTCCTTGGGCGTGCCGCGTCAAGGCTTCGGCACGCTTGACCGAGTTCTTGGTCGTCTTCTGCTTGCCGCGCATGGCGAGCCCGCGCAAGCGATAGACGTCGCACTTCTTGCGAACAGCTCCGGCGCGGGCGACCCAACTCGCGACCCGCTTCGGCTTGAGTCCCAGCCGTTCCGCAATGACAGCCGAGCTCATCCCCTCGCGGTATAGCTTGATCGCCTCTAGGAACAAGTCGTGCTTTTCTGGCGAAGTCGACCACTCGCCGGGCATCAGGCGTTTCCAAGCTACCGCCTTCGTTGCCCGTTCCTTTTTCCCGGGGTCGCGCAGGTAGGGAAGGATTCGTTCGCACACTAGCCGCCCAGCTTTCGATCCAAGACGAAGGCAGTAGTAGATGGAATCGCTGTCCGGGAGCTGTCGGTTGAAGATCACAGAGCCGACGCCGAGATCCCGAACGATCGAATCCAGGATCTCGCGCCCCTTCTGCCCGATCTGGACATCGCAGCGCGGCTGCCCACCGTTGGGCGATTGAGCGAAGCCGATGGATCCATCGCCGTCGATGAAGCCGGCCAGCCAGGCCCAGAAGGTTTCGGGGAGGTCGTGATTGAACAGGTGGGTTGTGTCGCTCATGGACACAACTATATCCTGCCGAGAACAGATATGCTAGTTCTAGAACCAATCTAGACTCCTAAAAATACGTGCGTGACATAGACCGTCAAAGTCAAACTGCTCGTCTTCACGACCTTCTCCGCCGCGGAAAGTGTCTTCGCAGAAAGGAGTTGACCGCTGGAACTCGTGGCCCCGGCGGCGCGGGAGATCGCGACCGCTCCAATCGTGTAGTTGGCCGTCGTCGTCCCGTAGATCGCCTTGTACGTGATGCCGTCGATTGTGCGGGCCGTGTTGTTTATGTCGGTGTCGGCCGTCTTCGGATAGCCAGACTGGAAGGCCGTCTTCGTCGTGCGGGTGATCAGCTTCCCGAAGGTCGCGGACTTCTTGTTGGCTCCAGTCACCGTCATGGATTTCGCCACGACAACGCGCCCGGCGCTGAAGGTGTTGGTCGGCGTCTCGCCAGCACCTTTCTGGGCGTAATACTGATCGCCCTTGTCGGTGACGATGTTCGGCCCAGCCTCGATGATCCGGACGATCTTGCCCGTCGCGGCTTCGTGGTAGACGAGGACGACGCCTTCGCTATACTTCGATTTTTCGGTTACAGGTCCCATCGTTCCAGCCTTGCTCCGCGTTTGCGGAATTCCTTGGTGGAGAGCGCCAACATCTTGCGCTCGATCTCCCAGCGCACCTTGAAGGTTTCGTCTTCTTCTGGAGCCCAGCTTTCTGCCAGCGGACTACCAGAGCCCCGCATGTCGCACCCGAGCAGGCGCACGTGGCGCACTCCCACTTGGAGGCACCACGCGAGCGCGTGGAACAGGGTCGGCATCATCGGCGCTGCGCCGTCCTCGGAGAACTCCTTGAGCTCCTCCATGTACGTCGGCGTCCGGGTGTAGAGCCGGCCAGCCCCGTCCTCGCCGAGGATCATTCGCCAGCGCCAGATGTTCGGGAAGTCGTTCCCGGAGAAGAGCTTGGCATCCGGATGAACGTGCTCGTGCCATTCCTCCCAGAGGGCCGTGGGATCATCCAACGTCGCCCAGACATCGATCGGAATCCGATCCCCGAGAGCGATGGCGCGATTGACGGCAATGATGGGGCCTGTGAGGCAAGCGACGGCGAGTTCGCGTGGCGAGGCGAAGCACGCTCCAGGACCCTCACAGACGATCGTCGCTTCTCGGTACTTGGTCTCCGGGAAGTCGTGGCAGGACGGGGCCAGAGGCCCCAGGATGGCGGTCTCGGGCGACGCCGAGCGCAGCTCGGCTAGCCCTAAGAGGGCCTGCTCGGTGGACCTCGCGGGCATCAAGAGAGCGACCTTGCAGGGCTTGGCGAGGAGCGTCTACGATGTCCCCGACATGACCCGCTCTGCATGGACGCCCAAAGAGCGCGCGGGCCTCGCCGCGTTCTATCCCGCCATCGCCGCCAAACGGATGCAGGAGCTTCTGCCTGGGAGAACCGAGAAGGCGATCCGCCAGGCGGCCTTCGATCTAGGGATCAAGAAGTGCGAGGCGAGGCGCAGGGAACAGGGGACAGAGAACGTCAACCGGCGCTGGCATCCCGAGGGTCCGCGGGTCTTCAAGGAACCCAGATCCCCGACGCAGTAGAGGGCGGACCGGGTGGCTTGTCAGGGCCGCCAAGGCGTCTTCACCCCGGAGGGAAAGTCCAAGGAACCCTCCAGGTCATCCTTGAGCCCGGTCCGCGCATCCCAGCCTACTCCTCCAATCGATTCTCCAAGAGACCCCTTCCTGGGATTCCTTCTGACCTGTAGGCTTCTCGTATGGCAACCGAGACCGATCAACGCATCTTCGTCTGCGGCGTGACCCAGTACGCCATGTCCTCGGGCAAGTTCGAGGCCGACGACATCGTGCGCCTCGCTGAGCGCGCCAGAGACGCCTTCGTGGCGCTCTGGGGTCAACCCACGCCCGACGCTACCTACGCGCCGCGCCCGTCTCCAGGAGGCTTCCAGAGGCCTCGGACGGCCAGCGCTCCACAGGCCACGATCCAGCCCGAGACGAAGCCCTTCTCGGTGTGGGGTGGCGACCGTGCCTACTTCGGGAAGACCGGCCAGGAAGCCTACGGAATGCCGATTCGGGAGGTCGACTGGGCTCTCTGGGTCGATCAGGCTGCCAAGGGCGATTCACGGGCTAAGCAAGCCCTCGAGATCATGGCTAAGGGCACCATCGGAGATGAGCCCAAGTGGCACCGAGCGAACACGATGAAGATCGCTCGCGCCAAGGCCTGCCTCGCCATGCTCCAGAACGGCCAGTTCCAGCCGGCCGTGGACGAAGGTCCGCCTCCCGAGATCACACCCTTCTAGCTGACCGGCTCGCCGCGCTTCCTGCGCTTCCTGTCCCGATGCACGTTGACCGCCCCGGCTGAGCCGGCCGAGACCAAGAGGGTCGCGAGCAGGGTAGCGGGATCCGTCAGACGTCCGACGAAGTCCGCACCTCGAGCCTGAGCGGTTCTCGCCACCTCCTCGATGCGCTCCTTCGTGTTCTCGATGGCCTTGTCGACGTCCTGGCGCGTGGCGCTCCTGTCGGCGACCGTCGTCTGGAGGTCTTCCAGAGAGTCAGCCACCTCGCGGAGGTCTCCAGGCATCACACAGGAGGTTCCCAGGATTTCAACCAGAAGCACGAATAGAAGAGTTTTCATGCAGGGCATCATGTCGATTCCTTCCCTTACGGTCCACGCTCCTCGAGTCCTTCGCGCCGCCCTGCCGCGTGTGCAGCGGCGCGCGTTGCTTCCACCAGGCGGTCAGCGAGACTGTTCGTGGCCTTGTGGACTTCTTCTACGCGGATCGTGAGCGAGTTCACGTGCCGGCCGTTTCGGAGCGAGATCACGAGCGCGGCACAGGCCGCGAGCGTGGGCGGCACGCTGGAGATGATCGCGACAGCTACGGGCTCACTGAGAACGTAGAGGGTCATGCGCCCCTCCGGACGTGCCCGAGCTTACGGACGCCAAGGCCCGAAATCCTGCCGAAGTCGATCTTCTTGCTGAGCGTGAAGGGCAGGATTTGGTCGCGGAGCCACTGCCACTTGTTCTGTCGACCGTTCTTGCCGTCCATGGGTTTCCCGTACTCGTCGCGCGCTTCCCAGAAGTGGACGAACGTCTTGGTGATGAGGGAGGGCTCTCCGAATGGATAGAAGTTCTCCCGGACCATCTCCTTGATGACCTTCTCGGGATCCTCCCCAGCCACCGTGCGCATGATAGGGTCCGTGAGATAGGAACCGTCATCGAGGTCGGAGACGTCGACGTAGGTGTCGTTGGGCGTCCAGATCAGATTGCGCTGCTCATCGAACTCCGATGCGCGCTTCCTGTTCCGGTCGTCTTGTTCCTGGTCGACGCCATTGACCATGTTGAAGACCTTCGAAGCCAGCGGGTACATGGCAGCACCAGCGAGCGCGTGGGCTGCGCGCTTGAGCCCCTGCTTCCTCACGACCGGATTCGGGTCTTTGACTTCCTCGCTGATGAGCCTCAGGAGCGAGAATGTGTTCCGTCCCTGCTCGGCCTTGAATGCCATGAAAGTGCCGAAGACCGGCTGACGTCTCCAGAAGTCAGGGCCTTTCGCGATCCTGGAGTAGGTTGGCAGGAGATCGCGGATCCGATCCGCCGCTTTCTCCTCGGCGGCAGCCTCCGAGAGGCCCTGTTCCATCAGATTCTTCTTCTCGACCTCCCAGCCAGCGATCTTCGTGAAGTTGTCGGGGTGGGAGAAAAGAGCTGCGGCCTTCTCGCTCGCCTTGGCGATCGTCTTCCAGGGCTGATTGAGCTGCCGCGCAGCCGAGATGTCCCGGATGTCCTTGATCTCTGCGGCCGTGATGGAGGTATCGATCACCCGTAGGCGAATCAGCTTCTCGCGCTCCGCGACCATCTCGGGGCTCTTCCCGAACATGATTTGGCCGATGCGCTTCGCGTTCGTGAAGGCGTGGACGGCGTAGCCGTTCCGCACCAGCGGTGCGATCTGCTGCCAGGCCTGGCGTAGCGTGCCCTTGGGCTGGTCGTAGATCGTCTTGGTGCCCTTCAAGCCTGAGTTGAGGACCGTCAACCACTTCATGATCGGGTGGTTGAGGATCGTGTCCGCGTCGAAGAGGGCCTTCTTGATCTCGGCCGTCGTGTAGAGGTCCTTGCCCTGCACGAGCGGGGCAAGCCGCGGGTTGTCGCCAGCCGATACCCTGGTCGTGTAGTTGGTCCCGCCCTTTGTCGTCGGCTCCTCGAAGAGCCACTTGCCAAGACCCTCCGCGCGCATCGCCACGAACTTCCTATGGCTGGCAATGTGCGCTGCCTGCTTGATGATCGTGTTGGTGTAGGCGACGAGCGGGTTCTTCTCCTCGCCCAGGAATGCCTTCATCTCGTCGGGAATGCCCTTGCGCGGCTTGAAGACGGAGAGGTCCTTTCGCTTCAGGTTGGACTTTGCCATCGCCGCATAGGGGTTCTCGGCAAGGAGTCGTGCGTCGTCGAGCATGGCCTCCATGCCGGCCCGGACCTGCTCCACGGTCTTCCCCTGAAGATCCTTCCTGGCCTTGAGCTCGAAGAGGGCTTGACGACGAAGTTCACCGTTCAGCTTCTTGTTCTTGGCTGCGGCCTCCAGTGACTTGATCGTGGCTTGGTCAGGAGGTTGGCTCCAGGAGACGAGCAGGCTTTCTAGCTTGTTCCTGACCTCCGGCTCAATCTTGTCCGCCCACTTGGGATCGATGTGGGCTTTGTAGGTGGAGCGCATGTACTCGCCCAAGCGCCCCTTGTAGACCTCCGTCATCGTCTGATTGGTCATCCCCTCGTCGATCATGATGCGCGACATCTTGTCCATGTGCGCTCGCATCCGTTCCGTGGGTTCACGCACACCAGGTGGTAGTGCAGCGGTCTTCGCGCCGGTCTGGTCCTTCAAGGCCTCTGTGATGTGCTCGAGCTCGATCGGGCTCGCGGGGTTCGCCTTGTTGTGCGCCTTGACGGCCTGATCGACTGCGCGAGATGCACTGGTCGCGCGCGAGGATTCGACCTCGAGCTCACCCTTCGCGAGTTCCTCTAGGCGCGCAGCGCGCTTCGGCTTGGCGCCGTGTGAGAGAAGGAGGTTCTGGACGAACTTCCTGCCGACCTTCCTGAGCCCCGCCTTCGTCTTCTCGGCCGAGAACTCCGTCGCCTTGCCGCGAAAGGGCGGAAGGCCGGCGAACATCTCGATGATCTTCGTACCGGGCTTCGCCTCGGACTTCGTCGTCGTCTCCAGAGCAGCCTTGGGCTCGGAGACCGGAGCGGGTTCGGGCGGAATCGGCTGTCCGATTTCTTGATCGGCCTTGGCGCGGAGTTCTTCCGGTGCCGCCTTCGGAGGTTCCTCGATGGCTGGAAGAGGCTCACCACCACGGAGCTTCCTTGCCTGCTCGGCGAACTCTGTGTCCAGCATCTCGTCTGGGACGAGCTTCAAGAGTCGATGCGACGACGCGATCTCTTCCTCGCTGGCGCCTGCCGCCTTCCCCATCTGCTCCACGGCCTTCATAGCCCTGGCGCGCCGCTCCTCCCGGGCCGCGCCTGATTCCGACATGGTCGGAGCGGCTCCAGCCACCACAGGCTCAGGCCGCCCGATGATCTTCCTCGCCTGGGCCTTCTCGGCCTCCGTGACCGCCTCTGGCTGTGTGGCCTCAGGAGCCTTCTCCGGCTGGGTCTGGACGGGCTTCGCCTCACCCTTGACCTCCGGAGCCTCCTTGGCCGCCCGTGGTCGCTGGAGCGATCCCAGGAAGCCAAGGAAGCCCCCCACGGCAGCGCCCTCAGGGCTCGTCAGAGAAGCCCCCATTTCCTTCAGGACTTGGCGGTCCTGGCCGGTCAGGACTTCATCCAGCTTGGCCGAGAGGCCAGCCTGAGCCGCCAAAGCCAGGTTGCCCTTCCCCGCACCCTTGGCCATGTCCCAGAGCAGCGTGGCGGAGCTCAGGGCCTTCTGGCCGGCCTCCGAGCCGAACTTCCCGAGGATCCGCTTCAGGGGAGCCCCGAAGCCGAGCTCGTTCAACTGGGCGATGGCGGCATTCCCGAGATAGCTCTCGACCGCCTTCGTCGTGTCGCCGGTCTCCTTGAGCGTCTGGAAGTAGGCAGGAGCCCCGAACTGCGCTCCGAAGGTGGCTGCGCCCAGGCCCGGGTTGACCATCCCGGCCGCAAGCCCTGGAGCGAGTCCGCCCGCCATCGCCGGCAGGCTCTCGCCCAGAAACGAGCCCGTGCCACGCGACTCGGGCGGGTAGATCGTCTGACCGGCCTGTTCGAGCGCTCCTCCGGCAGCCTCCAAGAGGCCAGAGCCGGGCATCGTCTGGACGGGAGGAGCCATGCCGCCCGGCAGAGGCCCACGACCACCGTAGGAGCTCGGCGGCTCCATCTGGGCCATGTAGTCACCCATCGCTCCGACGCCGCGCAAGGCCGTTCCGGTCTGCTCGGTCGCAGAGCCTAGGAACGATCCGATCGGACCAGGAGTCGCAGGCTTGCGCGGGATGATCCCTTCGATGAAGGCATCGGCTTCGTCGGGCGAGAGCTCACGCGCCGGTTGCTTCTTCTTGGCGATCAGCGAATCGAGGAACTGATCCGCCGAAGCTGGATCGAGCTCGGTCTCCCCTTCCTGAAGACTAGCGGCCACGAGCCCACTGCTCCGTGTAGGCCGACAGGTTCGCGTGCGTCAGGGGGATGCCGTTGGCCTGCAACACCTCTCGGATCTGCTTCCCGCTGGTCGCCTTGCTCAGGGCCGCATCCAAATTACCCTTGGCTTGTTGCGTGCTCTGCCGCTTGGTCGAGCCTGGATAGCGCGTTTCCTTCCGTGCCTTCTGCACAGCGACGTGGCGCTGCATGCTCTGTGTCTTCGGCGCTTGAGCGGCGGCTTTGTTCGCTCCGCCGCCTGAAGTGAGCATGCGTTTGCCGCCCGTGAACGGCACTTGCATGGAGCCTGGCTCTCTCGGAGGTTCAGTAGGCCCGTACGCTCCACCGGTTCGAAGATCCGGACCAAAGCCGAGCTGCTGACGAAGAAACTCGACGTCGTCTGGCCGCTTCTCCGCTTCTGCCTTGTGGAGTTCGGCGACGAGAGCTGTGCGTTTGAACTTGTCGCGTTCGTAGTCCTTGGCGCGCTGGATGTGCCCTCCGATCAGATCCTCTTGGATCAAACGTGCCTGCTCCGCTCCATATCCTTTGGTCGTGTGCTTGGAGGGAGACATCTCAACTTCCTTTGCACGCGCACGGGCCTTGTCGCGATCCGGCCCAGCCGGAGCCGCTTCGATCTGCGCGAGCACAGGCTGCATCGCAAGCTGATTCTCCTCCGAGATCGCCGCATCTTCGGCGTGCTTCTTCTTGAGCCTCTGGAGCTCTCCAGCGATCACGGCAGGCTGAACGCCACTCGCCAGGCGTTGCTGGTAGTCGAGCTGGCCGGTTTCATCCAACACCCCAGCTTGCAGGAGGTCTCCAATGGACTGCTGTACCGACTCCATGTGCTCGGAGTTCTGCTGAGCGCCAATCAGCTCCTTCATCAAGGGATACATCTGCGCGCGGACCTTGGGATCCTGCGTCGCGTTGAAGATGACCTGGCCCGCTTCCGCCATCGACTGAGAGGGTTTCTTCTTCGCCTCCAGAGCGAGCGCTTGGAGCGCTGCGACGTTGCCCTCTCCAGCCTTCTTCTGAAGAAGCGCTTCGCGCTGAAGCTGAAACTTCTTCATCTGAAGATGGAGGTTCTGGAGCTGGAGCGCTTTGCCCATCTGCTGTTGCTCGAGCGCGGCGCGCTGGGCCTGCGCTTGGCGGTACATCTGCCCCATCTGCATGCCTTGCAACAGTGCAGCGTTCGGATCCTCTTGCTGGGACTGACCTGAGACGATCCGAACCATCCCTAGCCTCCCGTGGAGAACTGCCCGTTCGGCATGTACGGCCCTTGGAGCACTCGGTGGCCCATCGCGTTCGGGCCACGCCCGCGCATCCCGGGGTTCCCCTGCAAGCTGAAAAGGTACTGGAGCATCTCGGGATCGATCCCCTGCATCCCCTGAGCGCCACCCATCCCGCCGCCCATGCCTCCGCCCATCCCCATGAAGGTGCCCATCCCGGTCTGGGCGCCCGTCAGGAGACTCTGCGCGAGGTTGTGCTCCCCACCCGGCATCATCCCCATCAGGCGTTGCTGGGCGAGCCCGGCCATGAGGTCGCCCCGCTGCCCTGCGAGCTCGCCAAGCCGCTCCGAGCCCTGTGCCTCGACGCCAGAGCGCCCAAGCGCGAGGTTTCCGTAGATCCCCGCCAAGCCCTCATCGATCCCGGACATCGTCCGGTTGGTGTCGGACGCGATTCCGCGCTGGAGGTTGGTCCCCACCGTGGTCGAGCCCAGGCCGCTCTGGGTGAGCCCCTGGGACGCGCTGCCGAACAATTGGGTCTCCCGGTCAAGCGCCGCGCGCTTCGCTCCACGCCCAAGCCGAGAGGCTTCCCGACGAGCCGTGTCGTAGCCACCGAGCTGTTGCTGGGTGGCTTGCCGCGAAAGAGCCTCCTGCTGAGAGAGGCTCCGCCCCTGGATCGCCTCTGTCGCCCCCAGGGAGCGCTTGAGGTTCCGGTTGTACTTCTTCCTGAGCTTCTTCTGCTTGCGGCTGGCGAGGTAGTCCTGACCGAAGCTCATGCCGCCAGCCAGAAGTGCCATGGTTACGGGATCGATACGACTACCTCACTCCTTCACACGCACCCGGTGTGTGGGGTCCTTCGGGCACAGCCAACGCTCCCTCCAGCTCAGCGTGGTCTTGGCACCACACACCGTGCAGGTCAGCCAGAAGAGCTTCATCCGCGCATCCTGCCGGTTCGGCGGAGCTCCGCCAAGAGTGCGTTGTGCGCCACCCGGATCTGGGCCGCCGTCGCACCCGATACCAGGTCCGCTTGGCGGGCGATCGGATCATGGTTCTTGTCCCCCGCGGCCACCTTGTCCACCACGAGGCCGCGCTTCGTCTGGGTGAGTCCTCCGCCGGGCGCAGCCCGCACCTCGAGCCGCCCGATCTTGGAGACCTCCAGGCTCTCTCCGTTACGTTGTGAGCTCTCGATGTGCCCATCCAGGGCTCGGCGTACCTGGCCCGGCAAGCGGCTCCCAGCGCGCGGCGTGAAGCGTTGCGGACTATCACCCTTCCGCACGGTTCTCCCTGGGGTCATCCCGCTCATCGTTTCTCCTTGTCCGCAGGTACGTCTCGGTGGGAGACGAGCAACGTCGCCCCGCCCTCTGGCCAGATCAAGCGCGGCTCGCACCAGCATCCGATGTCCACGAAGTGGCGCTTGGCCATCTTCTTCGGCAGGAGGTGCAGGAAACCGTCGAACTTGGAGCTCCTGTCGCGCCCGAGCTGGCGCGTGTCGACCTGAAGCCACTTCTTAGGCATCAGCCCCTCGCTCTCGGCCGAACCAATCCGGCCTGCGCTGCGTAGACGTATGCCCTCTGGAAGCTGAACCGTTCCTCGGCTGCGGCGTTCCTGAGCCTGAGCCCACAGTACGCCCCGACGACTCGGTCCCACCTAGGAGCGTTCCTGCCGGGCCCCAGGATCCCCATCTTGAGCGCCACGCCGAAGCTGTCCGGTTCGTCAGAGGCGAAGAGCTCGTAGCGACAACCATCGTCGCGATCACCGAGTACCACCGTCAGCCCTTGGAACTGCGTCTCGAAGCCTGTGACTTGCTCGCCGGCTTGGATCGGGAAGATCGTGACGAACGAGTCGATCGGGATCTTCGTCGTCCCGTCCGTTTCTGTGTCGTCGGATTTCGATGCGCTGTCCCATTTGCGGATGTACCCATCCTCACAACCGAAGATGAGGACCCGGTCGTCGAAGGCATCTCCGTCGAGAACGTGAATGTCGGTGGGCTGGACGTTCGTGACCGACGACGTCCCGAAGAGGTCTTTCGCGAAGCCGTCGTTCCTGGCCTCCCAGAACCAGTGAGCCACCTGAGTTCCTCCGGCGCCAAACGGCAACTGCACGATGTGTACTCCGTCATCCTGGTAGTTCCACGCCAGCTTGACGTGGTAGCTCTCGAAGTCGATCTCCTGGAGCTGGCGCTCGATCTTCCCGAGAGACATGCGCTCAGGCTTCGCTCCGGGCACCCAGCGGAAGAGTCCTCCCCGGGATCCCACGAAGTAGAGGACGCCGTTCGGGTCCTTGCACCACGGACGACCAAACGCCATCCCCGTGATGTCCGTGACAAGTTCCAGACGACCGCCTGCGGCAGGATCCCCGATGAGCGCCCAGATGGAATGGTCACCACCGAACACGAGCCAGTCCTCCGAGTAGGGGACGACCGCGTTGATGATGTCCGGGCAGAGCCCTGCGTTCGAGTTGTTGCCCGCGACCGCATCGACTTCGCTCGGGACCGGCGGGAAGTAGTCCCAGTTCGTCGGGTCGTCCTTCTTCGAAAGGAACCAGTTGTGCGGCTCATCGGCGCTCCTTGCCAGAACGATCCTACCCCGCCAGGCTTCGATCAAAGCGCAGCGCGACGGGATGGCTCCGGAGGAGAGCGACTTGTATTCCGCCACGGTGTTCGAGATCGGCTCGAAGAACTTGAGTTGCCGTCCATCCGTCCAGTACGCCTTCTTGTAGAGCGCCACACCTTGGATGTACTTCGCAGTCGAGTCGAGCGCGCCGCTACCACCCGTCGGGGTCGTCACGCCTGCGGTCGTGAAACGCACGATGTCTCCACCTGAAACGCCCATCGAATAGAGCGTGCGCACCGCGCCGGACGCCTGCGCAGAGGAGACGAGCCTGATCTTGAAGAGGTTGTCGTCACCGCTCGTCACGACCGACGTCGCGACGAGAACGTGCTCGACGCGCTTGGTCGTCAGATCTGAACGGTAGTCGGGGATCCTCCGATCGACCGCCAGCGCGTAGGCAACCGTACCGGAGACCCCTGCGTGGCTGTGAAGCAACGTGCCCGTCTTCGTGTAGACGCGGAACCCGCCCGCCGTCGAGCCGTAGGGCACGTAGACGTTGTCGAACTCGTCGACGTCGATCCGCGGGTGATTGTTTGTCGGCATCGCAGAAGCGAAGCCCACCGCCCAAGCGCCATCGGCTACCTGGATCGAGAAGTCGGTGCCCTGATCGATGATGAGCCGCAGGTTGGCGGAGTCGGTCGTGCCGGTCCCGCTCGGGATCGGCCCCAACGAGAGGATGTTTCCATCCGAGTTGATCGCGACCGCGTAGCCGTAGCCGCCCGAGCGGTTGCCGCCGATCAGCTCCATTTCGTTCGCACACCACACAATCTTGCCCTTGGCGTCGTACTTCGTGACGCAGCCCCAGGCCTTGTTGGCAAGCCCCTGCGCTATCGATGCCGCCGTACCAGCCTGATTCGGCGGAGCGGCCACACGGTCCTGCCCGCTGCCCGTGACCCCGAAGGGATGCGGGTAGTTGTTTGTGGCTGCCGTCCCGAAGGGCAAGTTGACCTGTGCTCCGAACCTGTGCGCCAGCATGCCCTCGATCAACGTCACCTCGTTGATCGTCTGGCTCTGCGCCAGCGTGTTGTACTGGATCGCATCGAACGTGAGCACGTTCTGCGTCGCGTCCGCACGAGACTTCCGATCGAGCACCACCACCTCGAGGATGTCGCCGAGGTAGTTCTTGACCGTGGCCGAAGGGCTCGGGCTCGAGGCTGCCGGGTCATCCCGGAAGAGACCGAAGTACGAAGCCCTGAGCGTCGCCTGGACACGAGACTGGAAGCTGTCGATCGGTGAACCGTTGATCCGGAAAACCGAGCCTGCCGTCATGCCCGAGACAGCTCCGTCGCACACCATCGTCAGGATGACGATCTGGCCCTTGTTGGTCGTCGTCGAGTCAGGGTTCGAGCCGCCGTCCTGTCGCGCATCGAAGCGTCCATCCCGGATCTGTCCGGCCGTGCCATCTCCGCCAGAGAGCGCCGTCTCACCCGTGTACCAAAAGAGCCGCCCGGCGAGCGCAGTCGGGGGCAACGTGTTGCCGTTCGCGCTGGTGGCGTTGACGAAGAGACAATGGAAGTCAGAGCCCGAGGTGGCGTTGTCGCGGTCCTGCCCGAAGAGCCAGCGCGCGACGTCGCTCGCGTCCGGTGAAGACTGCGAGGGCCGACACACGATGAACATCGCCCAGGCGGAATCCGTGTAGCCAGGAACGATCGTCCGTTGCTGATCGGCGAACTCCTTCGCGAGCGAGGCATTCTGAAGCGAGCGGAGCGCCTGAAAGGGCTCGTTCTCGTTCCCGAGGTTGAAGCGCACGCCCTGGTGCTCAAGCCACGCATCCAGCGCCAGCACCGGAGCCTTGTCAGGGGTCGACTGCCCATCACCGAAGGTCGCGTAGACGTGCCGCAGACCATCGGAGGAGTCGCGCCAACGCGCGATCTCGACCCCTTCCTCGATGTCGCTCGTGACGTCCGACTGATCGATCGTGTCGCCCGAGTAGTGCGTCCAGAGCCTCTGCTGGATCTTCGTCAGATTGTCGAGCGTCCAGTCCTCCGAGTCTGGCGAGGACTCCGGGTACTTCGGATCACGATCACGCCAGTAGAGGGTCGTGTCCTCGGTAGACGGTTCGGAGGCCACGATCACCGAGCCGTCCGTCTTCACCGCGATCGAGTTCGCCGGGTGCGGAACACGCCAAGCCTGCACTTCCTCCGGATCGGTCTCGTCGATGAAGTCGTAGATTCTGACGTAGGACTTCTTGCGATCGGTCCGGTTCTGCACCGTGTAGAGCCGGTCCCCGAAGAGCTTCATCTCCTCGGTGTAGGCTTTCGGCATGATCTCGAAGAGCTGTTCGGTCTTGTTGTCCGGGATCTGCTCGTAGCACCAGATCGCAGCCGTCTGCTGGTCTCCACCAGAGGAGACCGCGGCGTAGATCCGGTCGAACTCGTCGATCGCGAGCGTACGCACGACGTGGTTGGTGTCCTTGGCCGGGAGCGTGAGCCGCCAGAGCTTCTCGCCGTCCGCCGAGAACTTGACGACGCCGGAGTTCCCATCCAGCGCGTAGACGTTCCCCTGCCGATCGGTCTTGACGTTCTTCGAATCCGTGCCGGCCGGCGTGGATTTGTTCCACGTCGTAGTCTCGAGGCCGCTCGCGATCGCGCTGTAGCTGATCTGGCGGTTGTCGACGAAGAAACTCTGAAGGCCAACCGCCTTCGTACCGACCGTCTTCAGCGCACTCGTCAGGTACTTGGAGAGCCCCGCCCTCGAGGCTCCACCAAGACGGCCAGTCAGGCAGTCTTGGTAGCGCATGTTATTGAGTTCACGCGCCGACAGTTCCGGTTGATCGCTGAAGGAAAAGCCCTCTAGGAGTCCCAGACGGGGCCATTCGATCGGGATGACTTGCTCGCGAGACATCAGGAGGGTCCGCTGATCCTTGAGGTGGTCTCGTACCACTCGCCGACTTCACTACCACGCCGCCAGTTCTCGATCCCGCCCCGCGTCTGGGAGTAGGGCTGGATCGCGCCATCCGACTTCCTGGCCGCCTGGAACACAGGTCCGGCGTGGATCATCGCCAGGCGCTCATCCAGCGTGGAGTTGTCCTCCCGGACGTAGCCGCGCGCGAAGGCACGCACGATCTGCACAAGCAGGCCCTCGATGTACTCCGGCACCGCGATCAGCGTGGAGTCACTGGAGAGCCGCGCCCAGCGCTGGCGGTAGAAGAGCCTGAGCGCTCCGGCCTGATTGGAGCCTGCCCCGGGGGCGATCTCGAGGATGGGCACCGGAGGAGTCCCGGCGTAGGAGATCGCCGCGTAGAAGTGGGCGTCGTTCGGCCCGGCGTCCTCACGGGCTTGCAGCACCTCCGCTAGGCTCGTCAGGGTGACGTGGGCGCGGTTCCCGGTGCCGGAGCCTTGGATCGCGATGATGTCCCTGGTGTCGTCTGGGAGGTCGATGGAGAAGGGCTGGAGCGTGAAGCCGATCCCGGTCTGGTTCGTCGAGGCGATCGAATCCACGAGCACGATCGCGTTGGCCGATGTGCGGCTCTCGACCTCGTAGGTGCCGAGCGTTGCGCCTGTGCCCTCGTCGGTGATCTCGAGCTCGTCGCCTTCGACGAAGGTGTAGTTCGTGAACGCCGCCGTCAGGCCCAGCGTCCGCGTCGAGGCCGTCCACGTGGCGGCCGTGCCCGAGATCGTGCCCCTCAGGCTGAGCAGGGTCGAGCGCCCCTGGGCGAACTTCCATGCGTGCATCGAGTAGAGGTGCTCGCCTGCCTGGTTCAGGATCGAGATCGGGTCCAGATCCGGAGGCCACGAGCCAAGCGTGTGCTTGGCGAAGTCGAGGAGCGCCTTGGTGGTGAGGGTCATCGGATGAAAGAGGCCGGCCCCCTGGAGCAAGAGGAGCCGGCCTCGGGGGGAACCGAAAGCTGTGAAGGAGTGCTACGTGCCCGTGTATGCCTGGCCTCCAGCGGGGCCGAAGAGCCCTTGGTGCAGGAAGACCTTGCGCAGACGCTTGGTCGAGATCGCCGCGTTCGAGAAGCCCATCAGCATCGCCACGGCCCTCTCGTTGCTCGCGATCGTGGGATTGAACGTGAAGCCGGCCGTCGCGCCGTTCGAGATGGCCAACGCCAGCGGGCATCCAGGGTTGGCGTTGCCAGACGCTTTGCGGACAAAGGCGTCAACAAGACCGAACATGCAGACGCGCCCGGCCTTGTTGTCGGAGATCACGTCATCCATCACGACACCGACAATCGATCCGCCACGGACGGCGTTCGTCGTTGCGTAGATGAACGTGTTCCACACGGTGTCGTTCGAGGCACCCGGGATGTAGCTGTTCGCGTCGTTCGTCGCAATTTCGGTCGCGACGCCCTGCCGTGTTGCCAACACAACAGCGAAGCCCTTCGACACCGCTGAACCGGAGCGGTTCCACAACCGCGCACTGTCTCGGATCGGCCAGATGCCTCCGCCCGTCACATCGGGTCCTTTGGAGGGTTTTTCGAAGAAGATACCCATAGCTGTCTTGTCCTCTTCTTGGGAGAGTTCGGAGTGGAGGTGGGGAGCTCAGGCGTAGAGCGCCGAATAGAGCGTGACCGAGTTGGTACGCGCCGGGCGGATCAGGCAGTGGACGTCCCTGCGGGTACACATCAGGTTGCCCCACAGGAAAACCGGCTGGACGAAGGTGTCCGGGTCGTTATAGTGGTTCCGCACTTCGCCCCGCTCGAAGAACATGTCGGGGTCGTAGAACGGGAAGATGTGGTCCGAGTTCACGAAGTAGTAGCGCGGACCACCACCGTTGATCGGCTTGGTGCCGTGCTCGGAGACGTTGTTCGTGATCGCGCTCGCCGTGCCGGAAGGATAGAGCGCCGCCTCCGTCAGGGCGTCCGCTCGGAACATCGGGATCCCGTTGTAGGTCGGCGTGTTGTAGGCCGAGTCCTGCGGCCCGGCCACGAAGTGATCCTGCGATGCACGCAACGCGATCGAGTAGGCGATCTGGCCCTGCGGCGAGCAGTAGATCGTCTGGTTGTTGATCGTGATGTCGTCGAAATACTCGCCGTTCTTCGGCGGCTTCGACCAGTCGACCTGCATCCAGGCGCGCTCCATCGCCGCGAGGATCGTGGAGAAGCCGACGATCGAGGCGACGCCGCCCGTCACGTTGGTGATGGCGTTCGAGTAGACGACCGTCGGGTGGACGAAGCGGTTCTGACCGCGTGTCGTCGAGGTCGGATCGAAGCCCTCGAGCTGCGTCCACTGGGTGCCGGCAGAACCGGAGTTGTTGTAGAGGTTGTTCGTGTACTCGTTCAGGAACGCGGCCATCGAGTAGAACTTGCCCTCGACCGCGTTCCCCGACTCCATCTCGGTGTAGTCGGGCTCGCTCCACAGGTGGTTTTCGTCGAAGTTCCAGTAGTCGGTCTCCATCATCTGCTCGAGGTGGCGACGATGGTTGACGTACTGATCGAAGTTCCCGTTGCGCATCCCTTCGTTGTCCATGATGACCTGACGGGTCCAGGCCATGTGCGTCTCGCGGTAACGCTTCCTGAGCGTTCCGTGTAGGAGCTTCTGGGGTTGCGACCACTGGCGCGTCTCGCCAGGTTGCACGTGCTTCGTGACCTGACCCGTCTCGAAGAAGGTCGAGAAACGGATCTCGGAACCTCCCACGCCGACGTTCGCACGCTTGTTCTTGCTGCCGCCCATCAAACGGCCCGTCGACCAGCGCCGGAAGAGCTGCGCGTTGTTGTAGACGTCGTTCGGGCCGTTCTCGTAGAGCGGCCCCTGCGACTCCATGTAGTTGTTCCAGAGCGTGATAAGGGTTCCGGACATGGGTCAGTCTCCTAGCGCAGGCCGAGTTCCTTGGCGAGGCGCTTGGCGCCCGCCAGGTCTTCCGGGTTTTTCTTCAGGTAGTCGAAGTGCTCCTTCGCGCGCTCTTCCTTGGAGCGATTCTCGCGACGCGGAACCTTCGTGGGCACAGTCATCTGCGAGGCCGCGATACGGCTCGCCGTGCGCTCGACCTCTTCGGGGGGATCTTCGTCGTCGCCCTCGCCCTCGTCGGGCTCACCGTAGAGTGCCTGGACGACGGCATCGTAGGCGTCCTCGATCGAGTCGTACTTCTTCGGATCCTTCTGGTATGCCGCGAGCGCGCGGTCGTGAACCATCTCCCAGGCCTCGCCATTCTTGAGCTGAGGGTGCGCCGCGACCAGACGTTTCTGGTTCGACTTCGAAAGGTTCTGCCGACCGGCCTTGGTGGCCTCTTCCAGGATCCGGCGCATCTCGGCCAGTTCCTTCTTGTCGTCACCGCGCAGATCCTCGAAGGTCTCAAGCATCGCGTCGGCCTCCTCCTCGCCGAAACGCTCTGCGAGACGCGCACGCGCGCGCTCCTGGCGTTCGTCGACCTCGGGCTCGGCCTTCGCCTTGGAGAGCTCGGTCAACTGACTCCGTAAGGCAGCAACCTCCTGTTCGAGCGCAGAGGGTTCCTGCTTGGACTTCTTGGCCTTCTTCTCGGGCTTGGCGGGCTTCGCCTCGGGCTTCTCCGGATCCGACTCCGGAATGTGAACCTCTGGCGGAGTGTCGCCGTCCGCCTTGGTCTTCGCGACCGCTGCTTCGAAGGCCGCCTTCTGGGCCTCGAACTCGGTAGCCTTGGGATCAGCCTTGGGCTCTGCGGCAAGTTTGGTAGCCATCAGGGACCGGAAGTAGATCCCTTCAACAGATGGCGTCTACGATGTCCGCAGAATTAGGGGTCGTACTCCATCGGCGTGCGCTGGGCATCCGAGATGCGCCTGGCGATCTCCTTGGCCTCCCGACGACTGTCCCAGCGCAGCCTGCCCTTGAACTGGCCGCTCTCCACGTACTTGAGTCCAGGCTTGCCGTCAGACCACCCTTTCGGGATCTGGAAGGAGATTCCACCACCCGGGTAGCCACCCGCGCGCGTCAGCGTGTCGACGTCGCGGTTCTTCCGGCGCTTGGCCTCCTCGCGCCAGCTCTGACAGATCGGCGGCAACCTACCCACGTTGGCGCTTGAGGCGTCGAGCGAACGCCTCGGGGCTCTCGTTGGAGGGCGAATAGGTCTCCTTGAAGTCGGCCGCCTTCTGGCGCATCCCGGCGATCTCGGGACGATTCCGGAAGTTCGGGTCATGCCCTGCGGCCATGACGGAGTCCTTGAGCTTGGAGCCCACGAGTCGTCCTTCACGCTTCTCGAAGCGTGAACGGATCTGGGTTCCACCGAGGCCGGCGCCTTCACCACGTGCGAGTCGTCCGTTGGACATCACTTCATCTCCTGACTGGGCATTGCATGGGTTTCTCTGCTCGCGCCACCAGAACGCGGGCCTTTCATTGGCTGCGGGCGCGCGTTCCTCGAAAAGCCGGCCGGACTTTCGGAGGCCTTCAAGGCCTGACGCGGCTGGGTATCAACTCCGAGACGCGGCTGAGGCTGAGTCGGCCCAGGCGGAATCCCAGCCATGTTCATCTGCATCTGCATCGCGCCGACGATGTTCGCTTTGTTCATGTTGATGATGCGCGCCCAGGAGGGATCGCCCCACTGTTCAGCCTTCCTGGCTGCGAGCAATCCCCACTCGATCCACGGCATCTGCGGGATCATGGGGCCGAAGGTCGCGATCCAGGCGTCCTGCTGCTGCGCACGCTCGGCTTCGAGCAGCTCGGATGAGTAGCGCATCGAGATCGGTTCGACTTCGATATCCATGTCCTCGAGCAGCTCGGCGTGCTTCTTCCCTCCGAGCATGACCGGATCCTCGATCGGCTCGCCGGTCATCGGATCGACGAAGACCTCGTTCGCCTCCTGCCCGAGCGGGATCCTCGAGAGCGGGTGCATCACCGCGTACCAGGCCTCCTTGGCCATGATCGGCTTCACCTGGCCGGTCACGAACTTCTCGGTCGCGTAGCCCATCCGCACGCCCGACGACATCTGCGCGATCGATGCTTCCGTGGCCGTTCCCTGCCCTGAAACCTGCCCCATCGCGGCCTCGGTCAAGCCGGAGAGCTGTTCGAGGTTGAGTCCGAGCATCTGGAGCATCTGCACGTGTTGCTGGCTGAGTCCGTTCAGCTCGATCTCCTGCATGGTCTTCTTGATGTCGTCGAACGCCTCGACGGTGAAGATCCCAAGATCCATGAACTCGGCAAGCTTCTCCTGGAGCTCGGCGGAGGAGCTGCCAGCAACCGCCACCCCGCGCTTGTACTTGCGGATGGCCTTGACGGCGGCCTCCCAGACCACGTTGTGGATCTCGGCCTGGGCGTAGGTTGAGGCCAGCATGGAGAGGGGCACAGAGCGGTCCGGGACGTAGAGGTAGCCCGAGAAGGTGTAGGGACCGTCCCGAGGCCCCCAGAAGGGCCTGGGAGCTCGCAGGAACTCGCCGGACTCCCGGGCCACCGTGTAGATCGTCCCGTGGAAGCCTTCCTCTGCGAGCGGCTTGAAGGCCCTGCCGAGCTCGTCCTTGGCCTTCTCCAGCGTGACCTCCGGCACCCACATCTCCCAGTACTCGATCTCGTCACGGTCGAAGCTGTCCGCCAATTTCTCGCCGCGCTTCTGACGGTCCGGGACCTCGCCCGCCTCCTCGATCGCCTTCTTGTCCCAACCCCGCTGGGGCTCCTCCTTGGCCTCCCGGAGGACTGAGTCCTTGTCGCGGATGATCCGGTGGGCCTGGAAGCGGGCTTCCGAATGCTTGATCGCGACCGGATCCCAGACATAGTCGAGGAGCGAGAGCCGGACCGTGTTGGGCCGGTAGGGCGGGTCCTCGCGCTCGAGCATGCCGAGCGCCGGGCGCGGCTGGGTGAGACTGACACACCACTTGAAGAACCAGTCCGTCGCCAGCTCCTCGACGGTCTTCTTCAAGTTCTGGAGCTCGGCGTTCCGGTTGACCGCGAACTCGACCGCCTTGTTCAGGGCTGCCGCCGAGCCTTGGCGCGGCGTCTTCGTCCTGACCCTCGGATTCCCGGACGCCAGGAGCGGCAAAAAGCGCGAGAGGATCTTGTAGGCGTGGTTGTTGAAATCGACCGCGCGCGCCTGGCCCCTCCTGTACCCAGGTCCCACGTAGCGCTCGATCGAATCGTAGTAGGGGGACCCGAGGTAGCGATCCCTGTGGTCGACCGATTTCCGGACCTCGTCTGCGAGGCCTGAGGCAGTGAGGTCGAGTGCCACGAAGGGACAGCGTATGCCGCCCCGAAAGACCGTCTACGATGTCCGCTAGGCGAGGACGAGGCCCCGAGGAGAAACCCACTCGATGGCGCAACCGTTCTCTTCCATGCGCTTCTGGAAACCCTTGAGCTGGAAGCGCTCATGCGCCCAGCGCCGAAAGCCTTCCTTGGGGCCGAGCTTCTCGAGCTCCTGGAGGTCCATCCGCAACTGATCGCGCTGTCGGATGGCGGCCTGATCGCGCCCCCGCGTCGCGTTGACGTGCTTCTGAATGTTCCCGAGCTCCTTCCGGCACTGCTCGATATCGGATTGGCGCTGCTCGCACTCCTCTTCGCTTTTGCCCGCTTCCCAGGAGCCCATCATGTCTGCACACAGGATCCGGATCCGGTCTGGCTTGAACATCGTGACGCGCAAAAGCGCTGCCAAGAGGCAGAAGAAGTAGCGCGAAGATTTCCCGTCTTCGCACATGACCGTGCCGAACGGAGTCGTCCGAATGCCGACCGACGCCGGAAGGAATGGCTCCCACATGGACACCATGTCGTGGTAGGCGGGCATGTTGTTGTGGGTATACATCGCTGGCCGTGGGCACCAGACCTGGATTGGGGGCTGGAGATAGCGCTCGAGCCCCATCAGCTTGAAGATGTGTTGAGGTGGATCTGCGAAACAGGCAAAGTCGACCGTGATCCCTTGGTCGATCACCTCGATGGCGCGGTTGACGGTCACGACCGGCGCACCCTCGAGCAGATCGGAGTGCGTCAAGTGCTGGCGACTAGGCCCGCCCGAGATGACGTTCCAGGAACGAGTACTTCGGGCACGGGGGTCATCGCGTACTTCCGGTACACATCCTTGAGGTTCTGTAGACGAAGGGCCAACTCCGTTCGCCACCTCACCCGTTCCTCGTTCGACTGTGGTTGCCAGAGACATACATCCCAATCCTTGTCGGGATAAACCGACGCTGAAGCGATGTCGTCGTCCGTGAGCGCCCAACGATGCACGTCGGCGAACTCCGGATAGCCTGTGAGGTCATTGATGGCGCACGCGCGGCGCGACCAGTCCTTGAGCGAGAGCTTCGGCTTCTTCTTCACCGAGGCCGCCAGATCGAACAGCTTTCCGTACTGCACCCTGTACGAATAGGCGTCGTTGAGTTTTTGCCGGATGTCGTAGCGGTCCCAGTCGGGGCCGCTGGCGCGCTCGATCGCTGCTTCAAGTTCGCCTGGCCTCGTCTCCACGTACCAGGAAGCCGGGAAGAACTCCGAGAGCTTCGCTTCGGAGCCGTAGGCCGTCTCGTCGGCGTGGATCAGGATAGCCTGCTGCGCGATCACCTCAAGCGGCCGATAGGTCATCGCTGCGCCCCAGAACCCAACGTTGATCGAAGCCTTGGACCGTGCGAGCAGATCGAAGTATTGATCCTGTTCGAGCTCCTGCGCGATGACGATCTTCCAGTCCTTGCGGCGCTCTGCGATCTCCTGGAGCTCCCGCATGATCTTCCAGCGCACGCTCTCCTCGCCTACGCCGCGCGTGCCGATCGTGCAGGAAACGGTCACGTCACGCTCGACGGATCCAGGCGGCTCGCTATACATCCGGATCCGCTCCTCCATCGTGCCCCAAGAACCACCCCAGGGCAGATAGGCATCGCCCCAGCGCTCCATGAAGATCGAGGGCCGGATCAGGCAGTCGAAGAGCCCATCCATATGCAGAAGGGCATCCCCGAGATTAGCGTGATTGAAACTCACCACGGTCGGGATCTCGAGCTCGCCCAGCCCCACCGGGAAGTAGTGGCCCTGCTCGGCCTGAGCGTCCCAGAAGAAGTCGGGCTTCCAGCGGCTCGGCAGTCGCCGAAGAGCGGTCACAAGGCTCTCCTCTGGATGAACCCAGAGACGATCGGGCCGCAGAGCGTGCCCCACGTCGGATGTGATCCCGACGAGCGACGCGCCCATGTCGATCATGTGCATGGTGTGGAAGTTCGGAGTATCTCCGTGGTTGATGCCGCCCACGAGCACCTTGGGCGAACCATCGCCGGCAAGCACACGACTCTGATTGAGTCTCGTGCAGTCCAGACTTAGCTGCTCAACCTCGGCAATCTTCTCGCGTGTCCTCATGCCGTCACCATCACCGGATGCGAACTGTAGCGCCAGGGCTCGATCGTCTCGTCGCGCTGGCCGCGCGGATGGATCTCGAAGAAGTTCCCGCGTCGGACGACGTACTGGCTCTCGGCTTCCGAGATCAGCGTCTCATGAATCTTCTCTCCAGACGGCACGCCCACGATCTCGGGCTCGGCATCCGGAAGATACCGCCGCGCGAACTCCAAGGCCGTCGATGACGGTAACTTCGGGACGAAGATCTCTCCGCCTTGCATGTCCTGTAGCCGCCTCCATACGAACCAGGCAGCGTCTTCGGCATTCATCCAGAAGCGGGTGCTTTCGATGGAACGGAGCGGAAAGGTCTTCGCGCCCTTGGCCGCTAGATCCTTCAAGAGCTCCACGAAGGAACCACGCGAACCGATGACGTTCCCGTAGCGCACGCAAGAGAACTTCGTCACGCGCCCGAGGCCATTACTGGCGATCATCAACCGCTCCATCGCCATCTTCGTAGAGCCGTAGAGGTTGATCGGCTCGACGGCCTTGTCGGAAGAGATGGCAAGCACTTTCGCCACGCCGGCCGTGGCTGCCGCCATCGCCACGTTCTGGGAACCGAGGATGTTCGTCTTGACATGTTCGAAGGGATTTTTCTCGCCGCTGGGCACGTGTTTCAACGCAGCCGCGTGTACGACAGCGTCCACACCCTCGAGGGCGAATCGAAGGCGGTCGTAGTCGCGCACGTCACCGATGAGCCAGCGCAGACGCTTCTCGTTCGCGTACTGGAGTTGGAGTTCGTGCTGCTTCGCCTCATCTCGGCTGTAGATCGCGAGTCTCTCGACGGACGGGCTTGCGAGCGCCACGGGGATGAAGGCACGACCGAAGGTCCCAGTTCCGCCTGAGAGCAAGAGATTCATGTGTGGAACTCGCAGACTTTCACTCCGGCTTTTCTTGCCTTGCGAACCATGTCTCTCGTGCCATTCCCTCCCGGAAAGGCCAGAACCATATCGGGCCGAAAATCCTCTAGCATGGCCTGATTCCTGAGTGGCCCAGCGGCGCGACCGTCGCTTTCCCAATCGGCCGTGTAAGTCCGGCATGGAATGCCGTGACGTCGGCACCAGGCTAGTGCGAGATAATCGGCACCGCTGGCGCCGCCCTGAGCCACCTCCGTTGGTGTGATTCCGTTGAGAGCAATCGCTACACGTTCGGCGTCGTCGAAATTCCTGCCGCCGCACACAAGAACTCTCATGTCCATCGAACCTGGCTGAGGTCTGGATAGACGCCCGGAAGCGGTTCGTTGTCGTCCTTGAGTGCCGTCATCAGGAGAAGCCCTCGGGCCGCCTTCTCCGGTTCGAGGTAGCACTGAACTCCGAATTGGAACGCATCCTGCTCCAGGATCGGCTTCGTCTGATCGCGTCCATCGTAGCGAGCGCGCCGGAACCATTCGGCGTCTTGGGCGTTGTCACAGAGGATCGCTCCACCACGGCCGATCGGGAGATGCTTCGTTGCGTGGAAGCTGAGGCACGTCCATGTCTCCGGTTTGTACATCCCGCGACGCAGCCAACGTGCGGCATCCACTATCCATCCTTTGTGGGTCGGAATCTTGTATTCGCCGACCCATGCATCCGTGCCCCAAATCCACTCTATCTCCAGGCCAGCCCTGAGCGCCGCCTGCACTACGCCTACATAAGTATATCTGGGCAAGCAAGCCGTCTTCATTTCGGCAACTAGCGCGCCCCGCTCGAAACAGAGATAGAGGGCGTTCGTACAAGAGTCCGTAGCCACGCAATGCGTGGCGCCCGTGTACTCGCACAGGGCGCGCTCGAAATCCTCGACTACGCGCCAAGCTTCGCGGCCCATCGCTTGCGCGCCTCCTCTAGCTCTTCTTGGGTGTTCACGGTCATGTAGCCCTCGGGGATGAGATCGATCGTCCTGGCGTTGAGCTGAAACCAGTCGTGGCCAGCGTGCTCACGATCAGTGTGCCAGTTCGGGGTGTCCTCCCAGCACTGGATCCAGTCATCGTACGTGCCGGCGTGGAGCGCTCCGGGCACGAAAACCGGCTCCTGCTGTTTCTCGATGTGCTCGATCGCCCGGAAGATCCAGGCTTTGCGCAGGAAGGGCGCGTCGGCGCACACGCGCACGAGGATCGGGGGCTTCTCGCGCTTCAGGAACTCCACGTAGCGGGCAAGCACGTCATGGAGCGGACCGGCCTTGCAGAGCATTCCGTGGTCGTGCGCGTAGTTGGCGAGTACGTCGTCGCTCGGCTGGGTGGAAGTCAGGATCACGCGAGTCCAGGCCGGAGCTTCGATCGCCTCCCATACACGTCGGATCATCGGCTCACCGCAGAGGTCCATGAGCACCTTGCCGGGGAGCCGCTTTGAGCTCATGCGGCATTGAATCGCGACGATTGGCTTCACTTCTCCCAACTGAAACCGTCTCCTCTCTCCTCGCGCTTCTTTCGAAGGATCTGCCTCCACTCGGCGTCATTCACTTCGTTCGGTGCGTTGTCCTTGATCGGGATGCCGAATCCGCGGGCGAAGTTGAGCGTCTGATCGTAACGGTCGCATGCGACCGCATGCTCGTCACATTTGCCGTCAGGCTTCATCGACGGCGAGCCGTCCGCGTTGAGCGCGTAGACCCAGCTTTCGATTTCTTGCTCTTCCGTCGCCGGACGGCCCGTGCGCCGGAGTTCTTCGTCGATGCCTTGCGACCAGTTCTGGAGAAAGTAGGTACGTACGTGACCGTCCTTAGGATTCCTGAGCCCTTCCCTAAGAAGGTCAATTTGTGGCTCAAGAATGGGTGAGCGACGATGGCCTCCGCCAATCGGAGGGCACTTGACCACGACACGGGGGAGAGAACGTCCGCCCGCCTTGCCAAGGCGGAGCTGGAACGCGGAGATGTTTTCCGGGTCATGGGGATCGCAGGAGAAGTGTCTGACGGCGTACTTGTTGTACCAGTCGGCTGCGACCTCGGCCCATTCCTCCTGCTGCCAGCGCAGGCGGATGATCTCATCGCAGCGATACCTGCGGATGTGGGGGTGCCATTTCGGAGAGTCGTAGGCCCAGAGCTGCATTGCACCTGGGTCAGGATGCCAGCCGAAGTCGACCCCGGCCGTGAAATAGGCGACCCGGATGGGCTGCTCTTGACCCTGGAGGTGGATCATCCACCCAAACTGCCCAGCGTTCTCGAGCTCGCCGAAGAGGTTGTGAACGCGCGGGTCGTAGTTGTCGAGGATGACGCCTTCGGCCGCGACCCAGCGGTTCTTCAGGAAGCGTTCACGGCGGACCCCAGTGAGTGTCGACTCCAGGATCTCCACGTACTCCTTGCCCTCCTTGGTCCACGCGCCGGAGGGGTACTCCCCGTCGTAGAAGAGGGGGTTGTCGTAATGGCGGAAGGAGAAGCGCTGGCGGTTATCGCCGCACTTCTCGGGCGCGAAACGCACGTTCAGCCAGTGCGAGGGCGCGGCTGGGTTGCAGTCGGCGACGAGCTGGTGGTAGGGGGTCTTGAAGGAGGAGAGCCGCGTGGCGAGCACTTCCCAGTCGTTCTGGGAGGTCTCCTCTGCCTGGATGATGAGCACACGGTCCCACTTGGTACTGAGGATCGGGGAAGCCGTGTCCCGCATGGACTCGAGGCCAGCGAAGTACACAACCGACCCGTTGGGGTAGGTGTAGAGATCCTGGTGCTCCTTGGAGGCCGTGGGCGAGACGGCCGGGTGGCCCAGCCAGAGGATGTCGTCCCGCCAGTCCTTCAGGACCGACTCGTTCATGGACTTGCGGGTCTGCCGGCAGATGAGCTGCCGGGAGCCCGGGTAGGCCATGGCGGTCATGTCGACCTTGAGGAGAAGCGCCCAGGACTTGCCACAGCGCGTGCCGCCCTCACACAGGGCCTCTCTGCCCTGGAAGAGGACGAACTGGGCGGCCGGACCTCGGACGATTCGTCGTCGGTCTACGACCTCTTGGGTCACGTGAGCACCGGGCCGATCCAGTCGGTGAGCTCGCCCCACTGACCCCCAGGCTGCGCCGTTTGCGTTCTGAGCCACCAGCCCCTGGCCATGCGCTTGCCGCCCCGCTTGGCCTTGCGCCTGCGCCATTCGACCAGGCAGAGCGTCAGGTGGCCTACCAGACGCTCCCGGAGCGGGCTCTGGTCGATCAGGTCCCGGTGGGGCTTCAGGGAGCCGTAGGAGCAGTTCTGGGCAAGGATCGGGGCTGCTGCATCACTTCGGATGATGAGGGAGTCCCCGATCCCGAAGAGATCGTGTCGTCGTCGCCCGTAGTACTGCTGGACGGTCGAGCAGAGCCAGCCTTGCTCCTCGGCCCAGCGCTTGGTGAGGGCATTGCTAGAAAACCTAGCCACGGGCCTTTGCTCCGATCTCCCCGCGCCATCGCATCCTTCGGCAAGTCACGCATCTTCGATATCGGCTACTGGTTCGCTCGATGTTCTCGGGCGTGAACTCGTGCCCTCTGAGACAGTGCGTCTGCCTGGCCTTTCGACCACCAGGACCTTCCCCGCGCCGCACGTTCTCCCTGGTCGTAACCGGCTCCATGTGCGCTGGATTGACGCAGCAACGGACCCGACACAGGTGGTCGAGCTCCAAACCCTGCGGAATTGGACCTCGCCAGGTGACGTAGGCGAACCTGTGAGCAGTCAGCACTCTGTCGCGGGCGACACGAAACTGCCCGTATCCGTCAGGAACTTTGGCCCCTACCCAGATCCAACAGTCACAGGCGCAGTCAACGACGACCTTGCTCCAAAACCGCTCGATCAGGGGTCGCCCATTCGGACCTCGCGCGTTCGTGGAAGTGCTCATTCGGCCACGACCGGATGACTGGGATCCTTCCCACAAACCCAGGCTGAATATCGGCTCTGCTTCACGCCAGACCAGGAGCAGCGCAGGCACCTCACCTGCCAAGGCCCTTGCCTGACACTGTGCCGCGATCGTGCAGCCTCAGCCTTGGCCAGGCCGATTGCGGCCTTGGCTCGCTGACGAGTGAGGCATGGCCCACACTTGACCGCTCCCCGATCGTGCAGCGTTCTCGGCGCAAGAATTTTCATCGAGCCGCCGCACGCCTCGCACTTCCTCTCAATGATCGGTCGCTCAGCGAGCGGAAGCGGTCGGAAGGAGGGCGAGAGCGGAGCAGGTTCGTACGGCCGGATGTTCCTCTCTCTGCGAATCCGTTGTGCTTCCGAATAGCGCCAGTTCCCCTGACCTCTGATTCGGTACGGCGTCTTCTCGTTGCTCATGTCGCGCCGGACGGTACGAAGTCCGAAGCGTGCGGGCAAGTCGAGGCAAAAGGGAGGATCCGCACCATCCCCACGTAGGACGATGCGGACCCTCTTGTGCGGAGCCCGGCAAACCGGTACACCGCGCGCACTTCTACATGCAGGCGCGAGTCTAAGTCGCTGCGGCGCCGATCATCAAGAGCCCCGGTACTCGGGTGTCCCCTGCGGGGGTGGCGCAAGAGCGACGAACAGCCCTCAACGTCCTGCGTTCCCATGGGGCCGAGCGCAGTCCAGCGAAAGCTGCCCGGAGACCACGCCTACCGGGAGGGTGAAGCAAAGGTGCAAGCGTGGCTCCCCCGGCTAGACGGTACTCGGACGTAGACGGAGTGCTGTGGGGTCTCCTGTGGAGGCCCCAACTCCCGGCCCCGGTCCGTATCGGAGTAGCTCTGGAGGCCGAACGAAGGCGAGGCCGTAGAAAGCGAGCTTACGGAACTTGTACTTGACCGTACGGTAGAGCCTACTGTACTGTAGGAAGTGTGGATGAGGGTATCAGAGACGGTAGTCATTCGGACGCGGTGGAACGCGCCTTCCGGATGATCCTCGCGGACGGCCGACGAGCTCTCAGCGAGGAGGAGGAGCGGAGCGGGAAGGCACTCTGGCGACGGGTCTTCCAGAAGGTGCCCGGAGAGCGCCTGCTGAAGGCTGTGCAGACCTGGCTGGAGGAAAGCCCCAAGGGTCGCCCGAACGTCGGCGAGCTCTCCAAGCTGCTCAAGGAACTTCCGGAGTCAGACCAAGCACACACGCAAGTGTGTGTGAAACGAGACGAGACGGAGCTCAAGTGGGCCGTCTCCATTCTGGAAGCCTGGGAGAAGAACTCCGAGTGGCGTGAGCGCATGAGCCGGCCTGAGTACCAGCACACGATCGAGTCCGCCCACTTCGCGCTCAAGAAGCGCGGCTTCTCCTCCTGGCAGGATGCCAGGAGCTACCTCGAGCCTGGTTGGGCTCCTCCGACCATCACAGAAACGATCCTATGACCAAGACATCCAAGCGGAACCCGACATCGGCCGAAGAATTCGTGCGAATTTGGCAGGCGAGCAAGGGCCCAACCGACGTTGCCCAGCAGATCGGATGGACAGCCAGAAGTTGCGCAGAGCGAGCATCGAGACTCCGGGCACGGGGAGTTCTACTTCGGTCATTCAAGCCGGTAAAGACGGACTACTCCATGCTCGCGAAGCTGGCCAAGTCTCTCGACAAGAACGGAAGCAAATGACCGAAGAAGCAGCAGTTCCGGTCCCGAAGAAGCGCCGCACCGCGGCGGAACTCCGCGCCTACCACCTCGCAGAGGCCAAGAAGGCCGAAGAGCGCGAGAAGATGGAAGTTCTACGGCTCGTCTCTGATGCGCACGACACACTGACGGAGTCCATGAGCCTCGAAGCACACAAGCCCCACGCCCCGGCCTTCCAGCAGGCACAGAAGATCCTGAAGGATATCATCGGCGTCTACACACCCAAGAAGTGATCCCATGGTCGCACCGAAGCTGTTCGAGTACCGGCTGCCCGCGCGGGACATCAAGGCCATCAACATCGGGTGGTTCCGGAACTCGGCCGAGATCCAACTCGACTGGCGCACGTGGATCGGCCAAGGCTACGACGGTATCCGCATCATCGGAGCGGGTATCGACCGCTCGCTGATTCACGGCAACCTGTACGACGGCACCGCGGTTGCGATCGGCCGGCATCCTGGGATTACACAGCTCGAGAATCTCTCGATCTACGCGGGCTTCTCGATGGGGGTTCAGTGTGGCGAGCAGAACCTCACGCACGAGCTCGTGCCGAAGTTCATGCTGAAGTACCTCGGCGTCAAGGGCTTCGTCACGCAGATCCCGGGTTTCGGGCGCACCAAATGGTGGGACTTCGGCTACCAGCGCGACGTCACCTTCGAAGACGTCGAGATCGATGCCATCCAGGCTTCCGAACACGGAAGCTACAGCCACGGCTTTGCGAAGCTCGGGCTCCATGCGAAGCGCCTGAAGTTCCGAGGTTCTGGCGCGCAGAACTTGAAGGTGCGGAGCTCGGCCGACGAGACGGCCTACGCCGGGCCGCAGGCGAAGATCCACATTGAGGACTCGACATTCCAGCGCTGGTTCCAGGAGTGGAGCGACCGCGGCGGCGGCGGCATCGTGATCGAGGGCGGCGCGGCCATCGTGGAGATCCAGGACTCGATCTTCCGCGGCGGGGGCGACTCCTCGCAGCACGCGCGCTGCATCATGCTCTCCTCCGAATCGAACTCGTACGACTGGGCCACGGGCAAGGTCGGCGTCGGTGCCGGCAACGGGCCGGTGACGCTGAAGCGTCTCGCAATTTCGGGCCGCGCGCCCGACTTCTGGGGGAACGAGCTCGTGCGTTGCGGCCGGAACGGGGGCACCCAACTCTCGGCCGCGTCCTTCCTCATGGAGGCCTGCGGAGGCTACGGGAAGAACATGATCGTGCAGCTCGGCCAGCTCCCGAAGGGGAAGGGCGTGATCCGAAGCTGCAACACGCCCGAGATCCGTGAGAAGTGTTCGCTCCTCGGCGGCATCGACGTGGACAGGGAAGCCGTGTGGCCTGGCCCGGCGCGGCTCGTGCCACTCAGTGAAGGAGTGGTCGTGTGAGCCGGGCAAGCGAAGAAAAGGCAAACATCGAGGCTGCCCAAGAGGCGATGAAGATCCTCAAGAAGCCCGGGGTCTACATCAGGGAGACCAATCCCGCCCTTGCCTCAAAGTTCAGGTATCAGGCAATCCTGCCGGGCGACTGGACCAGCTTTGAGTGTCGCGGCCTGACGGAGAAGAACTTGGACCTCCTCCTGACTTGGCGTGACGTAGTTCCGGATCCTCCCAGGCATCGCTGGATTGCTCGTGCAGAAACGAAGCCATGAAGAACCTCGCGCCGATCCTGTGGACACTCATCGTTTGCATCCTGATTGGCCTTTACGTCATCAATCCTCATAACCCTAGAACATCCGATCTGGCCGTCGCTCACGACACAGGGAAGAGCCTGCCGCTTCACCTGAGCGCTGCCCGTGGTCCCTCTCCCTCCTCATCCAAGGGCAGCGTTGGCGACGGCCAGTCTTTCACCCCCGGATCCGTGGATCCGCCTGACGATCCTACTCCTCCTCTACTGGGGGGCTCGGACGGGTCCGGGGGTGTCTTTCCGATCGACACGCGCGAGGAGATCGAGCCCGGCATGCTCCCCACCGTTGACGGTCTGTACGAGCTCACCGTGGCGCGCTTCATGGATGAGGAGTTCCTCGCGCTGACGCCCGCACGAGCGCGTGAGCTCCTGCCGGTCGACGACGAGATCCCCGACTCATCGCTTCCAGGCTCGCTCGTGCAGGCGCTCGGGATCGGCCTACCGACCTACGAGGACTGCGTGCGCGGCTTCCAGCGCCTCAGCGTCAAGCGGCTCCTGACGCAAGTGCAGACGCTCTCGCTCGCAGCGACCTCGCTCGAGATGACGCCGATTGAGCGACGCACGAAGGAGTTCACGGCCCGGCTCGAGGAGCTCGAGCGCAACCGCGCCACGCTCACGCTGGCGCTCATGCACGAGCTCGATTGCTCGACGGGATACAAGTCGTGGAGTTTGCTCTGGTCCGTCTATTCGGAATGGGTCAAGTGACAACTGAGTCCAAAGACCCGTTTTTGCGCGAGCAGCAACTCCTCCAGAAGGCGCGCGACGAGGCTTATGCGCGCGGCTTCAAGGAGGGTCTGGAGGTCAAACAAAAGAGCGTGACGTGCTTCGTACCTACGACCGACCTCCCCGACTCCAAGCTGGACGAGCTGGCCGTTGCGGCCAGGAAGGCGACGCCGGGACCGTGGCACTCTTCGCCTCATTGCGTTTGGGCCGGGGAGATCGAGCCCGGCCCGTTCGGCGGGCATGGGTTCATCTGCCAGACGTACAACGATGCCCCAATCGGCACGGCCGAGATCGCCAACGCGAAGCACATCGCCGCCGCCGACCCCACCACGCTCCTCGCGCTCGTCGAGGAGCTGCGGAGGAGGCGGAACGAACACTCGGCCATTCCGGCTGAGCCAGTCAAGGAGAACTAGATGCCCGCAAAGAAAGGCCGTCCCGTCATCGTTACAACCGCGCATCGCGGAGTCTTCTTCGGCTACGCCGTGAAGACCAGGGGCGACACGATCGCGCTTGCCAGCGCGCGCAACTGTCGCTACTGGTCCGCCGACATGGGCGGATTCATGGGGCTCGCCTCGATCGGTCCAAGCAAAGACTGCAAGATCGGTCCGCGCGTCGACATCGAGCTGCGCAACATCACCGCCGTTCTCGAAGTCGAGGCCGAGGCTGTCAAGCGTTGGGAGTCGGCGTCGTGAAGCTGACGGCAGAGATGCTTGACTTCGCCAAGCGGGCAGGGGCGTGTTCAGTGAAGTACAAGCCCGGCACGGAGATCCGCGATGTTCGATTCGAGGATCTCCTGTGGGTCGAAAGCGCCCTGCCGGAGACGGCTCGCGAACTCGCGCGCGAAGTGGACATGCCTCAACTCCTGCGCGGCGAGTTGCCGCTCTCATTCTTCTCCGGCG
>Ga0070704_100000081_pt1 | contig 32711 bp, 23 predicted proteins | sample KBSK5252metaG_FD_65467 | JGI IMG/M metagenome (GOLD analysis project Ga0070704, IMG submission 65467) | Corn, switchgrass and miscanthus rhizosphere microbial communities from Kellogg Biological Station, Michigan, USA - KBS K5-25-2 metaG | ecosystem: Host-associated > Plants > Roots >...
GAAAAACGCCCGGGTCACCTCGTTGAGGCGGACGGGGAAGGCATAGTCGGCAATGCGCGACAGCCCCCGCGCCAGATGGTAAATCGCGTTGTCGGGGACCGGTCTGGAGCTGTGGCCGCCCTTGTTCCGCACCTCGAGAATGAAGCTCTGATAGATTTTTTCGGCGGCCTGCACGTTGAAGCGGATGGGCTTCCCGTCCCGGTAATCGCCTCCGCCTCCGTCGGTGTTGAGGGCAAAGTCGGCGTCGATCAGATCCCGGTGTTCCCGCGTGAGCCACCGGATACCGTCGCTGGAAGTTTCTTCGTCTCCCGTCAGCACGATGATGAGGTCGCGCTCGGGGACGAACCCCTCCTGCCTGTATCGAATGAAATTGGCGACCAGCATCGCCGCCCCCGCCTTGTTGTCACTGGTGCCCCGCCCGTAGTACCAGCCGTCCTTCTCGACGAACTGGTACGGATCGGTGGACCAGTCCTCCTTGCGGGCGTCCACGACATCCAGGTGGGCCATGAGAAGAATCGGCTTGCGCGCCGAGTCCCGGCCCCGGTAGCGGACCACCACGTTTTGAACCCTCGGGTTCTGGCCCAGCACTCGCACGTCCGCGGCCGGAAAGCCCGCCGCCAGCAGCCGGTCGGCGACCGCCCTGGCCGCGGCCGGAGTGCCGCCGGCGGAGTCACTCGTGTTGATCCGAATCAGCTCCTCGAGGATCTCGCGCTCGCGGCGGCGAGCGGCGGGGTCCTTCGTGTCCTGCGCGTCGAGAGGAAGAGCGAAGGCAAGGCCGATGGCGCAGAGGATGCCGGCGGAGGGAGCGCTGAAGCGATGCCGCATGATGGCCGAGGGTCCGGAAGTGGGAAGGGGAGCGAAGCCTGAATCTGCCCGCGGCGGCGCTGCCGGGGAAGGGTGAGCGATCGGCGGGATCTACGGTTGCCGCGCACTCAGCTCGCGCAACCGCTCGACCAGCTTCATCAGTCCGAAGGTGTCGAATTCGCAATACCGCAGCAGCTCGTCCCGAACCTGTGCCCGCTCGGCCGGGTCGGAAGGCTCTCCGCCGAGGAGCCGCTTCAACCGAACGCTGGCCGTCTGCCCCTCGTGCACGGCAAGGCCGCCGTATCCTGAGAGCTCGGGAGTCAGCGCCGGCTGTACCGCCTTGAGCGAAAACCGCCCGCCGAAGGCGGGATCGTAGACATAGTTTCGGACGATGGGGAGGGCGTCCACGAGTTTTCGTTCGAGCGCCTCGAGATCAGCTGCGAGAGCCGGCACCGCGGCCTGCAGATGTCGAAGGCACCCTCGCTCGAATTCGGCGTAGTAGGCGACGATCGTTTCCGCGCCGCGGCAGGCGTCCACCAAAGCCGCTGCGAGAGCGGGGCGGGGATCCGCCTCGCGGTCGGCGATCCATGCCGCGCTCCTTCCATCCTCGTGATGGACGCTCCACTGCGCCGGAACCTGCTCCCACGCCGAGCTCCCGGCGTAGTACGGGATCGCGCTGCTGACCGTTTCGAAATCGAGGAAGGCGAGCGGCCTGCGCCAGGCGCCGAGCGCTTCCGCAAGCCCCTCCTCGACGATACGTGCCCCCGCCTTGATGGCGCGAACCTGGCGCCGGGTCTCTTCGCGGGGCAGCGCGACGTCTTCGGGAAGGTCGCCGATCACATGATGACCGCGCTCCGCGAGCGCGGGCCATTTCTTCCCGATGTAGTAGAGGGTGCTCACGTGATGATCGGGGACCGAGCTCCAGCACCGCTCGATGAAGGGACATTGGTCTTCCTTCCCTCGCCCGCAATACGCCCCGATGGGTGTGTCGGGGCGGTGCCCGAGGATCGTCTGGCGAGCCTCCCGGATTGCCTCCGCAACGAGCGGGAGGCGGCGCTCGACCTTCGCGGTCACGTCGACGCGCTTCAGCAGGTTCGAGAGATCGGGGGCGCGGCATTCGGGGTCGAGATGCATGAGCTCGGCCGCGACGACCGGGATCCCGGCGGCGCGCAGCACGTGGACCTGGATCGCGAGGTCGTCGAGGTGCTCGGCATCCACACTCTTCGCGGCCTTCACCTCGATGATGGCGACCCCACCCTCGCGCCGCTCCAGCACATCCACCCGGACCGCCACGCCGTCGGCCTCGAAGGAGACTTCGTACTCCCGGCCGGGCAGGGCGTCCTGCGCGGCCCGTCCTACCGCGCGACCCTCCGCGAAGCGGTCGAGCGTCACCTCGCCCGGCATGAGCTCCCGAGCGCCGGGCTCGTGGTAAGTCCACCAGAGCCGTCGGGCGCAGAGCATCCCTTCGAGCACCTGGCGCTTGTTCATACCGCCTCCACGAGTGATTCCGCCTGGATAATAGTTGCTCCTCGCGCGAGGATCGCGGGGCAGGAGCAAAAAAAGCGGGGGGCTTCTCTCGAAGCCCCCCGCCATTCCCCCGATCAGGGTGTCGCGCGGTCTAGCGCTCGACCAGGATCAGGAACTTGTGCTGACCCCAGAACCGCTCCGGCGAGGTAATCTGGAGCGAGCCCTTGATCCGGCCCTTCGCGTCGAGCGGAATATTGCTGTACGCGATGTTCTGGTTGGACACCAGCTGATACTCCTTGTTCGGGTCCGGGAGCTTGATCTCGGTGACGGTCCGGCGATCCACCGCCGTGAACGCCGACGGATCGAGATTGTCGCCCGGCTTCATCACTTCGCCCGTGCGGGTAAAGATCAGGAAGCGGGTGCCACCCTCTTCCTTGATGATTCCGCGGTCCTTGAGGTCGCTACGGGTCCCGATGATGTAATACGCCGTGTTCTCCCGCGTGGTGATCGCGGACACGGTATCGGTCAGCTCGGCCTTCTCGGTCGAAAGGGTCGCCACCTGCTGCCGGGCGCCGGTCAGATCGGCTTCCATCGTCGCGATGGTGGTCCGCTGACTCTCGAGCGTCGCGTTCAGACCGTCAATCGTCGCCTGAAGGTCGGTCACGAACCCCTTCAGACTGTCCGACTGCGAGGTGAGCTGCCGGAGGCGCTTCTGGCTCGCGGCCAGGCGCGACTCGTTCGCCTTGAGCCGGGCGGTCAGGTCCTGAACCCGCTTCAGCACGAGCGCGCGATCGTTGGTGGCTACGCCTTCGCCGCCGACCACCGGTTCGACCGGCTTGCGGCTCGAGGACACCTTCATGATCTCGGTATTGATGTCCGACAGCAGCCGCGTCGTTTCGGCAAGGTCCCTGACCAGGCTGTCCTTGGCCGCCGCGACGGTCGTCATTTCCTGAACCTGCGTGCGATAATACGAGGCGGAATCGGCCGGAATGCGCTGCGCCACATCGCTTCCCTTGGCGCACGCGAGAGCGGCGACGAGCGCCAACGGTGCCACGGCAGTCCATTTGGTCATACGAGTTCCTCCCTAAGGCGGTCTCGGTGGCCGGCGCTCCGAACGAGGCCGATTCCGTGATCGAGACCCTGAAGATCGAGAACTGCAACTCCGGATTTTGCGGTTTCAATCTACACAGACGACCCACCCCGGGCATCTTGCACACGCCGGTGCTGGCCTGGGCGGCCCGACGTGCGAATCCTTGACACTTCTCCCGGCAGAAGTCGTATATTGATCGTCTTCTTGCCGTTCCTTCCCACCATGAGGTATCTCCGTATGGCGCGCGCTCTCAGGATGTTCCTGATCTCGTTCGTCGTGGCGCTCGTGACCGTCGTGCCGGCCGGGGCCCAGTCCGGTATCGTCTCGGGCAAGGTGACCGGAGCGGATGGTGGTGGTCCACTCCCCGGGGCGATCGTCAGACTGGAGACGAATGGATTCGTCGCGGCACAAGGCAAGACGGGATCGGACGGCAGCTTCCGGATCACCGGCGTCGCACCGGGCACCTACACGGTTCGTGTGGTGAATGTCGGTTACGGCCCGCGCGACTTTCCCAACACCGCCGTGACCGCCGGCGGAAGCGTCACGGTCGACGCGGTGCTGACCCAGGCGCCGATGCGATTGGAAGAAGTGCTGGTTACGACGCCCTCGAAGGTTCCCGAGAAACAGACGGATGCGCCAGCGGCGGTCTTCGCCCAGCTTCGTCAGGAGATCGAGGAGCGTCCCGCGCTCACCATCGCCGATCACCTGAAGAGTATTCCCGGCGCCGACGTCGTTCAGGGTGGCCTGGTCCAGTCCAACATCGTCGCCCGGGGATTCAACAACATCTTTTCAGGCGCGCTGCTGACCCTGATCGACTACCGCTACGCCGCGGTCCCCTCACTGCGTGTCAATGTTGCGACCTTCTTCCCGACGACCAACGAGGACATCGAAAAGGTCGAGTTCGTCCTGGGGCCTGGCGCGGCGCTCTATGGGCCCAATTCCGCCAACGGCGTGCTCAACATCATTACCCGCTCGCCGTTCACGTCGACCGGGACGACGCTCACCTTCGAGGGCGGGGTGCGGGCCGGGTCCAAAGGCCGGAGCTGCAACAACGCCAAGTGCGACAATCCGAACTATCCGCCGATCGACGGGACGGCGGGCCTCTGGCGGGTCACCGGGCGGCACGCGATGAAGCTCGGCTCGAAGGTCGCCTTCAAGGTGTCGGGCAGCTACCTCAAGGGCACCGAGTGGAAGGAGCGGGACCCCGCCGAGCCCGCCACGCTCAACGTGCTGAAGCCGGGTCTCGAAATCCCGGCGGGCCAGTGCAACACCACGACCGGATGCCGGGACTTCAACCTCGAACAATACGGCGGCGAGGCGAGGGTGGACTTCCGCCCCGACCTGAGCACCGAGATCATCGGCACCTACGGATTCACCAACGCCAAGAGTCTGATCGAGTACACCGGAATCGGCGCCGGTCAGGCGCGCGACTGGAAGTATTCGGCGGCGCAGCTCCGGGTGCGGCGTGGCCGGCTCTTCGTGCAGGGCTTCGGCAACTTCAGCAACGCGGGACGCACCTTCCTCCTCCGGGACGGCAGCCCGATCCAGGACAGCTCCCGGGTCTGGTCGGCGCAGTTCCAGCATGGGCTGGATCTCTTTGCGGGAAAGATGACGCTGCTCTACGGCGCCGACTACATCTTTACCGACGCCCGGACCGGCGGGACGATCAACGGCTCCAACGAAAGTGACGACGACATCAAGGAGATAGGTGGATACGTCCACAGCGTGCTCCGGCTCGGTCCCAAGCTCGACCTGGTGACCGCGCTCCGGCTCGACAAGCATAGCCGGCTCGAGAATTCCGTCTGGTCGCCGCGCGCGGCGCTGGTGTACAAGCCGAGCGAGACGCAAGCGTTCCGCGTCACCTTCAATCGCGCCTTCTCGACGCCAAGCAACAACAACCTCTTCCTCGACATCGTGGCGGGACAGATCCCGCTGGGCGGCGGGCTGGCCTACAACGTCCGGGCGCTCGGCGTGCCCAAGGACGGTCTCCAGTTCCGGGTGAACGGGGGATGCGCCGGCGGCACCGGAAACGGGCTCTGCATGCGAACGCCTTTCCAGCCGTTGCTGCCGCCGAACACTCCGCCGCTTCTTCCGGCCAACGCAGCGCTGCTCTGGGGTGTGGCGGTGACCGCCGTTTCCGCCTCGGCGGGACCGCAGCTGACGGCGCTTATGCGCGCCAATGCGCCGACCACCCAGGTCGGAACCCAGCTCAGGTTGCTCAACCCCACGACCCAGCAATTCATCGATGTCTCGGATCCCGTCGACCAGGTTCGCGATATCGAGCGGCTCAAGCCGACCATCAACCATCAGCTCGAAGTCGGATACAAGGCGCTGATGGGAGGGCGCTTCCAGATTTCCGCCGACGCATGGTACGAGCACAAGCGGAACTTCACCGGGCCGCTCATCGTGGAGTCTCCAACGGTGTTCCTCGACCGCGCGACCACCATCGCGTATTTGACGGCACTCTTTACCCAGGCCAACGTCCCGAACGCGGCGGCCACCGCGGCGGCGATCGGGAAGGGCATGGCGGGCCTGTCCGCCGCCACAACCGTCGCGGAGACGGGTGTCCCCCTCGCGACCGTCGTACCGGTCAACTCGCCGCTCACCGCACGTCCCGATATTTTCCTGACCTATCGCAACTTCGGCGAGGTGGACCTCTGGGGCGCCGATCTCGCCATGGATGTCGTGATGGGAGACCACCTCACGCTCGCGGGGAGTTATTCCTTCGTCAACAAGGACTTTTTCTCGAAGACGGAAGTGGACGGGCCGACCGATATCGCGCTGAACGCCTCCAAGAGCAAGGGCTCACTCTCGGTCGGCTGGCGGGACGACCCCCATGGATGGACGCTCGAGGCCCGGATGCGCGCCGTCAAGGGATTTCCGGTCAACTCCGGCGTCTACGTCAGCGCTCCCGATCCGGATGACCCGACGCACCTGCTGCCAACCGACTCCTACGCCGTTCTCGATCTCCAGGGGACCGTGAGGCCGCAGTTCGGCGCCCGGAACATGCTGCTCTCGGCCAGCGTGCAGAACCTGCTGGACAAGCACTACTCCACATTCGTCGGCGTGCCGAATCTCGGGTGGTTCTTGCTGACGAAGGTGAGTTACACCTTCTAAGCCGCTGTCCTCAGTCCTCAGTCTTGAGTCTCGGCCTGGAGCGGAGACTAAAGACTGGGGACTGAAGACTATTTCACTATGCTCCTGACCGACCGCTTCCCCTCGCTTCCCTATGTCGCCCCGTTTGGGGCGTTCATGCTGCTCCTGCTGGTGGGGCCCAGTCTGTCGCTCGGACTGCGGACGGAGGCGGTGCTTCGGGTCGTACTGGTCACGGCCGTATTGCTGGTGTGCTCCCGTCACGTCATTTCGCTTCGCGTGGGACACTGGGCGACCAGCATCGCGCTGGGGATCGGGGTCTTCGCGCTCTGGATCGCCCCGGACGTGCTGCTTCCGGCCTTTCGGACCTCCTGGCTGTTCAGCAATGGTCTGACGGGAAAAGTCGAGGGCCCTCTCGTGGAGGCGGCGAGAAGCGACAGCGTCGTGCTTGCGCTGCGATTCGCCCGGGCGGCGGTCCTCGTTCCCATCGTGGAGGAGCTCTTCTGGCGCGCGTGGCTACCCCGCTGGATCGACCACACGGACGACTTTCGGAAGGTTCCGCTGGGGCAGTTCACGACCGCGAGCTTCATCCTCACCGCGCTGCTGTTCGCGAGTGAGCATGGGTCGATGTGGGATGTCGGGCTCGCGGCGGGACTGATCTACAATTTCTGGATGCGGCGGACTCGGAGCCTGGGCGATCTCATCCTCGCCCATGCCGTCACGAACGCCTGTCTCTCGGTGTATGTGGTGACGCGGGGGAGGTGGGAGTACTGGTGAGGCAGGGAGGAGGCAACAGGCAACAGGCAACAGGCAGGTCTTCGGTCTTCAGTCTTCAGTCGTATCAGCACCCAGCACCCAGCACCCAGTACCCAGCCCCTAGCTCCCAGTCCGCACCATCGCCGCCAGGCTGTCGTCCACGATCACCCGCCGGGCGCCCTTCCACCAACGCGAGCCCGGTGGGGAGACGTCGCTCTCGATGACGCCTTTCCGGCGATTGGCGGCGTGCACGTACCTGCCCTCGCCGACGTAGATCCCGATGTGCGTCACCCGCTTGCCACGCCCGAAGAAGAGCAGATCGCCGGGGAGGAGCTGCGCGGTGTCCTTGGGGACCTCGATCCCCAGGCGGGCTTGCTCCGCGGCGGTTCTGGGAAGATGCAGGTCGAATGCCGACATCACCCATTTCACGAGGCCGCTGCAATCGAACGCCAGCCCGGGCTTGACGGCGCCAAGCTTGTACTTGAGACCCACCTGTTGCTTGGTGAGGCGCACGAGGGAATCGCGGCCACCCAGGAGGGCCCGGGAAAGCGCGGCGAACGGTTTTTCTGGGGTGCCGGGGAGCGGAACGAGGGCGTTGGAGGTTTCCTGCGCGTGAGCCACCGCCACTCCCCCCGGCATCGGGCAGAGCAGCATTCCAGTAATCAGGGCCGCCGGCAGGAACGGAGCGCGCATCAGACTCGAAGAATAGTCCGGTCGGCGGCGGGAGTAAACCGTGGAAATCCCGAAAAAACTGCCAACCCTCCCGGCTCCACCGCCGACCGACTAGAATCGGGCACCGTGCTCAAGACAACACCATTCCATGCGCGTACCGCGCCGCTCGTGCAGGGCCAGGCCTGGCGGCGCTGGGCCGGGCACGCAGTGGCGAGCGCCTACGAGCTCGTCCACGACCGCGAGTACGCGGCCATCCGGAACTCCGCTGCGCTGCTGGACGTCTCCCCGCTCTACAAGTACCTGATCTCCGGGCGGGATGCCGTGCGGCTCCTCGATCGCATGGTCACCCGCGATATCACGAAATGCCGGGTGGGCCAGGTGTTCTACACCTCGTGGTGCGACCGGCATGGAAAAGTGATCGACGACGGCACGGTCAGCCGGCTTGGCGAGGGCCGCTGGCGTCTCACGAGCGCCGAGCCGAATCTGCGCTGGCTCAGCTTGAACGGTGCGGGGATGGATGTGCAGATCGAGGAAGTCTCCGCCCGGCTGGGTGCCCTGGCGCTCCAGGGACCGCTGTCCCGCGCGATTCTCCAGCAGGTGAGTCCCGCGGATTTCTCCGCTCTCAAGTACTTCCGCCTGACCGAGACCACCATTCGGGGGGAGCCGGTTACCATCTCGCGCACCGGCTACACCGGGGACCTCGGCTATGAAATCTGGGTCGATGCCGAGCGGGCCGTGCCGGTGTGGGATGCGCTGATCGAGGCCGGCACCCCCTACGGGATCACCCCGGCGGGCATCTGGGCGCTCGACATGGCGCGGATCGAAGCGGGACTCATCATGCTCGACGTCGACTACCACTCGTCCCATCACGCCCTGATCGAAGCCCAGAAGTCGTCGCCCCTCGAGCTGGGCCTCGACTGGACCGTGCCTCAGGAGAAGGGGCCGTACACCGGCCGTGCCGTACTCCGGGCGGAGCGCGCGCGGGGACCCGCGTGGCGTCTCGTGGGCCTGGCGGTGGATTGGGTTTCGCTGGAAGCACTCTATGCGAAAGCCGGGCTCCCGCCCCAGTTGCCCACCGCGGCATGGCGTGTCAGCACGCCGGTCTACCGGAATGGAGAGCAGATCGGCTACGCCTCGAGCGGGTGCTGGTCACCGCTGCTCAAGCAATACCTCGCGCTCGCGCACCTGCGGGCCCCGCATTTCACCCCGGGCAGCGAGGTCCGGCTGGAGGTGACCGTCGAACACCAGCGGCTGCAGGCAGCGGCCACCGTGACGAAGCTTCCTTTCTTCGATCCGGAAAGGAAGAAAAGCTGACTCCCCGCTACGATTGCATCATCATCGGCGGCGGCCACAACGGCCTCGTCACCGCCGCCTATCTCGCGCGCGCGGGCCGCAGGACCCTCGTGCTGGAGCGGCGTCCGCTGGTCGGCGGCGCGGCGGTCACGGAGGAGATCTTTCCGGGATTCAAGTTCTCGGTCTTCTCCTACGTGGTGAGCCTGCTCCGGCCCGAGATCATTCGCGATCTCGAGCTGCCGCGACATGGCCTGCAGATCCTCCCGCTCGAGAGCACCGTGGTGCCCCTCGACAACGGGGATTACCTGGGCAGCTGGGCCGATCCCGATCAGACCCGCCGGGAGCTCGCGCGCCACTCACCCCGCGACGCGGAAGCGGCGACGCTGTTCGGGCGGCTGATGCACCACATGGCGATGGCGGTCCGGCCCATCCTGAGTATGGTCCCGCCTGATCCGGCATCCCTCGCCCCCTCGGATCTCCGCGGGATGCTCAAATTCGCTGGGCACTTCCGCTCCCTCGGCGCGGAACGCTTTCATGCGCTGTACAAGCTCATGACCATGAGCTCGGCGGATTATCTCGACGAATGGTTCGAGTTCGATCCCCTCAAGGCCACCAAGTCGGCCAGCGGCATCATCGGGACCTTTCTTGGCCCCCGCTCCCCCGGCACCGCGTACGTCCTCCTCCATCACTACATGGGCGAGATCGATGGCGCCTTCAGGGCCTGGGGATTCCAGAAGGGCGGAACCGGAGCGATCAGCGAGACGATCGCGCGGGCCGCGAAGGCGCACGGGGCGGAGATCCGGACCGGCGCGGCGGTCGAGCGGGTGCTGGTGCGGAACGGGCGGGCGACGGGTGTCGTCCTCGAAGGGGGCGAGGAGATCCACGCTCCCGTCGTCGTGAGCGGACTCGACCCACGCCGCACGTTCCTGGAGCTGGTCGAGCCATCGCAGCTTCCCGGGGACGTGGTCGAAGGGATCCGCCGCTTCAAATTCCGCGGGTCATCGGGCAAGGTGAATCTCGCGCTCTCCGAACTTCCCAATTTCACTTGTCTCCCGGGAATCGGGCCCCAGCATCGCGGCGCCTTCTCGATTTCTCCGAGTCTCGAATACCTAGAGCGTGCGTACGACGATGCGAAGTACGGAGAGTTCTCCCGCAATCCGTACATGGACATCGTCATCCCCTCGATGATCGACCCGGGGATGGCGCCGCCGGGCAAGCACGTCATGAGCATCTTCGTCCAGTATGCCCCGTACAACCTGACCGGAGGGTGGACCGACGCACGCCGCGAGGCATTCGGTGACGCGGTGGTCGACACGCTGAGCCGCTACGCCCCCAACATCAGGGGCGCGATTCTCGGCCGCCAGGTGCTCACACCGCAGGACATCGAGCGCACCACCGGACTCACCGAGGGAAACATTTTCGCCGGTGAGCTCGCGCTCCATCAGCTCTTTTTCCTCCGGCCCGTCGCCGGGTGGGCCAACTACCGCACGCCGATCGAGGGTTACTGGCAGTGCGGCGCGGGAACCCACCCCGGCGGGGGCATCATGGGCGCGTCGGGGCGGCTGGCTGCGCTCGAGATTCTTGGAACGCGCCGATGAGCTACGACGCGATCGTGATCGGCGCCGGGGTAAACGGGCTCGTGGCCGCTGCCACGCTGGCACGGGCCGGCCAGCGCGTCCTGGTTGTGGAACGGAGCGAATCCTCAGGGGGGCAGGCGAACTCGGCCGAATTCGCCCCCGGTTTTCGCGCGGCCCCGCTCGCCCTCGATGCCGGGTGGCTCCCTCCTCCGGTCGTGCGGGAGCTCGGACTCGGCGGGCTCGAGCGGGTGATTCCCGCGGTACCTGTCGCCGTTCCGTCGGGAGCAAAGGAATGGCTCGCACTCCCCGCCGAGATCTCCAGGGCGGCGACAGGCATTCGGCGCTATTCCCCGGCCGACGCGGACCGGTGGGCTGCATTCGCGGCCCGGATCGGGAGCCTCACCGGTTTCCTCGAATCGTTGTACACCCTCCCGCCGCCGGATATCGACTCCACGGCGCTCCGCGATCTGCTCCCGTTGCTCGGAGTGGCGCGGAAGCTCAGGGGGCTCGGCCGCGCCGGAATGGTCGAGCTGCTGCGTGTCATGCCGATGTCGGTGCAGGAGTATCTCGACGACAACCTCGAATGCGAGCCGCTCAAGGCAGCGATCGGTGCGGCGGGCACCTCGGAGATACGGCAGGGGCCGCGCTCCGGAGGAACGGCCTTCGTGATGCTGCACCATCAGGTCGGTGCCGCGCCAGGAGCGATCCGCGGCCGGGGCTACTGGAAGTCCGGTCCCGGCGCCCTTGCCGATGCCGTCACCGATGCCGCTCGCAGGATGGGGGTCACCATCCGGTACGAGACGGAAGTGACCGGGATCGATGTCGCCGCCGACCGGACCACCGGCGTGATCGTCGCGGGCGGAGAAGTCATCGCTGCGGGGACGGTGGTCTCCAGCGCCGACCCCGCTCGAACGCTGCTCGGCATGGTGGATCCGGTCTGGCTGGATCCCGAGTTCCTCCTCGCGGTGCGCAACATCAAGTTTCGGGGCGGCTCGGCCCGGGTGCTCTACGCGCTCGACGCCCTTCCCGAGTTCCCCGGCCTCCCCGATCCGGCCGACACCCTTCGCGGCCTCCTCTCGCTCTCGCCGTCGCTCGATCTGATCGAGCGCGCCGCCGACGCCGCCAAGTATGGGAAAGTTTCCGAGCGTCCCCACATCGAAGTGCAGATTCCTTCGCTCCGCTGGCCTGGGATGGCGCCCGATGGGAAGCATGTAATGGTGGCGACGGCGCAGTGGGCGCCATACCGGCTCGCCGAAGGGGAGTGGACCGGAGAGCACCGCGCTCGGCTCGGGCGGGCGGTGACCAGCGGAATCGAGAGCGTCGCTCCGGGGTTCGCGGGCTTGGTTCGGGAGGTTGTCGTGAGAGCGCCGCCGGACATCGAGGCGATCTTTGGACTCACCGAAGGAGCGACCACGCAGGGTGAGCTGACGCTCGACCAGATCCTGTTCATGCGACCGGTTCCCGGGGCGTCGCGTTACGAGACTCCCCTCCAGGGTCTCTATCTTTGTGGTGCCGGGACCCACCCCGGAAGTGGAATCGAAGGCGGGCCGGGATGGCTCGCCGCCAGACAGGTGCTGCGCAACCGGCGCGAGAGACGGGGAGACCAGCAATGACGACATTCGTCCACACGACCGGGTCCTTCAAGCAAGGCGCCCGCACCCTGCCGGGCGAGTACTACAACTCGGCCGCGATTTTCGAGGAAGAACGCGAGCGACTCTTCGCCCGCGACTGGATTTGCATAGGTCGTGCCGAACGCCTGGCCACCCCCGGCGATTATTTCGTGCGGGTGATCGCGGGGGAGAGTCTGATTTTCCTTCGCGACCGCAATGGGACGCTCCGCGCCTTCTTCAACGTCTGCCGGCACCGCGGCACGCGCCTGTGCTCCCAGGAATCGGGGCACTTTTCCGAGACCATTCAGTGTCAGTACCACGCCTGGACCTATACCACCGACGGAAGGCTTATCGGCGCGCCCCACATGGGAGATGTCGCCGGGTTCAGCAAGGCCGATTATCCGCTGCACCAGGCCGCGATCACGGAATGGGAAGGGTTTCTCTTCGCGAATCTGTCGCTCGAGCCCGTGCCGTTCGAAGAGTCGCACGCTCCCCTGATCGGCCGATTCTCCCGCTTCGGGCTCGCGAAGCTCAAGGTGGGGCACCGGGTGTCCTACGACGTTCGCACCAACTGGAAGCTGGTCTTTCAGAACTACAACGAGTGTCTGCATTGCCCGGTGATTCACCCCGAGCTGTCGGCGCGGATGCCCTACCTGAGCGGGGCCAACGACCTCATCGAGGGCCCGTACCTGGGCGGCTATATGGTGATCTCGGAGCCGGCGGTGAGTGTGACGATGACCGGCGGGGCCGCGGGACTCCCGATCGCGGAGCTCCCGGAAGCAGACCGCCGCCGGGCGTATTACTACAGCTTCCAGCCGAACATGCTCCTCAGCATTCAGCCCGACTATGTGAACTACTACATGCTCTGGCCCATTTCCCCGACCGAAACCCGGGTCGAGAGCGAGTGGATGTTCCACCCCGACTCCTTCGCCCACCCGAGCTTCAATCCGCAGGATGCCATCGAGTTCTGGGATGTGACCAACCGGCAGGATTGGCGGATCACCGAAGAAAGCCACGCCGGCATCAAGTCGAGCCGCTATCAGCCGGGCCCCTATTCCGCTCGGGAGAGTGTCCCGGCGGCGTGGGACCGGGCGTACCTGCAGGCGATGGGCAGGGAAACAGGCTCAGGGTGACGCGTTCTGTCGCGAACGAATCCACTTGAACAGGAAGTACACCGCCAGTCCGGTACTCCCCCCGATCAGCGTCGGTATCTGCCCGAAATACAAATGCGAGGCGATGAAGGCCGACGACAGCAAGAGGGTGATTGTCGCCATCGAGCTGCCGTAGCGGGTGAATTCCCGGAATGAAATGTGATGGCCGGCCTTGTCGGCCAGACCCACCACGGTGACGTTGGCCGAAGCGCCGATCGCGGTCCCGTTGCCGCCGAGGCAGGCGCCGAGCGACAGGGCCCACCAGAGGATTTCGGTGTCGCCGGTGAGCCCGCCCACCAGACGGGCGATCAGCGGAATCGTGACGGCGACGTAGGGAATGTTGTCGATCAGCGCGGAGAGGAATCCGCTGACCCAGAGCACCATCATCGCGGCGAAGAAGAGCGTCCCCGTTTCCGACAGACCGAAACTGACTCGCCCCCACCCGATGAAACGCTCCAGCCCACCGGCGAGGGTATCGATCAGGCCGGTCGCCACGGCCGCGCCGACGGCGATGAACAGGAATGAAAAGAATGCCAGGGTGGGCCACTCGATCTCCCGTTCGATCACCTGCAGAATTCCGTGCACCCGCTCTCCCTGGGTGGGCTCGTGGGTCCGCAGCGTGATCAGGTCCTGGGCCACCAGGATCATCGCCGCCCCGATGGCGGCGGGGACCGCCACCGGCATTCCCGTCAGGGTATGGGTAAAGAATCCCACGAAGATGAGCGCTGAAATGGCGAGGCTCCACTTCAAGAGCAACGGCTCCTGAATGACGGCGTCCCCGGCCGAAACCGCGGCCTCGCCGGCCTCGGCGAGCTCCTTTCGATAGTACCGCCGGGAAAACCAGAGACAGGCCACCAGCATCCAGAGGACCGGCATCGTCAGGTTCTCGATGAAATCGAAAAATGAGAGCCCGGCTCCCGAGCCGATCAGGATGTTGGGCGGGTCGCCGATGAGCGTCGCCGTTCCGCCGACGTTCGAGGCGATGACCATCGGGAGGAGAATCGCGGCCGGCCTGATCGCGGTCGCGGCCGCCATTCGGATCGCCATCGGGTAGACGAAGATCACCGTCGTCACGTTGTCGAGCACCGCCGAGAGCAGTCCGGTAAACCAGACGACCATGGCGAGCAGGCTGCCGGGTCGTCCCCGCGAGCGATCGATCACATGGCTCGTGGCCCAATCGAACACGCCCGTCGTCTTGAGCACCCCCACCACCGCCATCATCGAGGCGAGGAGGAGGAGCACATTCAGGTCGAGTGCCTGGCGGGCTCCTTCGAAGGTGATCAGATGCCATGGGGTGAAATAGGTGATGAGCCAGAGGAGTGCGACCGCGGAGAAGATCACCAGGACGCGGTGCGCTGTTTCCTTCGCGAGCAGCACGAAGACCGCGATGATGATCCCGGCGACGATGCCCTGGGAGACGGGGTCTTGCGTCACCGTGAGGGTGTGTTCCACCTGGTACTCCGGAATGTCGTTGCGGTTGGCGGGCCGATCGACCAATCTCCGCGCCAGATGGGGTCACCGCAAGCTGCCGCTTGCCGCCGGGGGGTCCCGGCATCAACTTCCTCGCCGGTCTCCAATCGCCCCCATGCCTTCAAAGAGGATTCCATGCGCTCCCTGCGTCTGATTTCCACGCTCGCCCTGGTCGCCGCGGTCCCGGCGGGGGCTCAGCAGTATCTGCCCCAGTCCACCCTGATCTCGGTGGTCCAGACCCACAAGGCGTCGCTGCTGCGATACCTCGATGCGGCGCCGGACTCCATGCTGGGCTTCCGTCCCACGCCGGGCGTCCGGAACTTCGCCGAGCAGATCCAGCACGCCGCCTTTGCCGACGCGCTCATCGCCCACCTCGCCATCACCGGCTCCATGGCGGTTCCCTCCATGGGTGACTCGACGGTGTATCTGCACAGCAAGGCCGCGCTGAGAGAGTACGCGATCCGGGCGATGGATCACACCGTCGAGATGCTTCGCGGCGTGAAGGACGCCGACATGCTCGTCGAAGTGAACATGTTCGGCAACAAGGTGCCCCGTTTCCGCGGCCTCATGGAGCTGCTGGACCATTTTCCCTGGACGCTGGGCCAGACGGTGCCTTACCTCCGGCTGAACGGGGTCACTCCTCCCACCTACACCCCGTTCTGATGTCGGCGATCCGGTCACAGCGAGGCCGTGCAGCGGCCGAAGCGATCTCGTCGGGATCGCGTCGGGCCCTGTGGGCCCTCGCGATGACAGCAGGGCTCGCGTCCGCGCAGGCACCCGAGCGGCCCTTCGGCACCCTGCGGGAGCAGGCTGAGCTGCAGCAGCAGTGGCTCGAGAAGCGGATTTCGACGTTGCTTCCTCCCCTGATGCGGAAATACGGAATTGACCTCTGGGTCATTCCGATGCGGGAGTACAACGAAGACCCGGTCTTCAGCTCCCTGGTCTCGCCCACCACCTTCGCGGCCCGCAGGCGGACGATCTACGTGTTTTATGATCGCGGTGCGGAAAAGGGGGTCGAGCGGATCGCGCTGGGCGGCTCGTCCCAGGGCGGGCTGTACGAGGCGGTGCGCAGCACCAAACCAGTCTCGGGATCCGCCGGGGTGGCCGGGAACCAGGCCGAGCTCTGGGGGGACGAGCAGTGGCAGGTGCTCAGGAAGGTGCTGGAGGATCGGAAGCCGAAAACGATCGGAATCGACAAGTCGCGCGTCTTTGCCTTTTCGGACGGCCTTTCCTCCGGCGAGCTGGAGGGGATGAGCGAGGCCCTCGGGCCCGAGTGGACCAACCGGTTCCGGCCGGCGGAAGGGCTCGCCGTCGACCTGATCGCCAGCAGGCTGCCGGAAGAAGAGGCGTTTTACGCGCGTCTCACCCAGCTCGTCTGGACCACGATCGAGGAAATGTTCTCGAGCAAGACCATCACGCCGGGCACCACGCGTACCAGCGACCTCGTCTGGTTCTGGCGGCAGCGAATCAACGATCTCGGTCTGGGTACCTGGTTTCAGCCCTCGATCGAGGTGCAGCGCCGCGGGGCGACGTCGGAGCAGCTGGGCCCCGATCCGGTCATCCAGCGGGGCGATGTGCTGCATTGCGACGTGGGTATCACCGCGCTCAGGCTCAACACCGACACCCAGCACAACGCGTACGTGCTGCTGCCGGGTGAGAACGACGCACCCGCCGGCCTCCGGAAGGCGCTGTCCAATGCGAATCGCCTTCAGGATATTCTCTTCGAGGAAGTCCGGGCCGGCCGCTCCGGCAACGAGATCCTGGCTTCGGCACTGGCCAAGATGCGCCGGGAGGGGATCGACGGAACGATCTACAGCCATCCGATCGGGATGCATGGCCATGGTGCCGGTCCCCTGATCGGCCTGTGGGATTATCAGGATGGTGTGCCCGGGCGAGGTGACCACAAGGTGATCCCGGGTATGTGGTATTCGAGCGAGCTGCAGGCGACGACCGCGGTGCCGGAGTGGGGCGGGGAGCGGGTGCGCATGGCGATGGAGGAGGATTTCTTCGTCGGGCCGGGCGGCCAGCCGCGCTGGGCACTCAAGCGACAGGAAAAGCTCCACCTCGTACGGTAAGCGGTAAGTTAGATTGCGCCTTCGCGCCTTCGCGTCTACCTGCAGGAGCACCACGATGAGCCAGGAACCGGAATACCTCAAGCGACTTCGCGCTCAGCAGGAGCGCCAGGGCAAGTCAGCCAAGTCCGCATCGCCCGACCGCCCGGAGACCGGTGCGCCGCAATACACCGCCCAGGAGCATGAAGCCCTTCGCTGGGCGCGCGAGCTCGCCGAAAGCACCGAACTTCGGTCGGTGCGAAACCTCTCGGGGGCACGCTTTGCCGTGCTGGTTCGGCTTCAGAGCGCGAGCGGTCTCCGATTCCTGTCGGTCGAAGGGCTGCCCGACCGGGACACCCTCAAGGAACGGGTCAAGCCGGGTGCTACCGTCGGTGAGGAGGTGCTGGGCGCCTATGAGGTCCGTGGGGGTCGGCCCGTGACGGTCGCGATCGAGGAGGGGCAGGTGGTGCTCAAGATGGGCCAGCCCAGGCTGGGGGCGAATCCGGTGACTCCGGAACAGATGCTGCGGAAGGCGGCCGCGGAAGCCGAAACCCGCGCCAAGACCCGCTTCAAGGACCGGGGCCGCTGACCCTAGCGGACGATCCGGCGTAGCTCCAAGTCATAGACCAGCACCGCGTTCGGAGGGATTTCGCCGGCTCCCTCCGCACCGAAGGCCAGACCGGGCGGGAGGACGAGCTTTCGTCTCCCGCCCGCTCTCATTCCGGGGAGCGCTGCGTCGATCCCGGCAAGAATACTCCCCGTCCCGATCCTGAGCGCCGCGTACCCGCTGTCGACCTTGACTCCACTCGGCAGCCACCCGTCGAAGCCGATCTCGACCGAGTCGCCCCCGTTCGCCACGCCGCCGAGGGTGTCTCCGATCTGGACGTCCTGCCAGAGCACGCCCTCAGGACTCCTGGCCATGTCGGCCACGCTCACCTGAAGATCGGGCGAATAGTCCAGCATCTCCGGGATCGTGTCGGGGGGAGGAGGCGCGGGGTTGAATGCCGCCCGAATCGACTGGAGCGCGCCCTTTGGAGAGGAGCCCCCGCAAGCGGCGAGACTCATGACCATGGCCGGCAGGACGAGGACGTGGAGGCGCATTCCGGAATCCTAGCCCGCACCCTGGTCGCTGAAAAGCGGCGGCATCTGGCGCGGCGAAGCCTATCATGCCATTATCGCAGCCCAACCTTCAACAGGACTCCTCGGATGCGCATGCGCGGATTCTCCCGGCTCCTCCTTCCCACCATCGTACTGGCGGGTTGCGCGAAAACAGAACCGCCCGCGGAACAAGCCGCTGCGGCTCCCGCGCCGGCGGCCCCGAATATGGTGCACGTGAGGGCGACGGAATACGCCTTCCAGGCGCCGGACACCCTCCCTTCCGGCGTGACGACGTTCCATCTCATGAATGAAGGGAAGGAGACCCACCACGTCGTGCTGGTCAAGATGTCCTTCGCCGATTTCCAGAAGGTCAATCCCGCCGGACCCCCGCCGCCCGATCTGGTCGTGCTTGGCGGGCCCAACGCGGCTCCGCCGGGCGGCACCGCGGAGGCGACCGTGGATCTCCCTCCCGGGAGCTACACCATTATCTGCTTGATCCCCGCGGCCGATGGAATGCCCCACATGACGAAGGGGATGGCGCGGGCGCTCGAGGTCACCCAGGGCGCGAGCACGGCGGCGATGCCGGCGGCGGACATCACCGTCAAACTGAGCGACTACTCCTTTGATATCACCGGACCGCTCACGGCGGGGCGGCATGTGATCCGGGTGGAGGATGCCGGTCCCCAGATGCACGAGCTGGTATTCGTGAAGCTGGAAGCGGGAAAGACGGTGCAGCAGATGGCGCAATGGCTCGAGAAGCCGGCGGGCCCACCCCCGGGCGCGCTGGTTAATGGCGCTTCGCCGATGACCCTCGGTGTGGCCAACACCACGGTCGTCGACCTCGCGGCCGGCGATTACGGGATGATTTGCTTCGTGCCGGACGCCAAGGATGGGAAGCCGCACATCGCGCACGGGATGGTGAAGCAGATCACCGTGAACTAGGGCAGCAGAGGCAAGGAGGCAGGGAGGCAAGGAGGCAGAGGCGGTTTACCTTGCCACTTTGCCTCCTTGCCCCATTCCCTCCCGCTCCAGCGTGGCTCTCACTGCACGCATCACCTCCCGCCGCGCACTCTACTACGCCGATGGCGCCGATGCCCGCCTCGACCGGCCGGCATTCATCCGCGGCGGGTCGAGTCTGGCCTGGATCGCCGGACGGATCGCACTCATCCAGGACGACGCCAACTTCCTCGCCCTCATCGATCCTCGCTCGGGAGGGGCGAGCGCCATCACGCTGCCCGCCGGCAAAGGGGGGCTTCGGCAGTTCGACGACCTCCGAGGCAACAAGAAACACCGGATGGATCTCGAGGCGTGTGCCGCGGTCGAGAGACCGGCCGGCCCGATGCTGCTCGCCTTCGGCTCGGGGTCGAGCAAGCGTCGCGACCGTGTGCTCGTGGTCGAAGACATTGGCGGTGCCGAGCCCGGCGTCCTCCTGGTGAAAGCACCGCAATTCTACCGATCTCTCCGGGAAACGCCGGCGTTCTGCGGCAGCGGGCTCAACCTCGAGGGAGCACTGCAGACCGGAAGCCGGCTGCGGCTCTTCTCGAGGGGCAACGGCGCAGCGCTCGACGGGATCGCTCCGGTCAACGCCGCGTGTTCGGTCGATCTGGAACCATTGCTGGCCCACCTCTTGGATCCCGAGTCCACCGATCCTCCTGGATTCACCGATGTCGCTCGATACGACCTGGGTGCGCTGGACGGAGTGCCCCTGGGGTTTACTGACGCGATGACCTGGCATGACTCGGTGCTCTACTCCGCGGCGGCGGAGGCGTCGCCCGATGCGGTTCGCGATGGACCGGTCTTTGGATCGGCGATCGGGGTGATCGAGCCCGATGGCTCGACGCGGTGGGCTCCGATCACCGACTCGTCGGGCGATGTCCTTCGCGTCAAAGTGGAGGGACTGGTAGCCGATCCCGATTCGGAGTCCCGGCTCTTTGTGGTGCTCGACGCCGATGATCCCGCAGCGCCCAGCGAGCTGTGCAGCGTGGAGCTCGCGGGTTACGACAGGTAGAGTTATCTGTGAAATCTGTGGATTGCCCATCCGTCGATAGAAAAACAACAGCAGACGCGGATGACGCGGAAGGGGCGGATGAACGCGGAGAGACCATGCGTATTCACCCCTACATGCTCCGAATACCACAAAAAGCATTCTTGTTTCTTTGTTGTTTATCTGTGTAATCTGTGAAATCTGTTGATCCCACCAGTCCCGCTCGAAAATCCCCCTCGAAAACAGCAACAGCAAACGCGGAGTGAGCGGAGGAAGCGGAGGAACGCGGAGAGACCCTGCGTGATCATCCGTCCTGCTTCAGGCCCAATGAGGTTTGTAGGTATTTTGTTGTAATCTGTAAAATCTGTGGGCAAGCGGTTCCGACAGGATATTGTCGTTGGTACGTTCCCGCTCACCGCTCACCGCTCACCGCTCACCGCTCACCGCTCACCGCTCACCGCTCACCGCTCACCGCTCACCGCCAATCGCCGCTCGACTTCCGCGCGGACGGAAAAGTGGCGGCCGGGGTCGCTCGCGAACCTCGCTTCGATCGCATACGCATCTACTTCCAGGCCGATCGCCCGGTATCGGTAGCCCCCGGCCGCCCAGCCTCGAAGGTACCTGTCGATGAATGCGTCGATGCCGAGGGCGCGGTACTGCGCCACATGTACCAGCTCGTGGAAGAGGAGCCGTTGCCACGCGAGCCCCTGGGAAGGGGCATCCGGCGAAATCAGGATCGAGGCGCCATAGGTAATCGCCGCAATGCGGCCGACATGGAGCGGAACCCGGCTGAGACGGACGCCGTCGAGGAGTGCCGGCTCGTGGAAGGGCAGGGCCCACTCCAGGTCGGCGGGAGAGAGCGGCTCGCCGGTCGAGTGGTAGTGTGCGCTCCGTCGACGGACCCAGGCGCGAGCGGCCCAGAGGATCACCGAGCTAACAGGGCCAGAATGTCGGGCTCGATGCGGGACGGAAGGACTCTCGGTCCATAGCGCCGCCGGGCCGTGCCTTCGGGACCAACAAGGAATTTGGTGAAGTTCCACTTGATCGCCCTGGTGCCGATGAGGCCGCGGCGGGCGGACGTCAGATACCGATAGACCGGGTGCGCTCCCGGCCCCTTGACCTCGATCTTGGCGAAGAGTGGAAAGGTGATCCCGTAACTCCGCGAGCAGAATGCTTCGATCACGGCCTCGTCACCCGGCTCCTGCTGACCGAACTGATTGCACGGGAAGCCCAGGATGGTGAAGCCTCGGCCCTGAAGTCTCCGGTAGAGGGTTTCGAGCCCCTCCAGCTGCGGGGTGTAGCCGCATTCGCTCGCGATGTTGACGACGAGGCACACGCGACCGCGGAGGCAATCCAGTGAAAGCACCTCCCCGTTGATCGTGCGGGCACTGTACGCGTGGATGGACAGGCGGTCACCCCTTACGGTGGGGGATGATCGGGAGCACGACGTGGGAAGGACGTGCGGCATCCATGTAGACACGGTTGAGCGCGACGCGGCGTTCCCGCGCGCGTCCTTCCGGCTCTCCCGTATTGGGGTTGGCATCGAAATGCGGGAAGTTGCTGCTCGAGATGTCGAGCCGGATGCGATGCCCGCGCGCGAACCGGTTGCTGGTGGGAAACGCCTCGATCCGGATCGGATATACCAGCCCCGCGGTCATCAGCTCGGGTCGTTCCCACGAATTGCGGTATCGCACCCTCAGGATCCCGTCGGTGAGATTCATGGCGAATCCCTCGGGATAGTCCCGATTGCGGGGATACACGTCGATCAGCTTGACGGTGAAGTCGGTGTCGGGTGCGCTGGAGGAGATCCAGAGATGCACGGTGAGCGGACCGGTCACTTCGACGTCCTCCCCGAGTGGGGGCGTCTGGAAGACGAGAATGTCCCGCCGCTCGCTGAGGGGCCGATACGGTTCGCGAGAACCGAAGAATCGGGGCCCTTCCCGCTGATCGAACGCTCCTCCCACCATGACCGGCTGTCCCGAGGTGACCGTCCCCCCGATCGTCGGGACCGGCCTCGCCGGGTCGTACTCGAATTCTCTGAACCCCGCATGCTCCGGCGGCCGCGCGGTCGACAGGGCTCCGCTGGTCTGCAGGTAGAAGGGTGACCAGCGGGTGCCGGGCACCGGCCAGTCGCGCTCGCTCCGCCAGCTCCCGCCATGTTCCATCCGGCCCGCCCCATTTCGGCGCCCGCTCCCACCTCCCATGACGAAGAGCCGAACCGCAGGCTCGCGGTCCACTCCGTTGTCGAGACCCTTGAGCCAGCGGTCGAACCAGCGCAGCCGGAGCGTGAGAAAATCCGGCGCGAGGTTTCCGTCGAGGGTCGCCTTGGGTCCGAAATCGACGTCGCCGGCATAGGTCAGCTGCCGGTCGCCGTGGGTCCAGGGACCGAGGATGAGGCGGACGGGTCCGCGCTTCCGCCTGGCGAGGCCGAGATAGTTGTCGGTGGCGGTGCGGGGATAGGGATCGTACCACGACGACATGTGCACCATCGCCGCATCGCTGAACCGGTCGTAGAAACCCTCGGCGTAAATGCCGAGCTGTTTCCAGAATGCGTCGAACTCGCCATGCTCCCACTGATCGAAGAGGTAGTCCTCATATTCGGGGGCGAGGCTGACCGGTGAATCGCCCCGGTGCCATGGCATCCGGCCGAACCAGGCCCGGATGTCGATCGCCTTCATCGCGGCGAGTCGCGCGGGATCGGCTTCGATTTCCGGACTCTCCAGCGCCTGGTTGAATGCCCAGGTGGCCTGCTTCAGCTCGAACGCCCCTCCTTGCCGGATTCCCCCCTGATACGCATTCGAGAATCCACCGGAGTCGAGAAACATCGCGGTGACTCCCGGCGCGCCGGCGCTGCCGAGGGCGCCCTGGGTGTGCGCGGCATAGGAGAGGCCCATGGTGCCGATCCGTCCGTTGCACCACGGCTGTCCCACGATCCACGCGCAAGTGTCGAATCCATCGTCGCCGTCGCTCAGGTACTTGACGAACTCTCCCTCCGATTTGTAGCGGCCTCGGCAATCCTGATACACGACCACGTAGCCCCGCTCGACGAAAAACCGGGCGACCTCCGCGCGGCTCTTCGGCCTGGGGGAAACGGGCGTGCGCTCGGAGCGGCTGTCGGCGGTTTTGTCGTAGGGTGTGCGCTCGAGAATCACCGGAAAGCGATCCACCACCGCCACACCGTTCCGCGCCGGGACATAGGTATCGGTGGCGAGACGCACCCCGTCGCGCATCGGCACCATGATGTCCCGCATGACGACGACGTCGAATGGCACATCCTGCGAGTGGCGGGGAAAGAGGGCGGGGAGACTGAAGGTGCACGCGGCGGCGACTGAGCGCTCGAGGAAGTCGCGGCGTTGAATTGGCTGCATGACCAAGAGATAGTCCAGGCAACAGGCAACTGGCAACAGGCAGCAGGCAACAGAGAGCGGGCAGCAGTGCCTGTTGCCTGATGCCTGTTGCCTGTTGCCTAATCACGATTCCAGCGTGAGGTAATCTTTTTTGCCTGCGTCCAGAACTCGATCGAGCCACGTCCGGTGATGTCCCCGACGCCGAATTTCGATTCGTTCCACCCACCGAAGGAAAACGGCTCTCTCGGCACCGGCACACCGATATTCACGCCGACCATTCCCGAGCTGGCGCGCTCGGCGACGTATCGGGCGGCGCCGCCGCTTTCGGTGAACACCGACGCGGCATTTCCGTACGGAGAGGCATTCTCGATGGCGAGCGCTTCGTCCACGGTGCCGGCGCGCACGATCGCGAGCACCGGACCGAAGACCTCCTCCTGCGCGATACGCATCTCGGGCCGCACGCGGTCGATCACCGTCGGGCCGACGTAGAATCCGCCTTCCTTGCCCTCCACCACGACGCCGCGGCCGTCCAGGAGCACCTCGGCCCCTGCGGCTTCGGCCTCATCGATGTAGCGCTCGATGCGCTCCTTCGCCGCCCGGCTGATGACGGGGCCGAGGGTGCGGCCGGGCACCAGACGCCGCGCTTCGTCGACCAGCCGGGAGATGATGTGGTCGGTCGCCGTGACGGCGAGAAGAACGGATGCCGCCATGCAGCGCTGCCCGCTGCATCCCGACATCGAGGCGACGATGTTCGTCGCTGAAAGCGCCGGGTCGGCGTCGGGGAGAACGATGAGATGATTCTTCGCCCCGCCGAGCGCGAGCACTCGCTTCAGACTCGCCGTCCCGCGGCGGTAGACCAGCTTGGCCACACGGGTCGACCCGACGAAGCTGATCGCCGCGATGCCGGGGTGGTCGCAGATCGCCTCGACGACTTCCTGCCCGCCATTGACGATGTTGAGGACGCCGGGAGGAAGCCCCGCCTCCGCCAGCAGCTCGCCGATCCGGGCGGCGGAGAGCGGGACGAGCTCCGACGGCTTCAGCACCATGCAATTGCCCAGCGCCAGCGCATTGGGGATGGTCCAGTTCGGGATCATCACCGGGAAATTGAACGGTGCGATCGACGCGACGACGCCGAGCGGATGGCGATCGGTCCGGCATTCGATGCCACGGCTCACCTCCAGGACTTCTCCCGGGGCGAGCTGCGGAAGGGCACAGGCGAACTCGGTCACCTCCATCGCCTTGAGCACTTCTGCCCGGGCTTCCTCCGGGAGCTTGCCGTGCTCCTCCGTCACCAGACGAGTGAGTTCTTCCATATGCCGCTCGAGCAGCGCTCGATATCGGAAGAAGACCTGCACGCGTTCCTTGAGCGGTGTCGCCGCCCACGCCGGAAACGCGAGGGACGCAGCGGCCACGGCATCGTCCACCGTGGTTCGCGGCGAGAGGGGCACACGGGAGAGGAGCGAGGCGTCGGAGGGCGCTTCGACGTCCTGGAGCTCGCCCGCGCCGGGGATGAACCGGCCCCCGATGAGGTTCAGGACGTCGGGGTATCTCGAGGCGCGGGGACTGGTGGAGGGCATTCTTCCTCGATTCTATGTCGCGAAGGCGCGAAGGCGCGAAGGCTAAGGCAGTTCCCGTTCACCGTTCACAATTCACCGTTCACCCTGTTTGGCCAGCTCCTTCTCCGCAGCGATGAACCCGAACGCTCCCCACTGCCCGCCTGCCACGATCCGGCGGAAGATGTCCCGCGCCGCCGCCGTGCGCCCGTTATAGAGATGCCAATTGCCGATGCCGTAAGCCGCGGTGGCGTCGGTCACCGACATCTCCCCCGATGGCGTCGTCGCCAGCACCGAATCGGGGGGGAGTACACCCTTGTACATGAGCAGGAGGCGATGGTAGGTGTCGTTCTCGACGATGTGCATCCGCGTCGTAATCGGGCGCAGCACCGCCGCGGCCTCGCGGCGACGCCCGAGGCGGCGAAGGGACATGTAGAGCCAATGCGCCGTCGACACCCGCCGATCGTCGTTGTGCGCCTCCGCGAGCTCGCGCCGGTAGATCGGCACGGCCCGGGCAAAGTCTCCCTTGAGGTAGTACGCGAGCCCGAGGTGATAGAGGATGTTCGACCGCAGGGTCCCGATCGGCTGATTCATCGCGTTGGGCTGGCCGTCGGGCTCGACCTGATCGGGCCGTCCCGCGCTCAGCTTGTCCGCCAGCTCGAAATCCCGGATGGCGTGGTCGAGCTCCCGCACTGTGAGATACCGATGGCCGCGATGGCGATAGAGCCACGGATTGTCCGGGTGAAGTGCGATCCCCGCGGTGTAGACGGCGATCGCTTCCCGGATACGGCCCAGGTACGCCAGTCGCCGGCCAAGCCAGACGATCGAATCGGCATTGCCCGGCGCCCGGTCGTAGGCGGCTCGCGCTTCGGCGAGCTGCATCTCGTAGCGGGCCCGGACGGCCGCCGGGAGTGGAAAGGCGCGCAGCGTGTCGCCGAGGAAGGAGATGGCCTGCACCAGAGGCTCTGCCGTCGGTCGCGGTGCGCCCGGACCGGCTCTGTCGAGGGCTCCGGCGATCAGCAGCAGCCACTGTGGTCCGCGATAGCCCTGTGCTCCGTCATCGTAGGTCTCCCCCAGGGAGTGTCCCCCGGTCGAGCGTCCGCCGTGCCCCACGGCCAATGCCGGAATGCCGAGACTCATGGGGATGTTGGCGTCGGTGCTCGCGGAGGACAAGACTATCGGAACCCCGAGTTCCCGTCCGGCGTCGGTGACGATGCGGACGAGGGGGCTCGACACCGCCACCGAGCCGCCCGGCCGGATCCCGAGGGTATCCCACGTCACGGTGAGCGCTGCATTCGAGGTGGGCCAGCGCGCCCGCTCTTCCCTCAGGGCCTCGTCGACCGCCTGCCTGAGCCTGGTATCGAGGCGCGTCAGCTCGTCGGCGCTTTCGGAGCGCAGGTCGACGACCATCGACGCCGTGGCGGAAATCGCGTTGACCGCCGTTCCACCCTTCACGATCCCCACGTTGAAAGTGGTCTTCGGTTCTGAGGGAACCTCGAAGGCGCCGATTTTTGCGATGGCCCGCCCCAGAGCATGAATAGGATGCGGCATCACAAAATCGGCGTAGCTGTGGCCGCCCGGTGCATGGTACGTGATCTCGTACCGTCGGCTGCCGGCGGCACGGTTCACGACTTCGAACTCGTCGACGTCGACCGTCAGGAAGTAATCGACTTGGCCCGGCAGCTCCCGCTCCAGGAGATGGCGCACCCCGCGTCCGTTGCCGAGACCTTCTTCACCCACGGTGGCCACGAAGAGGACGGTCCCCTGGAACGGGACCCTCGTCTCCACGAGCGCGCGTGCGGTCACGAGCAGGGCGGCAAGCCCACGGCAATCATCGCTGATCCCCGGTCCGTGAAAGACGCTTCCTTCCCGGCGGACTCGGACGTCGGTGCCCTCGGGAAATACGGTGTCCAGGTGCGCGGAGAGAACGATCAACGGCTTCCTGGTGCGTCCGGCATACTCCGCGATGACGTTTCCGATCCCGTCGATGCGCGCGCCGGTGAGTCCGAGCGCGCGAAACCGTCGCAACATCTCGGCGGCCCGGGTCCCCTCTTTGAAGGGTGGGGCCGGGATCTCGCAGATCGAGCTCTGCTGGGCCAGCGTCCACTCATTCTGGGCCCGGGCGGAATCGAGCGCGGCCCGCATCGGTACGGCCGGGATCTGCTGTGCGGCGAGCGGAGAGGAGAGGGCCAGCAGGAACATGAAGAAACGCATAATCCCCCAGTGCTGAGCCTCCCGAAGCGGGAGTCTCGATCTCGGCCCCGGTCTTGTAGTTGGGGCTGGAATGGTGCAATTTTCAGGGTCGTCCCCGAGCTCAGGTGCTCGGCTTTGGGCCACTATGATCCGGGGTCACGTGAAGACTGCGAGCATAACATTCCCGAATCGGGACTATACCGGTTTCGCGGAAGAAGTGAAGGCGAAGGTCGCCGAGTATTTCGATACCCGGGGACTGAGCCGGAACGCGACCCCCGCAATGGTCGCCAAGACGGTGATTCTGCTGGGTTTGACCTTCATCCCGTACGCGCTCGCGCTCACCAATCGATTCTCGCCCCTGACGATGCTGGGCTTCGCGGTCATGATGGGGATCGGGCTGGCGGGCATCGGATTCGCGATCTCCCACGATGCGCTTCACGGCGCGTATTCCTCGAATCCCCGCCTCAACGCGCTGCTGGGGAGAACTTTTGATCTCCTCGGCGCCAACGGGTACATGTGGAAGATCACTCACAATGTGATCCACCACACCTACACGAACATCGACGGCGTGGACGAAGACCTGACCGTGTCGCCGCTCCTCAGACTCTCCCCGGGCGCGCCGCTGCTCCGGATCCATCGCTTCCAGCATGTGTACGGACTCGCGGCCTACTCGATGTCCACGATCTTCTGGGTCTTCGTCAAGGACTTCAAGTATTTCTTCCAGAAGGACCTCGGACCGTACAAGAACAAGAAGCATCCGCGCGGCGAGTGGGTGAATCTCTTCGCATCGAAGCTGGTCTATTACGGCTGGTCGATCGTCATCCCGCTGCTGGTGCTCAATATCCCCTGGTGGCAGTTCGCGATCGGCTATCTCGCCATGCACCTCACCGCGGGGTTCATTCTCGGTGTGGTCTTCCAGCTCGCCCACGTGGTCGAAGGACCGGATTATCCGGTGCCCGACGAAGCGGGGCGGATGGAAGACGCCTGGCTGGTACACGAGATGGAGACCACCGCCAACTTCGCCCGCTCGAGCCGGCTGGTGAGCTGGTATGTGGGCGGTCTCAACTTCCAGATCGAGCACCATCTCTTCCCGAAGGTGTGCAGCGTCCACTATCCGGCCATCAGCACGATCGTCAAGGACACGGCGACGAAGTACGGCGTGCCCTATTACGATCAGCCGACCGTCATGGCGGCGGTGCGATCCCATCTCAGAATGCTCAGGAAACTGGGGCCGGAAGAGTGGGCGGCGAGACACTCCGAACAGAAACTGCAGGCGGCGTAGCAAGGGAGTAGCGAAGAGCGAGGAGCGAAGAGGAAACGCCCCTTCGCTCTTCGCTCTTCGCTATTTCCTAGGCAACACCTTTCCGAATCGCTTCCAGAACCTTTTCCGCAAACACATCCACCTCGTCCGGCGTCGTGTAGACGTTCGGCGTGATGCGAAGCCCGTTGAATTCCGGGTGCCCGATATAGGTGTTGACGATCCGGTGCTTCTCCCAGAGCCAGCCGTTCAGCTTGATCATATCCAGCCCGGCCACCGTGAAGAGACCGATCCCGCCGCTGTATGGTGAATCGAGCGGGGTGAGCACCTGCACCCGGTCGCTCTCGGCCAGGAGGCGCTTGGCCCAGCGGTCCCGGAGCCAGCGCAGCCGGGCGATCTTGCGCTCCGCGCCGATGGCCCGATGAAACGCCAGCGCCGCCGAGATGGCATTGTGATTGGCGGCCGGATGGGTGCCGATCTCCTCATACTTCCGGATGTTCTCGTCCTGCTCGGGGGCCGCCGCCATGAGCGGCCAGAGCCTTTTCTGCTTGTCTTTCCGCACATAGAGGAACCCCGCCCCGATCGGGACCAGCAGCCACTTGTGGAGACTGGTGCCGTAGTAGTCGCACCCCAGCTCGTCACGGCTGAACGGAAAGTGCGCGTACGCATGCGCTCCATCGACGAAGACTTCGATCCCGCGCGGCCGCGCGAGCTCGACGAGCTCCTTCACCGGCATGATCTGCCCGGTCAGATTGGTGATGTGAGTGACTTCGATGACGCGGGTGCGGGGAGTAATGGCGGCCTTGAACTGGTCGACGATGTATTGCTGCGACTTGGGCGGGACCTGGAAGGAGACCTGCTTCAGCACGATGCCGTCGCGCCGCTCCCGCTGGCGCCATGCGGTGATCATCCGTCCATAGTTCTGATTGGTGACGATCACCTCGTCGCCGGCCTTGAGGTCGAGCCCGAAGATCATGATCTCATTGGCCTCCGACGCATTGCGCGTGATGGCCATCTCTTCGATGTCGCAGCCGAAGTCGCGGGCCAGGTCGCGCCGCACGCTCTCGATCCGGGGCTCCAGCACGCGCCACATGTGATCGACCGGGAGCTCGTTGCTGAATTTGAGATCGCGGATCATCTGATCGAGCACGTGTGTCGGGGCCGGCGAGCATCCGCCGTTATTCAGATTGATCATGGTGCGGTCGACGTCGAACGCCCGCTGGATCTCGGTCCAGTACGCCTCGTCGTCTGCGACACTGGCCGGGCTCTTCGCTCCGGCAATCTCCGACGCGCGGAGCACCCGGCTGATCGCCTGGTCGCGGAAGACAGGGAGCGTCGCGGCAGATCCGGCGAGCGCGCTGAGGAACGAGCGGCGGGTGGCCATGCGGCCTCCTCGGAGTGGATCGAAGGTGGGAGCGCTTAATTCTCCCGGAGTCGCGATCAGGACGCAAGGTAGCCGATCCGGAGGACGGGGCACGCCTCGTGCACCTGATCATCTGGAGTTTCGTTTAGATTCTGATTGTGCCGGCCGACCATCACCGGTAACACCGTCCCATCAAAAGAATTAACAGATTGTCATATTTGGCAGTGGTGACCAGAAACGCGCCGTTTTGCATCGCGTTATGCGCCGGGCTTCTGCTTGGGTGCTCTCCCGCGTCGGAGCTCACGGGGGGCCTTGCCCCGCCAGTCACCGGGAGCCTCACCGTCACGATCGACGGTCTCCCCACCGACGCACCGGCGCTGGTCACCGTGACGAACGCGAAGGGGTACACCAGGCAGATCAGCAGCACCGAAACGTTGTCGGCTCTCGCACCCGGTGCATACAGCGTCTCCGCGCTCGAAGTTCCGGTCGGTCTCGATCGGTATGGCGCGGCGGCGGCCACGCAGAGCGTCGTCGTCGCTGCAGGACTCGCCCCCGCGGCCGCCCATGTCGGTTACGCGGCGATCACCGGTCACCTCCATGTCGCCCTCGACAGCGTGCCGGAAGGTGCGACGGCTCAGATATCGGTGACGGGGCCTGGTGGCTACTCCAGGGCCCTCTCCGATTCGGCGACGCTCGCGGGCCTTGCTCCGGGCCTCTACTCCATCGCCGCACTCCGCATCGAGGCGGACGGGGACTATTTCGATCCCGAGCCGACCCTCCAATCGATTCAGGTTGCCCCACTGGGCGCCGCACCAGGCGCTGCTGCGGTCAAGTTTGCCCGGAGCAGCGGCCGAATGGCCGTCGCGGTGAGCGGGCTTCCCGTCGGGGTCCCGGCAGCGGTGCAGGTGACGGGGCCGGGCGGTTTCTCGCGCGTTGTCACGGCGAGCACGACTCTCACCGGTCTCGTGCCCGGGAGCTATGCGGTGACCTCCCAGGCGGTGACGACCGCGGGGAACGGCTACCAGCCTAACCCGGCGAGTGTCACGGTTGCCATCACCGCGTCGAACAAGCCCGAAAGCGTATCGGTGGCCTACGCCCTGGCGACCGGATCGCTTCAGGTCCTCGTTGCCGGGCTGCCTGGCGGAGTTGCTGGAGCGGTCAGCGTGACCGGTCCCCAGGGTTTCGCCGCGAACATCACGGTCAGCACGCTCCTCACCGGTCTCGGTCCGGGAGACTACACCGTCGTGGCTGCGGGCGTTCCCGTTGCCCCGGCGCTCTACGTTCCCAGTCCGCCGACCCAGACCGTGACGATCGTCGCCAGCCTGACCGCCGAAGTGAGAAGCGTCAGCTATGCGATCGGTACCGGCTCGCTCGACCTCACGATCGCCGGCGTCCCCGCGGGCGCGTCTGGCTCGGTGGCGGTATCGGGACCGGGGGGATACCAGCAGACGCTCGCGGCAAGCCAGACGCTGACCGGGCTCACGCCCGGTGCGTACACGATCGCTGGCGCCCCGATCACGGTGTCGGGGACGCTCTACGGCCCATCGCCCGTTTCGCAGAATGTGACTGTGGCGGTCGGAGCCACCGCTTCGGCCACGGTGAGCTATTCGGCACAGACCGGGGGGCTCACACTCACAATTTCCGGCCTTCCCGGTGGAGCTCCGGCAAACGTGCAGGTGACCGGAGCCGGCGGCTACTCCCAGCATTTCACCGCCTCACAGACTCTGGCCGGCCTGGTCCCCGGTACCTATACCGTGACCGCCTCGGCCATCACGGCCGGTTCGACGGTGTATTCAGCCACACCGGTGAGTCAGGTCAGAAGCGTCACGGCCGGTAGCGTCGTTTCCGCTGCGGTCGTGTACGTCGCGAGCACCGGAGCGCTGGCCGTCACGGTGTCGGGGCTTCCCGGCGGCGCGGCGGCCGCGATCGTGGTCACGGGACCGGGAGCGTTTTCACAAAGTTTGACGGGTTCGCAGACGCTGACCGGTTTGACACCCGGCGGTTACACGGTGAGCGGTTCGAGCATCGTGAGCGCCGGCGCGACGTACAATCCCTCGGCACCGCAGGCGGTTGCGGTGGCGGCCGGCTCGAGTGCGGGCGCGTCGATCACCTATGTCGCAGCGGGGGGTGGTGCGTCGCTCAACCTGCGGATTGACGGCGTCTACCTCACCCAGGCCACGCAGACCTACGACGGACTGGTGCCGCTGGTGGCCGGCCGCGACGCATACCTGCGCGCGTTCACCGTCGCCAACCAGTCAAACACGGCGCAGCCGCAAGTGCGCATCCGGTTGTACAGCGGCGCCACTCTGGTACAGACCTACACGATCGCGGCGCCTTCGGCCGGCGTGCCGAGCGCCGTCAATGAAGGAACCCTCTCGAGCTCGTGGAATGTTCTGGTCCCCGCGGCCCTGGTGCAGCCGGGGCTTCGCGTGCTGGCCGACGTCGATCCAGCCAATGGGATCTCCGAGGCGGACGAGAGCGACAACCAGTTCCCGGTGACCGGAGCCTCGGCCGCGGTCGATGTCCGCACGCTTCCGGCTTTCGCCGTCAGATTCGTTCCCGTTCTGCAGCAGGTGAACGGATTGCAGGGCAATGTGACCGATGCGAACAAGGACGCCTTCCTCGCCGCCACGAAAGCCATGCTTCCGGTCGGCGCGTACAGCGCCGATGTGCGTGCGGTCTACACGACGACCGCCCCCGCCCTCGAATCGGGGAATGGCAATGGATCGTGGGGAACCATTCTGAGTGAAGTGCTCGCGCTCAAGAGCACCGACGCCAGCACCCGCTATTACTACGGGGTGGTGAAGACGAGCTACGGGAGTGGCGTCGTCGGCATGGGGTATGTCGGCGGAAGCGCGCGGACCTCGATCGGCTGGGACGT
>Ga0070704_100000082_pt1 | contig 32555 bp, 42 predicted proteins | sample KBSK5252metaG_FD_65467 | JGI IMG/M metagenome (GOLD analysis project Ga0070704, IMG submission 65467) | Corn, switchgrass and miscanthus rhizosphere microbial communities from Kellogg Biological Station, Michigan, USA - KBS K5-25-2 metaG | ecosystem: Host-associated > Plants > Roots >...
AAAATACAAAACGCCCCAGCGGGGCGTTTTGTGCTTCTACACAAGAATATTTTTGTAAACACTCATGTTGATTTTCGATTCTGCGAAATTAAAAACCAACACTAATGTTTACTTAAGCCCAAAAAATGGGTCTCGAGGCGGGGCTCGCCGCGGCGCTCAACGCAGAGGCGCCGAAGGATGCCCAGACCATCGAAGCCCTAGTGAGGGTCAAGCCCGAACTCTTTCGCCTCTGGTCACGGGGTAACTGGCCGAAGAGAATCGACAACATCTTCCATGCAGTCTTCGGCAAGATCGAGGAGGTTGCATGGAGGCATCAACCTCACCCCGCCCTCCCAGAATGAGATCTACCTCGTTCCCCTCGCCGCGGTCCCTCCATGGGCCCGCGGCGTTCCACTTTCTATTTGTATTTTCTAATTTCCTCGCAAAGCTTTCCCGCTTCTTCTTTTGGATTCTGTGAGAAAATAATTTCTCGAGTGGAAGATATCAGTAATCCTAAACCTTCGCTATTTAATCCGTTTTTCATCACTGCCTGCAAGTCCCCTCCTTGGGCACCTATCCCCGGCACCAAGAAAGTCATGTCGCCAGCAATTTGGCGTATTTTTTTCATTTCTTTGGGATATGTCGCACCAACGACGAGCAGACAATTATTATTTTTATTCCAATCTTTAGAAACTTTTTCGGCAACTATTTGCCAAAGTGGTTTACTAAATAAAATTGGCCAACTGCCAAGGACATTGGCCAAACCAACCGAGGAATGCTGCACCTTTAAATCTTGCAGCTCTCGTGCCCCAGGGTTCGATGTTCGGCACAAGATAATAGACCCCTTGTCCGTTCGCTTTAGGAAAGGCTCAAGCGCTTCGCTTCCCAAATAAGGGTGTAGCGTCACAGAATCGAAACCGAGCCAGTCAAACACATACGTAACATATCCATTATTCGTATTTCCAATATCGGCACGCTTGGCATCAAGGATCGTAAAAATGTCGGGGTAATTCTTATTTATAAAATCTATGGTCATCTTGAGCTCCTTCATCCCCTCTACTCCACGTGCCTCATAAAACGCGCTATTCGTTTTGTACGACGATGCATATTCGTGCGTTTCTCCCATAATCCACTTACTAAATTCAAATTGTGGAAATTCTAATTTCTTAAACCGGTCTGGGATTTTCTCAAAATCCGGATCAAGTCCCACACAAAGGAGTGAATTTATTTTTCTAGCTCGGTTGTTGTATTTCTCGATACTCATTTCGTGTGCTCTAGAAACCAATCTTCCACTTTTTTTAATGTTTCGCCATGTACCATGCCTATTTTTTTCGCTTCTTCTAAGATAATGGGGAACGAAGTAACGGCATGCAATTTGACTTTTGCCCTGCTAAACGCCTGTTTGGATAAAGGTAAGTTGTAGCTCACAATAACCAAACAATGACTAACTTTCCCTCCTGACTGGCGGATATTCCGTACGGCGCTCAAACTACTGCCTCCAGTAGTAACCAAATCTTCAATCAATACTACGTGCTTGTTTAATACGCTTCCCCCCTCCACCATCTTTTTGGTGCCATGATCCTTCGCTTCCTTCCTCACAAAAACAGATGGAATTTTGGTAAAAAATCCTAAGGCCGCGCTATGAGGTATTCCGGCCGCTTCTACTCCAGTAATAACTTCTGCTTTTATTTTTTCTTTTTTGATAATCTTTGCGAACCCTTCAATGACAGTCTTCCATTCTTCGGGATTAGAAGGTAACTTTCGATTATCTATGTAAACCGGGGAAACAATCCCGGACTTAAAAGTAATAGGGGTGTCTGGGACAAAACCAACGGCCCCTATTTTTAGAAGAGCCTGTGCAACTTTCTGCTGAGTGTTCATACTCCTATCTTAACCTCTCTTTAATGTCCTTCGCAAGATATGGGTTCCACATGGCTCCTGTTGCGGACATCACGATGTCTGCCCCAGCTTCTCGATATTCAAAAAAATCATCTGCCGTGGTAACTCCTCCAACGCCGATAATTTGGTACGAATAACCAAGTTCATTGTGTAATTTTTTAAGCTTTTTAGTCATCTCAAGTCCGGCCCATTTTATGGCGTGGCCACAGACTCCACTTTGCGCCCTACCCTCTCCGGGGAGAGCTTGTTTACCTTCTTCGTCCACTATTTGCGCCGGCAATGTGTTGATTACAGATATCCCTTGTACTAGTTTCCCAATTTCTTTTATGAAATCTCTAAGCGCGTTTTCATCTTTGTAATACGCCATTTTTATTATAAGTGGAATCGTTCCGATTTCTTCTTTGATTGCTTCTACAACCTTTTTGCTGCGTTCTTGGTCATAACAAAGAAGATTATTCGTGCCTTCGTTCGGACAACTTAAATTAACTTCCATCACTTTAACTCCGGTTTCTTTTAACATTCTCGCAGTTGTACGAAAATCATTGATGTATTCCTCTACCTTTTGCCCTTCTTTCTTGGTTCCCTGAAATGAACCAACTACGACCTGCCCTGGTCGAACATTTTTCAAAACTTTCCTAATATCTTCTTGCCAGAATTCTGGCGGGAAAGAAGGCACGCCGAAAGAATTTGTAATAGAGAGCGGTTCGGTATAGTTATCATCACCCACTAAGGGCACCTGCGCCTTCGCTGGGGTTAGGTCCCCTTCTACCTTCACCCGAAGAACATTAGGCCAAGGGTGACACGGGTACTCTCTGCTTCGCACTGTTTTATAAGTAGCTATGTCGAAACCATGGTTTAGTGCCGCAGTGACAAAATTGCCATTGATTAGTGGTCCGGCGGCAATACCAAAAGGCGAATTAACTTTATAGCCTAGAAAGTCATACTGCCCGTCAACCTCCAAGGTCGACAAAATTTCTCCGTCGGCGAAAACTCCAAATGGACCCTCTTCAAAGTTCTCTTTGTAAGATTTATGCGGATCATAGAACGGCTCATGTAGCATAAAATATTTATACTACTATCTTGCCATTTTCCAAAAGTTTCTTACCCCGGAGAACCACCGTCTGCGGCTTACCATAGAGAGTCATGCCGGAGAATGGCGACCAATCACATTTAGTTTCAAAACCTCGCTCAGGCACCACATAGGCAAGGTCAGGATCAAGCTCCACATAAGTATCAGGCTGGTCAGGAATATTAAAAATTTTCTTAGGATTGCTGTAAAGAAATTTCACCACATCTTCATTCGTAATTTTCCCATCTTTTACCGCTCTGTACATGAGGCCCAAAGCAGTTTCGAGCCCGGGCACTCCGAAGGCTGGCAGACCGCCGTCCATAGGATTTTTTTCTTCTTTGGTGTGCGGTGCGTGATCCGTCTCTACTATGTCTATAGTTCCATCGTTTAACCCGGTCCACAATGCGTCTCGATCAACATCATTTCCCAGTGGGGGCTTCATAATGGCATAATTTTTTATTTTTAAAATTGATTCTTGAGTCAGATACAAATGGTGTGGTGTCACGCCGGCCGTAACATTCTGTCCTCGCAACTTCGCTTCTTTCACCATTTGCACTTCAAAGGCTGAAGAAATGTGGCAGACGTGCATTTTCTTTTTATATTTTTCGCCGAGCTCAAGCGCGGTAACCAACTGCTGACCCTCAGCATGCACTAAAATCGGCTTCTCCCCTTTCCAGGCAAAGAATACTTTCTCAAGGAGTGATTTGTTTTCCACCAACATGAGGCCAGTAGTGTGATTGCAATAAATTTTAAGCCCAAATATTTCTGGCCGCGCCGAGACTCTAATAAATTCTTCTTCATTGTGTCCTGTAGTACCGAAATGAAAACCGATGTCACAAATCGCCTTAGATTTGGACAACTTTACTTTCTCTTCTAATCGCTCGGAAGAAATGGTGGGATCTGGATTGTTCGGCATGTCGATAATGTAAGTAAAACCCCCGGCAATCGCTGCCCGGCTCCCAGTATTAAAATCTTCTTTATGAGTTGCTCCCGGCTCACGCAAATGAACGTGTATGTCGATGAGGCCCGGGATCTTTATAAGTGACATACTAAAATTTTAACACTTAGATAATAAATAGTAAATTAAAAGAGAACAGCCCGAGTCTTTGACCCAGGCTGTGGAAACCCCGTTGCGATGTGCCCTAGTTACAGAGGGTGACCGAAGGTCTCCTGCTGAGGGGCACCATTGATAGCCGCCAAGACTGGCTTAGCAAGCTCTGGCGAGAGGTTTCTGGAGGCGTGCCTGATGGCCTTCTCCGGCACGATCCCCCGAAGCTCTCGGAGGAAGACGTCTCGAGACACAGGAGGAGCCAAGTCTTCATGCGAGCGCTCATGCACCTCCCTGTAACCGAAACCATTATGGGCGGCTGCGTATTTATAGCACGCAGCCATTGTTGGTTTATCGACCAAGGGAGCGGGAATACAGAGAGACATGCCCTTGACCTCTTCGACCATGAAGGTGATCAAGTCGTAGTAGGATTCATCGGGACCTGCTTCCCCCTTCGGGTCTCGGGTCTCCACCTTCAGTTGCAAACAGGTCGGCACATTACGTGCCACACCCTCGAAAAAGAGGTTGATGAAGATTCCGAAGATCGCATCAGCGACCTCTTTGCATCCGAAGTGCTTCGCACGATTGGCCAAGACCATTAGAGCAATTAGCTTAAAGGAAGGCATGTTTCCTCCTGATGTCCCACTCTGGACATCGGAAAAAGAAAGATTGTCAATTGTGACGATCTACACTGATCGTCGGCTACAAACCCACTTATAAATAATCACACTTGACAACAAAAGTCAATTGTTATTTCCTAGCAGCAATGATAGTCTCTGCGACGTTTTGCGGCACAATATCGTAGCGGAAGAATTCCATAGTGAATCCAGCCCGGCCCTCCGTCATAGAACGTAGGCCAGTCATGTAACCAAACATTTCAGAGAGAGGCACGATGGCTTTGACAACTTTATTCATTCCCCTATCTTCCATTCCTTCGATGAGTCCACGCTTGGAAGAAAGATTTCCCGTAACGTCACCCATGAATTTATCTGGAGTTACAACTTCTACTTTCATCATCGGCTCCAGAATCACTGGATTAGCTCTTCGGCAAGCATCTTGGACAGCCATCGAAGCAGCAATTTTGAAAGCCATTTCGTTCGAGTCAACTTCATGATAACTTCCGTCCCAGAGATCTACAGAAACATTTACCATTTTAAATCCGGCAAGTATTCCACGGTCGAGTCCTTCCTTAAATCCTTTTTCACAAGCTGGAATATACTCTTGAGGAATTACTCCACCCTTGATACTGTTTATAAATTCGAATCCTTCTGAACGCTTGGTATTTTTCGGCAAATCTTCCATTTCTTCCTTTGAGAGCATTTCCATGGGCTTCACCTTGATCTTCACATGTCCATAGTTACCACGTCCACCCGACTGCTTGATGTATTTTCCTTCCGCCTCAGAATTGCCAGTGATAGTTTCGCGGTAAGCTACCTGCGGCTTGCCCACATTTGCCTCCACGGTAAATTCTCGTTTCATGCGGTCCACGATAATTTCGAGGTGAAGCTCTCCCATACCCGCAATAATAGTCTCACCTGTTTCTTGATCAGAAGAAACTTTAAAGGTTGGATCTTCTTGTGCCAAGCGGTTGAGGGCCATGCCCATTTTTTCTTGGTCAGCTTTGGTCTTCGGTTCAATTCGAAGCGAAATAACTGGCTCGGGGAAAACAATTCTGTTCAATTCAATAGGATGCGCCTCGTCGCAGAGGGTGTCGGATGTAATAGTGTCTTTGAGTCCAACGGCTGCAGCAATTTCTCCAGCAAAAACTTGCTTAACTTCTTCGCGGTCGTTGGCATGCATTCTAAGGATTCGGCCAATACGTTCCTTGTTGCGAGTACGAGGGTTGTAGATATAACTTCCCGCGAGAAGGCTACCAGAATAAACTCGGAAAAAAATAATTTGTCCTACGAAGGGGTCCGTAGCAACTTTGAAAGCAAGCGCTGAGAAAGGTTCTGAATCAGCAGCCTTTCTCTCCTCCTTCTCTTCAGTGTCGGGGTTAATACCGGGAATTGGTGGAATGTCAGTAGGAGATGGTAAGTAATCCACCACCGCGTCGAGCACCAATTGCACACCTTTGTTCTTGAGTGCGCTTCCGGCAAAAACTGGGAAAATCTCATTAGCAATCACAGCCTTCCTGAGTGTTTTCTTCAAGATATCCATGTCTGGAATCACACCTTCTAGATATTCAGTCATCATGACATCATCGGTCTCTACTATCTTTTCTACCAATTCACCATGATACTTTTCTGCATCGGCTTTTAACTCCTCGGGGATTTCTTTCTCGATAACTTTATTACCCATCTCTCCCTCGAAGTAATATGCCTTCATGCGGAGAAGATCCACAACTCCTTCGTGTTTTTCTTCCAGGCCTATAGGAATCTGCATGCGAACGGCCTTCTTGCTCAACCTGTCTAAAATAGTTGCATAAGAGTGTTCAAATGATGCACCGGTTCGGTCAAGTTTGTTTATAAAACAAACACGTGGAACCTTCGCCTCGTCGGCATATCGCCAGTTGGTTTCAGATTGCGGTTCTACGCCGGCTACGCCGTCGAAAACAACAACTGCGCCGTCGAGCACGCGAAGAGAACGCTTTACCTCTACAGTAAAGTCGATGTGTCCAGGTGTGTCGATAATATTGAAACGATGTTTCTTGTTTTTATCCCCTGGTGCATAGGTCGGAGTCCAGAAACAAGTAACTGCCGCAGAAGTAATAGTGATACCCCGCTCGCGTTCCTGTTCCATCCAGTCAGTAACGGTATCACCTTCGTGCACTTCACCAATTTTGTGCGACACTCCCGTATAAAAAAGCACACGTTCGGTCGTAGTAGTCTTCCCCGCATCAATGTGCGCGATAATTCCAAAATTTCTAACTTTTTCTAGTGGATAATCTCGTTCCATATTTTCTACCAAGCAAAATGGGCAAAAGCTTTGTTCGCTTCGGCCATTCTGTGTGTATCTTCTTTCTTTTTAATAGCACTGCCTTCGTTCTTCGAAGCAGCAATGAGTTCATCCGCAAGTTTTAAATGCATTGGCTTACCTTTGCCTCCACGAGCCGCGTCCCTGATCCAGCGCATAGCTAAAGCGAAGCGACGTTCTGGGCGAACTTCGATAGGCACCTGATAGTTGGCTCCGCCGATACGCTTGGAACGCACTTCGGTCATAGGGCCTGCATTCTTTATCGCGAGATCAAAGACTTCAAGCGGATTAGGATTACCAGTTTTTTCTTTTATCGTATCAAAAGCAGCATACATAACCTTCCTAGCAGTTTCTTTCTTGCCAGACCACATAATGTAGTTAATAAACTTCTCCAACTTTTCTGAGTTGTACATGAAGTCCGGTTCAATTTTGTTTTTATTTTTTATCTTTCGTCGCATATATTTGTAGGTTCTAGGGGGTTAGACACTAGGCTTTAGCTTTGCCTTCTCGAGGCTTTTTATTTCCATACAGCGATCGCCCTTGTCGGCGCTTCTCTACTCCCTGCGTATCAAGCACTCCACGTACAATGTGATATCGCACTCCGATCAAGTCCTTCACGCGGCCACCTCGTAGCATAACAACAGAGTGTTCCTGCAAATTGTGACCTTCGCCTGGAATGTAGGCTGTTACTTCCATACCATTGGTGAGTCTGACTCTGGCAATTTTTCGTAGAGCTGAGTTTGGTTTCTTTGGAGTCGTAGTCGTAACTTTAGTACATACTCCTCGCTTGAAAGGTGAAGGGAAAAATACTGGTTTGTTTTTTAGAACATTAAATCCACGGGTTAGTGCCACCGTCTTGTCTTTCGGGTGTGACTTAGTTCTTTTTCTTTTGATTAATTGATTGATTGTAGGCATCTATACGTTGATTTGCCAAATAAAATAGCCCCATCGGACTTGCAAGTAATATACTATTTTAAAAACTAAAGTGCAAGTCCTGTGAGAAAGTGGAACAGAAACGCCAAAATTGGATACAAATACTCTGAAAAGAAAACAATAAAAATTAGGAGCAAGAAAAAGGCATATTGTTCCAGGGCCAACAAATTTTCTGATATTGAGGTGGGGAAAAGAGAGAAAAGTATCTTGGAACCGTCGAGTGGTGGGATAGGCACAAGGTTAAAAATGGCCAAGCCTAAGTTAACTATCACAATGGCTGAGGTTATAAAATAGAAACCAATGGGTAAGGAAAATTTAAGACCAAGGCGAATAATTAGGCCGAAGACAACAGCAATTAGAAAGTTGGCTGTGATTCCGGCAGCTGCCACCGCTATGGTCCCCCATCTTTTATTGCTTAGATTGTTTGGATTATATGGGACCGGCTTAGCCCACCCAAGTAAAAATGGCGAATGAGTGATGACTAAAATTGCGGGCAAGATTATAGAACCAAACATATCGAGATGTTTAATAGGATTTAGAGTAAGCCTGCCAGCGCTCCGCGCGGTTTTGTCCCCGAAATACTCAGCCACGAAGCCATGTGATACTTCATGAATCACTACGGACATTATTAGGATGGCAATATAGAAAATTGAATCTGTAATTTGCATACTGTTTGCTTTACTGACAATTTAATGATAGCATACAAAAACTATGAAAAAAGTGTGTGCCATAATGAAAAAAGGTTCAATTGTTGGGGGCGGATATTCCAACCGTACTCGTGCCACACAGTTCAACCCTACCGGCAAAGCTAGAAAATATATTAATCTTCAAAAGAAGAAGCTCTTTATTCCTGAACTTAATAAATCGGTGAATATTGAAGTTTCTGCTCGTGGCATGCGCACGATCAAAAAGAACGGCGCCTACGCCACCCTCCTCAAAGCAGGCTTATTAAAATAAAGAAAAAGTTTTGCCGGTACGGATTTTTTGAAGCTTAAAAAATCCTGAGATTTGCTCGTCGCCACTCGCAAAACCCCTTAAAACCTTTTCTTTATTTTGCCTAGGCCGGTACAAAAGTCAGTGCGGTTCCCTTTTTGCCACTGCGGCCAGTTCGGCCGATGCGATGCACATAAGTATCGTAGGTTTGTGGTACATCATAGTTGATGACGTGGGTTACGTCCGGGATATCAAGTCCCCTCGCAGCCACGTCAGTCGCAATTAGAATATTTATTTGATCTTTCTTAAATGAATCTAGAATGCGGATACGCTCTCGGCTTCTTTTGTCTCCGTGAATCCCGCCTACTTTGAAACCCATGTGGGAAAGTTCTTTAGCTAAAGTGTCAACACTGTGTTTCATCTCGCGGAAAATTAAAACTTTGTCGGATCCATCTTTTTTCAAAACTTCGTGTAACTTTTCTAATTTTTCTTCTTTGGCTTTGAACCTAACCACATCTTGGTCAATATTTTTAGCTGTCTCGCCCGAAACAACAGAAATGAAAACTGGATCTTTCAAATATTGTTCAGTAAGTTTTTTAATTTCGGGTGAGAGTGTCGCAGAGAAGAAAAGAGTCTGTCTTTCCTTAGCAGTTTTCCCAATGATGTAAACCATATCATCTCGGAATCCCATGTCGAGCATGCGGTCTGCTTCGTCGAGCACAACAGATTGGCAAGTTGATAAGTCTAAAACCTTTTTATCTATCAAGTCGCGTAGACGTCCGGGTGTACCAATCACAAATGAAACTCCGAGCTTTATTTCTCTAATCTGTTTCATTATCGGCAATCCCCCCACGCACGCCACCGAGAACATACCGAAGCCAAAAGCTAGATTTTTGAAATCACTTTCTATCTGAAGCGCCAGTTCGCGGGTCGGCGCCATTATTAGAACTTTTTCTTTCTTGTTTAGACCTTTAGTTTTAGCAATTTTATTGATAAGCGGCAGAAGAAAGGCCGCAGTCTTACCTGTGCCAGTATTCGCCATGCCGAAAACATCTTTACCAGACAGAACTACTGGTATAGCTTGATCTTGTATGGGCCTAGGGTGGATAAAGCCAGTCTTGAGAATGTTTGTATGAAGCTGGGGATCAAAAGGAAAATCAGCAAAGGTGTGTGTGGCAATGTAGGCTTTCTCTTCCACCATTGTCCCCTTCTTAACGAAACGAGAAAAATCTATTCGCTCACCGCGAGATCTTTTGTTCCCTCCGCTTCTTCGGAAAGAAGGTCGAGAGTTATTAAATTTGCCTCTGCCGAAGCGAGAAGCTGGTCGTGCGGAGCTAGAAACTCCACGCGCAAAACTACGTTTGTTCATCATGTCTTTCTTTTTGTGTCATGGACATCAATCCTTTAGACACGAAAGTCATAGATGATTTCCACAAGCGTCAGTCTCGTTATTTAATAGTTGAGAATGATAGTAGAAGAATAGCACTTTGCGTGATTTTTGTCAATGTTTATTTGATTTTATATAAAGATATAATGAAAAAATGGGTAAACATGTGGACGAACAATATCTAGACCTACTGGAACACATTCTTAAAAATGGCACACTTAAAAGTGACCGCACCGGTACCGGAACTAAAAGTTTGCTGGGATATCAAATGCGCTTCGATCTTTCCGACGGCTTTCCCCTCCTTACCACCAAGAAAGTTCCTATCAAATCTATCATCCATGAACTATTGTGGTTTATGAGGGGCGACACGAATCTAAAGTATTTGGCTGACAACAATGTGCATATTTGGGACGAGTGGCCCTACAAAGCATATCTTCTTGAGAACAAATTACCCGTTCCACCAAGTGGTTCGGAAGAATGGAACACTGGCATAAAAGAATTTATTGAAAAAGTAAAAGCGGATGAGAGTTTTGCGAAAAAGTATGGAAACTTAGGTCCTATTTATGGCTATCAATGGAGAAGCTGGCCCACACCAGATGGTAAACACATCGACCAACTGGCAAAAGTTATAGAAGATATAAAAAAAACGCCTGATTCACGGCGGCTTATAATTTCGGCTTGGAACGTAGCGGATATAGATGAGATGTCCAAACGCGGGCTCCCTCCTTGTCACTGCTTTTTCCAATTCTATGTGGCAGAGGGTAAGCTCTCCTGCCAACTTTATCAGCGCTCTTGTGATACGTTTCTGGGAGTTCCATTCAACATTGCTTCTTACGCCCTCTTCACGATGATCATGGCACAAATCACGGGTCTTGAGGCTGGGGAATTCGTCTGGACTGGCGGCGATGTGCACTTGTATTCCAATCATCTCGACCAAGCAAACCTACAACTCTCTCGAAGAAACGATATTCGTCCCCTTCCTAAAATGAAAATCAGTCCGGCAAAAAATAAAATTGAGGATTTTGCCATAGAAGATTTTGAATTAGTTGATTATAACCCCCATGAAGGAATTAAGGCTCCGATTGCAGTATAAAATGATCTCCCTCATTGCGGCTATTGGTAAAAATAACGAGCTCGGGAAAAAGAATGACTTAATTTTCAAGTTGCCAGCAGATATGCAGCATTTTATAAAAACTACTTCTGGGCACCCAGTATTAATGGGGCGCAAAACTTTTGAGTCCATAGGCAAACCACTTCCCAAAAGAAGAAACATAGTAATAACTAGAGATTTAAATTACAAAAAAGAAGGGGTCGAGGTAGTGCATTCAGTGAAAGAAGCTTTAGATTTAGTGGAGAACACAAAGGAAGAAATTTTTGTTATTGGCGGAGCGGATATTTACAAACAAACTATCGAGTTGGCAGACAGGCTTTATATCACACACGTAGAAGCCGAAGACAAAGAAGCGGACGCATTCTTCCCCGAAATTATCCCCGTTGTTTGGAATGAAATTTCACACGAAGAACATCAGAGAGATGAAAAAAATTCGTTAAACTACACTTTTTCAGTTTATGAAAAGTTTTTATGACCAGAGGACTAGAAGCATTTATCCAAAGGAAAAGAGAATTTAATGAATCTTTTGAAGGGCTGCGCGCAGAACCGAGATTAATTTCTGTTGATGGCCCCGACGGAGCGGGCAAGACAACGATAATAGAAAAATTAATTAAAACTCTCAAAGCTAAATTTGTAGAACTTGGCAAAAACCCCGAAGATATTGTGTATGTAAAATACTTTAAAATTTTCGATACGGCAAGCCAAAAACGTTTACACGCAGAACGAGAAAAATTATGGTCAGACGGAGAAAGACCAACTGACGAAAAAATGAGAAGGTTGGGACAAATCTGGGCAGCTATACTCAGCCGAGCTTACGCCGCAAACATTCGCCCTCTTCTCGAGGAAGGCAAGGTAGTAATACTAGACCGCTCTGAAGTTGATACCATGCGTTCCGTCTTAGAGTGGTACCCGGATTTAGAAAAAGTAGTTAGAGAATACTACGAAAAAGGCACACTCACGGGAGGCATCGTTGCTGGCAATCGTGTTTTTATTAGCGCCAGTCCTGAAGATTTGTATAATAATTTATCTAAAAAGAGTGAGCCGCTGACAATTAATGATCCTAAGTCAGTTGAAGAATGCGAACGGAGAGTGCGTACAGAAAAAGAAGCAGAAAAATTAATCGAAGAAATTCCAGTAAAAGGTACAGCTACTATAATAAAAATCGAAAACCCTAGAGTGGAAGATTTGGGGGAAAGAGAAAAGCAGCTTGATAAGCTCGCCGACCAAATAGCGCTAGAGATAAATTTCTAAGGATCTTCCGAAGTTCGGATACGAATAAAAACATCTTTGCCATCTGGAGACTTTTCTTTGCGATATTTTCTATTTTTATTTATCTCAATTTTTCTGGTTAACTCTTTTTCTAGATCGAAGCCGAGAAGTTCTGCAGTGCCGAGAAGAAAGATAGCCACGTCGGCCAACTCTTCGGCAACCCCATCTTGTCGTTGAAAATATTTTTTGAAAGCTTCCGAGAGTTCTTCGTGTGCCCGGCAAAATTCTTCCGCTATGTTAGTAGTATTAAACCCCTTCTCTAGCTTGTTCCGCATCACTTCCTTTTGTAATTCTTTAAGATCTACCATAAAAATTTATTGATTAGGATATTTTTCAACTTCTTTATTCATAATTTCTAGCTTTACTCCTCCCTTCTTCAAGATGGCCGCACTTCTTTTGGAAACATGATAATCTTTGTCCGACACCACTCTCTTGATACCACTAGTGATTATAAGTTTGGCACAAGTATAGCAAGGTACCATCTTGCAGTATATCGTTCCCCCGTCTACCGCCAAGCCAAAGCGTGCTGCTTGAGCAATAGCGTTTTGTTCTGCATGAGTAGTTCGAACACAATGCATTGACTTAGTCCCATCTTCATTTATTACTGTGTGCATTTCATGTCCCACATCATCACAGTGCGGAAGTCCCGGTGGCGAACCGATGTAACCTGTAGAAATAATTCTTTTATCTTTGACGATTACTGATCCTGAGCGGCTTCGATCGCATGTACCTCTAGAACCCAAAAATTCTGCTTGAGCTAGAAAATATTCATCCCATGACGGTCTATGGTGCTTGAGTTTCTTTGAGGCGTCTTTTTTCACTTCTTTAATATACTCCAACTAATCCTTCTTTCCAAGAGCTTTCAAAACTTTCAAATACATTGCCTCGACCGCCTTCCGCTGCACGTGGCCGGTCGTCACATAATGATCTAGTCCGGGAGCTGCATTAATTTCAATAATATAATATTTGCAATCTTTTGGATTCTCTGTAATATCTCCGCTAGTTACCATTATGTCCACTCCGGCGATGCGAAGCCCCATATCTCGTGTAAGCTCTGTAGCAATTTTAAAAAATCCTCTATGTATAGTGTGGGTCACATCCAGAGCATCTCCCCCCGTGGATAAGTTGGCATTATCTAGAAGGAAAATTTGTTGGCTTTTTGAAAGGACACTTTTGAAAGAGAGCCCTTGTCTCTTTAATTTCATTTTTATTCGGGGATCATTAAAGTTTATTCTGGTATCCCGATCAAATTTAATAAAATCTTTTTGTTTCTTTTTCAAAAGTGAAAGTACGGAGTGTTTCCCGTCACCAATCACAGAAAGTGGAATCCTCTCGTAGGCAGAAATAATTTCCCCGTCTAAAACTACGATGCGATAATCTTTCCCCGGCAAATATCTTTCAATTATTGCGACTCTGTCCCCTTTGAAGATTTCTCGAAGCGCGTATTTTAATTCTTTTTCGTTAAATACGAGACAAACATCCGTACCCTGACTTTTGCTATTGGGTTTTGCAATTAATGGATACCCCAATTTTTTCGCGTATTTTACCGCATAGAAAATTGTGCGCTTACTTTTAAGCGCTTTGGCCCAAGCGTCGCTAAATACAGTCCTCCCTTCTGCCACAGGGTAACCTTTCGTTTTCATAAAGAACTTCGCATAATCTTTGTCTCGAGCAATGTCGGAAGAGGCAATGTGGTTTAAATCTAAAGAAAGATATCGTAGTGATCTTACTACTCCATTTTTGTAATTTATTTGAGCAGCTATTCTCCATTCGGGTTCGACGATAACCCTTGCTCCCACTTTCGGTGCAAGTTTTTTAACCAGATTAGTTAGATACGGGAGTGGAATTTTTTCCTTCTTCAAGTTTTTTATTTCACTTCTATCCCCATTGAGCGAGCGGATCCGGCGATTATGTTTATGGCTCCTTCGTCATCCTTGGCATTAAGATCTTTCATCTTTTTCTTCGCAATTTCTAGAGCTTGTGCGCGAGTTATTTTACCAACTTTACTGGAAACGTTCTTGCCGGAACCTTTTTCTACGCCGGCAGCTTTGAGTATTAAACCTGTGGCGGGAGGAGTTTTAACCACAAAGTCATAGCTGCGATCTTCATAGACAGTTATAGATACACCAACTTTGTCTCCAGCCATATCTTTCGTGGCAGCGTTAAATTTAGTAACAAAGTCTCCAATGTTAATTCCAGCCTGTCCGAGCGCGGGACCAAGTGGTGGCGCTGGCGTAGCTTTTGCAGCCTGAATTTGAAGTTTTACTTTTTTGGTTATTTTCTTTGCCATATATATTTTGACTCTACTATAAACTTATTTATTTTGCAAAATTTCCTTAACCCCCGACGCGTTAGGTCGGGGAGCCGATTTTCGTCGGCTTTGCAAGTCCTATATTTTCTTCACCTGAAGAAAATCCAACTCCACCGGCGTTTCCCGGCCGAACATGGATACAAGAACTTTCACCTTACCCCGGTCCTGATCTACGGAGTTAACTTTGCCTTCTAGGTCTTTGAATGGGCCGTCGGTTATAAGTACAGTTTCTCCCACCTCCATATCAATATTGTGTTTAGCGGTACCAGCATCCATTTTCTTGAACAAATAGTCTACTTCTTCCTTGCGAAGAGGAACTGGGTTTACTCCCGCACCTACGAAACCAGTAACTCGGGGGGTGTTACGTACCACATACCACGAGTCATCAGTCACCACCATATCCACCAACACGTATCCAGGATAAATCTTTTCTTCGACTTCTATGCGCTTGCCACCTTTGATTTTTATTTTCTTTTCTACGGGAACGATGACATTGAAAATTTTGTCATTCATGCCGAGTGAATCAATACGCTGCTTTAAATTACGAAGAACCACGTTCTCGTATCCAGCATAAGTATGAATGGCGTACCAATTCCTTGCTCCTTGTGTTTCTTGTTTAGACATCAGGAATAAAAATAAAGATTAAAATCCAATAACTTTCTGTAAAAGTTGCGAGAATAGAAAATCAAAAAATCCAAGGTAATAACCGATAACAATAGAGAGAACAATAACTACCAACGTGTAATAAAAAGTCTGGCTCCTTTTGGGCCAAATTACATGTTTCAATTCTCCTCGCGTATCTTTAAGATATTCAGTAACTTTTGACATTAAATTTAATTTCTTTTACCCTCTTAAAAAAGCCCCTCGCAGGGCTCTTTTAATGGTACTCTTCTTTTTTAAAAAGTCAATCTACCGTATTTCGTACGTAATTGTTACGTTTGAGACAATTTTGTTCTCCCCGATCGGAAGCGCAGGCGCTGGAGCACTCCCGGCACTATCGGCTGCCATCATTTCATTCTTATAGTAAGGCATTGGATAATTACCGTCTTCTGAGAAGCTTACAATTCGGACCAGGTGTACACCCAAATCCCGAGCAAGGACTTCCGCCTTGGCTTTGGCTTCTTCGATAGCATCTTTGCGAGCCTGGGCTCGTAATTCATCTTCGTTTTCAATCGTAAAGTTTGGCCCATTCATTTCAGCTACCCCTGCCTCTCCGATACCTGACATAACTTCACCTGTTTTGCTAAGATCCCGAATTTTTACAGTAATATTTTCTGTAGTTTCGTAAGCAGTTATCTTAGGAGCTACCGCAGTACATGGCATGCCATAACGATAACAAGGTGTTCCATAGTCAAACTTTGGATACCAGTTATAGTTTTCTGTTTTTATATCCTTCTTGGCAATCCCACTTTTATCTAGGAAATCTAAAACTGCTTTCTCTTTGGCTGTAACCTTGGCCTGGGCATCTTTTACTTCTTTTGCTTCTTCACGAATAGTTAAACTAATAGTTGCCAAGTTCGGCGCACCACTCGCTTCTCCCTCTCCCCTGAAGCTTACTGTATTACTCGCGGGTGCTCCTCCGCCAATAAATCGTAATCCTTTAACCTCAGCCACAACTTTCACGGCGAAGAAAACAGCAGCAAGAATTACTAATGCAAGGGCTGCGTTAACTAGTCTAGATTTGTCTCTTGTTGATAAATCCATAAATTTAATGAATTAATTAATTGCTAAAAGTTCGACATCAAATATTAATGTTGAATTTGCAGGAATAACTATGTTACCCGCCCTGTCTCTCTGGTCCGTACTTCCATATCCCTCGTCTGGAAAAATAGTCAAGGTTCTCTTTTCTCCTACTTTCATTCCAACTATTCCCTTATCCCAGCCCACTATCACATTGCCCGCCCCCAGAGTAAAGGTGAAGGGCTCAACGTGGTGAAAATTTGGGTCAACATTGGAATCAAAAGCTGTCCCGTTTGTAAATCTTCCAGTGTAATTCACTGAAACAACATCTCCTTCTTTCGCAGACCTTCCAGAATCATTTTCCACTGGCTCATTTACATTAGTATTATCCATATCGCTGTTAGAAACGTTATCTACTTTCTTACTTATACTGATAAAAATTATAACCCCGACTAATGCTAAACAAATTACTACCGCTAAAACCGTATTCATCTCTTTTTTCTCCATGAGACTAGTATAAAACTTTAATATATTTTACACAATATTGACCTCTGGCTGAAGTTCAAGGCCAAATTTTTCTTTAACAGAAGCTATTATTTTATAGGCTAATTCCAGAATTTCCTTGCCCTTACCGCCTCCATAGTTTACCAACACCAACGCTTGCTTGTGATGCACTCCTACATTTCCCTCTTTGTGCCCCTTCCACCCACATTGTTCAATTAGCCAGGCTGCTGGAATTTTGAAAACTTCTTCTTCGACAAAATAAGGCATCGCTGGATAAATTTGAAGCAACTCATCCAGCTTTTCCTTTACAACGAACACATTTTTAAAGAAGCTGCCGGCGTTACCTATGTCTTTCGGGTCAGGTAATTTACTTTGCCTTATTTCCACTACTGCTCGACTTACATCTTTGGGCTCTTTTACTTCAATCTTATTCTTCTCTAAATGTTCTTTCAAAACTTTATAATCTGTTTTACCTTTCCCCTCTTTCCTAAGTTTTACAACAATAGCTGAAATAAAATATTTTCCTTTCAATTTATTTTTGAAAATGCTGTCTCGGTATCCCAGCTCACATTCATCCATTCTAAAGATTTTTTTCTGGCCCGTTTCGATTTCATATGTTTCCACGTTCTCAAGCACACTTTCAATCTCCACTCCGTAGGCTCCTATGTTTTGCATCGGTGCAGCCGCAACGGTGCCAGGGATTAAAGACAAATTTTCCAAGCCCCAATAGCCGCGGTTCACAGAGAATAAAACAAATTGATGCCAGTTCTCTCCGCCTAAAGCCCGAAGGGTAACTGTTTCCGAATTTTCTTCCAATATTTCTATTCCCTTCAATTTATTGAGGATTACTAAACCTTTAAAATCTTCTGTAAAAAGAACATTGCTTCCTCCGCCCAGAAATATTCTTTTATTATTTTTAAATTCTGGCAAACCAAAGAGGTCTCCTAGCTCGTCTTCATGTTTTATTTCAGCAAAAAATTCTGCATACACCTGTATGCCGAAGGTATTGAATTCGGATAAATCATAATTTTGTTTTATTTTCATAGAAATATAGCCAGAATTCCTCCAACACTCACTAGAGATATAACAACAAAGGTAAACCATCCAAAGAAGTTGCTACTCTTTTTATTTTTAAAATCCCCCATTAAACTCTCCTTCCCGCTTAAGTGGATAATAAAAAATATCATGAGCGGAGAAATAATGCCATTAAGTAGCGCTGAATAAATAAGTGCGCGGATAGGATCAAGTCCAATAAAATTAAAGAGAATTCCTAAAACAATCGCAACAATAATTACTCCATAAAAGGAAGTGGCTTGTTTTAACTTAAGCGATAATCCTTCTCTCCAGCCGAAAGTTTCAGACATAGCATAAGAAGCCGAAGCAGCTAATACTGGTATAGCTAGAAGTCCAGTACCCAGAATTCCTAGCGCGAAAAGGAAATAGGCAAAGTCTCCCGCAAAGGGCCGCAGGGCTAGAGCGGCGTCAGAAGCAGAGTCAATGTTAGTAATGCCCGAAGTGAAAAGTGTGGAAGCGCATGCGGCAATGATAAAAAACATTACCAAATTTGAAATAAACATACCGGACCATACATCCAATCGCATATTTTTTATATCCTTTACCCCCACTTCTGCTCTTCCTGTACCTTCACCCTTTTCACTATTTAGAATTTTCTCTTCTACTTCTTGAGACGACTGCCAAAAAAATAAGTAGGGGGAAATAGTGGTTCCCACAGCCGCACAGAGAAGCATCAGGCTGTCCTTCGAAAAATGAATAGTGGGAATAAATAAATTTCGCAACACTTCTCCCCAATTCATTTCAACTAACAAGGCTGAAATAATATAAGCGAAAAGCACAAAGGTTAGATACTTTAAATACTTGGCATATTTTCTGTAAGAAACAAAAATTTCTAGAATTAAAGAAATTATGCCTAAAAAAAGAACTAATAAGGCAAAGGGCGCTCCCGGCAAAACCAGTCGCATTGCTTCTGCCATGGCTCCGAGGTCTGCTCCAATATTGAAAATGTTGGCAAAAAGTAGCAACGCCGTACATACATAAAGAATTTTTTTTGAATAATACTGTTTTATATTTGCTGCTAATCCTTTACCCGTAACAAGTCCGATCCGGGCACACATTTCTTGGATAACTATCATCAGGGGGTAAGAAAAAAGTGAAAGCCAAATAAGTTCGAATCCCCTCTGGGCACCCATTTGAGAATAAGTGGCAATCCCCGAAGGATCATCGTCTGCCGCACCGGTGACTAAACCAGGTCCCAGCTTTTTCCAAAAGTTCCTTATGCGATTCATTGGTTAAGTATATAACGAATACAATATTTTTGAGAATTTCAAGAATAATGTATAATTTAGATATGAAGCCTCTCTCACGAAGAATGCTCAACTTGGGAACTGAGAATGCCTTTTCGGTTATAGGCAAAGCCAAGAAGTTCGAAGAAGAAGTTTTAAAGCCCCAGGGAAAATATTTGATATATCTACAAATTGGTGAGCCTGGCTTCAACACACCAGAGAATATAAATGAAGCAGCAATTCGAGCGATAAAAGATAATAAAACTCATTACACTCCAACTCCAGGCATCAGAGAACTCCGCGAAGCTGTAGCCCAAAAAACAAAGAAGCAAACTGGCGTAGAGTATTCTCCGGAGAACGTGGTGGTAACTTCCGGCGGCAAGTCTATTATTTTCTATACAATCAATGCACTCATTGACCCGGATGACGAAGTTATAATCCCTAATCCTGCTTACCCTATTTATGGATCAGTTACCAAATATCTTGGCGGGAAAGTTATTCCGATAGAGCTAAAAGAAGAAAATGGTTTCGATTTAAATGTAAAAGAATTAGAAAAAAGTATAACCAAGAAGACAAAGCTTATAGTAATAAACTCTCCGCAAAATCCTACGGGCGGAGTATTTACAGAAGAAAGCCTCCAGAAAGTAGCGGAGCTAGCGAAAAAGCATGATCTGTGGGTACTGTCTGATGAAATCTATAGCGAGATGGTGCATCAAGGAGAAAATTCAGAGAAACATTTTTCGATTACCAGCGTCCCCGGCATGGCCGAAAGGACAGTAATACTCAACGGGTGTTCTAAAACTTATGCCATGACCGGCTACCGCATTGGCTGGGGAGTTACCAAAAACACAGAAATGGCTCGAGCCCTTGAAACCTTGGCTTGTAACGATACTTCTTGCCCCACCGCCATAGCTCAATACGCTGCAATTGAAGCCCTGACGGGATCACAAAATCCTCCAGTAATAATGCTTGCAGAATACCGTAAAAGAAGAGATCTGATAGTTAAGTTAATAAATAATGTCCCAGGAATGAAATGTGGCTCACCCAAAGGAGCATTCTATCTAATGGCAAACGTGCGAGGTCTATTGGAAAAACTGGGCATAACGACGGAAGAATTATGTGACCGAATTATGCGCGAAGCAAACGTATTGATTCTTCCTGGTCCTGTCTTCGGAGATTTTGCCGAAAATTTTGTTCGCTTTTCATATGTTGCAAACGAGGAAAATATCATCGAGGGAATCTCTCGAATCAAAAGATTTGTTGATTCCTTAAATTTTGAGAAAGATTTAATTTCGGAGAACGAGAATGCTCCCATCACGGCTACACTTAATCAGCTTTGAAGGCTTCCCCTCTACTTCACCTCCGTCAACATATAAATCTAACGATTCGCCGAAATAATTTCTTGCTTCATTTATATTTTTTGCAGGTGGCAGACCTTCAGGATTCGCAGAAGGTGCCAGAAGCGGGCCAACCTTAGTAATTAATTCTCTTAAATTTTCTTCTGCTGGCATACGAAAGGCTAAAGTGTTCGTGCCGCGGTGAAGATATGAAAATTTATCATTAGGACAATCTAAAATTATGCTAGTCGGTCGAGGCTGAAAGTCCTGAGAAGAGTCGAAGGACCAAAATTCCCCCAACTTGCTTTTTTGCTCTGCTGTTAACTCCACGCTAAACTTTTCTAGTTCATTTACATCACTGATTAAAATTATGCAAGGCTTCTCGGGTAACCGCTTTTTTAAATCATAAATCCTCTTAACGACTTCTTCGGCCTCTGCCTTCCCTACTAAGCCATAAATAGTATCAGTGGGCATAACTACCACACCTTTTCCTTTTAAGACTTCTATTAATTTTTCATTATTCCAAATCATGGAGAGAATTGTACACTATTGTCGATTTTTGGTGTATTATATTGCTATGGGGAAAGACTACACGCTAATTAGAAGAATCATAAAATTTTTTGATCGCCTGGAAGACAAAATCAGGGCGAAACTAAGTCACTATCCTATAATTTATGCCATTTTGGGCGGCATTGGAGTAGTACTATTCTGGCGCGGAGTTTGGCATTCGGCAGATTATATAAATCTAAGCAGCGGAATCTCTCTTGTCGCCGGAACTGTTATCCTGCTCTTGACCGGTGTCTTTGTCTCGCAATTTATAGGTAATAGATTGATCATCTCGGGCTTAATAGGCGAAAAGAAACTTTCAGAAAAAGAAGAAAGTGAAATTGAAACCGAAGAAGCACAGTTGCAAAATCTCCAGAGCACTTTAAATAGAGTAGAGAAGAAACTATCTGATCTAGAAATAGAATTAGAGGCGGAAGTAGAGAATAAATAAATCCACTAACTTAAAGGAGGCGAAACTAATCAGTCCAAGCTGAATGGTGGGAGTTAACCCCACCTTGAGTATTGGAATTATTGGCATTAAAGAGTTATATGCCCATCGTCCTGTTCCCAATCCCCAATACTCTATGAGTACTGAAGCGAAAATTCCTAAAGGCATGACCAGCCATTTGTATTCTTCGATTGGGGAAGGCAGCAGAAATGGCAGCGCTATCAAAACCATGGCCACAGCATCAAAAAGTACCGCTCGGAGAAGAATGAATTCCGTAATTTTCCCGCCCATATAATTATCATAAAGAAAAACATGCAGGTTCTGCCACACCACATCTAGCGCAAAAGAGATAATAAAGAATAAAATTATCTTTGTCATATTTGGGTGCCTATCCGGATTCGAACCGGAGATAAAAGCTCCACAAGCTTCTGTGTTACCGCTACACCATAGGCACCATGCTTTTTTAATTTAGCAAAAAAGAGAAATAAATGCGAATATCTATTTTTCTTCTTTAAGATCTAGGCACACAGAGTTTAAACAATATCTCTTGCCGGTTTCGGTCGGGCCGTCATCAAAAACATGGCCTAAATGCGAGCCGCAGTTTGCGCACACCACTTCAGTGCGGCGCATGCCAAGAGTGTTATCTTCAATTTCTTTCACCGCACCAGGAATAGCTTTATCGAAAGATGGCCAGCCAGTGCCAGAATCAAATTTCGTATCCGACGGGAAAAGCATGTTATCACACACCAGGCATGCGTAAGTGCCCTTTCTTTTCTCGTGTAAATACTTGCCACTACCGGGCATTTCGGTTCCCTTCTCGCGCAAGACATGATACTCCTCCGGTGTAAGTTTTTTCTTTAGTTCTTCCTCTGTTGGCATTTTATTGTCGTCCATACTATTATTATAAACTAATTTAACTTTATGAAAAAGGTTTTGACTAAGAAATTTTTTAACAGGAAAACTTTGGTGGTTGCTAAAGACCTCTTGGGTAAATATTTAGTTAGAAAAGTAGGCAGAAAAATCTTTAAAGAAAAGGTCACGGAAGTGGAGGCCTATATAGGCCCTCACGATTTAGCCTCGCATTCCTCGAAGGGAAGAACTCCGAGAACCGAAATCATGTTTAGAGAAGCTGGGACTATGTATGTTTACTTTATTTATGGCATGTATTTCATGCTCAATATCGTCACGGAAGAAGAAGATTACCCAGCAGCAATTTTAATCCGGGGTACAGAAAATTTAAAAGGGCCTGGAGTGCTAACCCGAGAACTCAATATTACGAAAGAGCTCAACGGGAAGCTTCTAGGTCGCAAATCAGGTTTATGGTTCGAAGACCATGGAGAAAAAACCCCGACGTTAAAGTCGGGGTCCCGATCCAAAAGTGTCGGGATAAAAAGCTCGCCCCGTATCGGAGTAAACTATGCTGGACCCATTTGGTCACAGAAAAAATATAGATTTAATTTAGAGTCTTAAAGTTGTGCCCAGGGGGAGATTTGAACTCCCATGCCCTTGCGGGCGCTACCACCTCAAGGTAGTACGTCTACCAGTTTCGCCACCTGGGCATTTAAAAAACATGCTACGCGTTTTTTGCTTGCTTCGCAACCACAATGCCCAGGTGGCTGCCCCTCACTTTGTTCAGATGAAAATTAAAGTAGTTTAATTTTCATACCTGGGCAAAGCAAACTGCTTTGCTTTGCCCCTAATCCTTTTAGGAATCGCAGCTGCGAGCATAGCGAGCAAGCGATCGGGGGCAAAATAATTTTATTCAGCAACTTTCTCTGCTTCTACCTCTTCAACCTCGGCAGTCACAGAGCGCATTTTGTTGCGAACATCTTTAATAGCTTTATTGCGGATGTAGTAGAGCTTGCTTCTTCGAGCACGAGATTTCTTGGTAACTTCGATTTTACTTATCATAGGAGAATATAGCGGGAAAATTCTTTCCACTCCCACCCCGGAAGCAACTTTGCGTACAGTAAAAGTAGCACCTGGTTCTCTGCCATGCTTGCGAGCAAGTACTATCCCCTCAAAGGTCTGCAAGCGAAACTTGCCCTTCTCTTCTGGGATCTTAGAAACAACAGAGACAGTGTCACCTGCTTTGAAATCCAGCGCCTTGCGCTCGTCGATATTTACTGGACTCCACTTTATTTTATTGATCAGATTTCCTGCCATGACAAAAAGACTTTATCACAAAAGACTCTGCTAAGCAAATTCCTGTTGGTAGCACTTCTCGCAATACACAATTTCTTCTCGCTCGGGCGCATAGGAAGTTCTTATTTCTTTGCCACACTTCATACATGTTCGATCGTAAAATCTTGGTTTTTGCAGTTTATCAAAGCGAGATTTCTCCCTGCATTTCAAACACCGAGATGGTAACGGTAAGTTCATCTTCCGCAAAAGATCAAACTCCAAGGTTGCAATTTTATATTTCTTATCGCAGGTTGTGCAAGCAATAATTTCTTTTAAAATTGAATCCTTAACTTCCACGATTGTCTCTGGAAGATTTTCGCCTTTCAGGGTTACTTCGCCTGGTTGCTCTATGTCATCGTTCCACCGATAACCCAATGTGTGTGCTTCTTCTTTTGTTTTTGGAAAAAATTTATAGGCAGTGCAATTATTGTAGGCAAATTTGCTAAACCCGGGTTGGAAAAATTCTCCATACGGCCACAGTCTTCCTAGCTCGTCTTTGTAAGGATTATTTTTCATGTCCTCAATAATTTTCTCTCTTAAGGCTTCGTACTCTTCTTTTGAGTATTCCTTGTTCAAAATAGAATAATTTTTACGCTTTAAGTTTACACAACCGAAATTATTCTTTGCGTTAACACACCAAAAAGAATATTCAGTATTGACTACATCTGACCAACAGTACTGTGAAAACTTAACATTATTGACACCTTCTCCGACAGTACCTGATTCGTAGACTAATTCGGCATTATTCCCCCATCCCGAATAGTCGAAACAGTCTTTAGCTGGTCTGTAGGTAATAAGTTGACAGTATTTGCAGTTTTCTGCACCACCGGCATTGTACATTTCTTTAGAGTTTTTTGACCAATATATATATAATCTCCAGTTACATTTAAATTTAGGCTGTTGCCGGTATAAAATCGGTATGGAAATTTACCCCAAAACAACTCAGCTTCTTTTTTCAATTTCTCTATTCCAGATCTTGTATCAAGTTTAAGCTCTTTTAGTTTGGCAAAATATTCTTCTTTAGAATATTTAACGTTAAAAATACAATATGATGCACCTCTCAAGTTTACACACCCGATACAATTCGTACAGCTATAGCAATTTCTTGAAAACCACACCTCGGTGCAAGATTCACATTCCCTAGAGAAAAAAATTCTATAAGATTTGTCGATACCAATACACTCATAACAAAGTTCGGAAGAATCAAATATCCGCAAACAGTCTGCTGTATCTTTTGCGCCGTTTAAAATAGAGGAGTGAAAAACATTTTCACAGTTATCGGCCCAAATAGCCAGCGTGCAATTTTTTGAATATGCAATTGCGTTTGTATACTCGCAGTTTTTCAAAGTTAGATATGCAGACTCCAGTGCTGAATATGGCGTTTTTTCAGTTAGTTCTTTTAACTGCTCAAGAAATGGGCGGCTGGGGTCATAATCCATTCCATATTCTGTTCCGTGCCATGAGTCTCCCCACCAGCACGGTTGGCAATAAACCGTAATTTTTTGCTCGGGTGGATAGATAGAGAGAGTGCGCTTATTGCACTTATCACAATTGCGGTAGAAAAGGTACCACCCGTTGTGACATGACATGCGACGAATCATTCGACACTCCGGACACCAGGTCGGTGCTGGAACTTTTATTTTTTCGTAATAGTTAAAATCTTCAGTATCAATTGTGAAGTCTCTATTGCAGTTATGACACAACTTAGTTTCCGCTTCCATTAAATTATTCTACTACTTTTTTGAACTCTTTAGGTAAAGGTGATTCTATTTTTATAGTTTTCCCTTTTAAATCTTTAAACTCAATAGACATAGCATGAAGTGCAAGTCTTTTTATGCCCTTAGGGCATACACCTTCGGGGTTGTAGAGAGAATCGCACACTACTGGATGATTTATAAATTTCATATGCACACGGATTTGATGCGTGCGGCCGGTTTTGGGCCGAACCTCCACGTAAGTGAATTTATTCCCCTTGGCATCGGTAAATCTTTTCAAAACTTTATACTCCGTTATCGCTTCCCTTAGCTCCCCTCGTGCGCCGCGGCCAGCTAGCCATCGGCGGAAATCGCGCGGACTCCGGCCAATTGGTTTATTTATTACTCCCCGATCATTTCTCACGTCTCCCGAAACTATCGCGTGATAAATTTTCTTGATGGTTCGATCCATGAATTGTTTCTTTAGAAATTCATGCGCTTTAGAATTTTTGGCAATTATCATCACCCCGGAGGTATCTTTATCAAGCCTATGCACTAATTCTGCCTTAGGGTATTTCTTAACTGCCCAGCCTAGAATGGTTTTCTCTTTACTTGTTTTATCAGGATGGGCCAAAATACCTGAAGGTTTTTCTATAACCAAGATATTTGGGTCTTCGTATGGCGTTTTTAATCTCATTTTAATAATTATACAACATATTGACAAAAAGTCAAAAATAAGTAAGATAGTCAGTAGACTTCCGGGAACCGGAAGACCGTACAGGAGGAACCCAATGACGGAAGGCATGAGATTGATCGGCCCGCTCGGTGGGGACGTCACCTGGAAGAGAGAGACCCCCCACGAGCCGAGGAGGCGCTCTGGGCCTCTGCCCCGCCAGTCTCCTAGCGACATGAGCAAGCAGATCTCCGACCCGCCGCTCGGACGTCCCGTCCAGACCCACCCCGCCTCGGCGATGTACATCGACCTCAAGCAGCTGTTCCGCTAAGACCCATTCCGGGGTCTTCGATCGAAGCCTTGCCCCTCGGGACAAGGCTTTCTCTTTTTTGTGGCTACAAATAATTTCTCGCCGTCGCTCGAAATTTTCGCAGCCCGCCCCTCGCGGTTTTGCGTTCTCGCAAAATATCGCTGCGGTCGGCACACAATAAAAAAAGATAGACTGCTCTATCTTTTTTTATTGTGTGCCCTCGGCAGGAATCGAACCTACATCAAGGCCTTAGAAGAGCCCTGTTCTATCCATTGAACTACGAGGGCATGCAATTGTCGGATAGCTGTGCGCGCTGAGGGACTTGAACCCCCGACCTTCTCTGTGTAAAAGAGTTGCTCTACCAACTGAGCTAAGCGCGCAGAACATTTTTAAATTAACATTTTTACTGCGATGGGTCAACGATGGGGACTGGAGAATTTAAAATCGCTTGTGATTTTCTTTCTCGCTCAGAAAAATATTGTAGCACTTTATCGATACGTTCCCTGGAGAGCGATGGCACTTGCGCGCTCTGCTCCCCGGCCGCTACACTCGGCTCGCGGTTAATTTTCATAAAAAGTCGATAACTCTCAAAAAAAGTAAATATGATTATTATAAAAGCGGCCGCCAGGGCAATTCTCCAATACAGAAGCGGGTTAAGGTCAAATTCCTTCTTTTTAAAATCTCTTTGCTTTTTTAAAATATTTATTTTAATCATCTTCTACAATTATTTTTTACTCAGGGATAAAACTCAGCAGCCTTACTCGGAAAATTGCTTCCCACACTCTAGTCTCACCACCTTCCTCCGTGGTCGGAACTCGGTGCAGATCCATGGACAGGAATTCGAGTTCGTAGGGAGAATTCTCTAGTAGCCCCAAGAATTTATAAACGGCCTGGAAGGATCCCTCGGCTCGAAGCTCCACCAACAACTCTGAATTGCTTACACCATTACTCCCGGCGGTATTCACTGAGTTAACTTCAGCTCGCACGCCGGCAAGTGGAGCTAGTCGCTCCACAGTGTCGAGAAATGGCACCACATCAGAGCTTTTCGCGAAGTGGGTGCCGAGCGAGGCTAGTTGATCTTCCAATTTTCGCAATGTTAGATTCAAAGATTTCAAATCTTCCCGTCGATTTAATTCCCCTTCGAGAGTGGCCGCTTTGGCTTCAGCATTTTCGTTTTTTACATTTATTCCCTTGTACAATAAAAAGAGCACAGCAGAGAACAAAATAAAAATTAAGAATGATGTAATTAGTGGAATTTTTTGAAAGTTATTTTTCATATTAGGCAGGAATTAAAGTGAGGAAAAATTGTATATTGGATCCCTTAACGAAATTAGAAACTGGCAAATCTACACTTTTGAAAGTTGGGTCATCTCGCAAAGCTTTACTAAACAAAAGCAGCACCTCGCGCGAGGGCGCTGTACCATTAATGCTGATTTTCTTGCCGGCTGTTTCATTATTTTCATAAAGAATGCGTGTAATTTTTATATCTGATCTTTTCTTAAGCACAATTGCGTTAATGACTTTCACCGAAAGCAGGAACTGGTTCTTCTCGGCCTTCTCGAGGAGTACAAGTTGGTCGTTCACTGCCTTCGCTTCAGTCAAAACTTCTTCCCCCGATATTATTTTTTCTTTTTGAGTTTCCAATTTTGTTTCCGCTACGTTACCTTTCACAGAAACCATGAAATAAGAAGGTAGAAGCGAAAGAATAGCTATAAAAATACAGAAGGCTAAAGTGACCAGGAATAAAACTCCTAAGCGGGAATAGAAATCCCATTTCATTTTCTTCTTTTCTTCTTTTGGAATTAAATTGATCACGTTAAACTACAATTAAATCTCCCAAGGCTAGCCCAAAGGCCGTGGTGAAAGCCAAAGACTTTTTAAAATTCATCTCTGGAACATAATTATCCGTGTCTAGTATGTTAACCCACACGTTTGCAAGCTCAACGGTAGTCTTCATACTCACCGCTATATAGTCCGTAAGCCCTATTAGATTTGCCTCGCCGCCACAGAAAATAATTTTCTTTATTGGGTCATTATTCTTCCCCTCTTCGTCCTTGTGGGTATGCCAATAGAGAAAGTGTTTAACTATCTCGTCGCGCAGTACCGATACACTGTTTAGAATAACTGGGAAAACTTCTTTGTTAGGAGCATTGCGTTCGAGTCCATACTCCTTCTTAATTTTATCGGCTTCTTCGAAGCTCACCTTGAAATTCTTTTCTATAACATTGTTGAGCATTATGCCACCGAGGTCTAGGGTGGAAGTGAACATCACAATGCCGCGAGAAACAATAAAGACTCCGGTCCGCTTCTTGCCGAAGTCCACAATCATATAAGTCGCAGGGTCAGCCTGTTTAATGACTGCACGCGCGATGGAATGGGCTTCAAGCTCGAACGACTGGACCCGAATTTTGGAATTTTTGAAAAGAAGAAGGTAATTCTCAATAATGTTTTTCGGCACGGTAACAACCTGCACTTTCAGGCTTTGAGCATTTTCGTCCACTAATTCATAGTCAAAGATTGCATCCTGCGCTGGTATGGGTACATGCTCTTCTAGGGCGAGCTCAATTGCCTCTCGCACGTTTCCTAATCCTTCTTTGGATAGCTCGAGTTGAAAAATGTAGACTTGCTCTTCTGGCAAGGATACACGCACAGACTTTATACCTTCTTCTTTACGAAGCTGGGACAAAATTTCTTCGATTTTTTTAGAATTCTTAATTTTGCCGGACTCTATAACGCCAGGAGGAATAGATCGCTCACCATATCGGCCCATTTTAATCCCATGTTTGCCAGAAATTAGCTGCAGAAATTTTAACGACTCATCAGAAATGTCCAAAGCAAAGGAAGGAGCCATCAAAAAATCCGGCGGAGGAAAAAGCCTAAGTAGAAATCTATCTATTGCACCAAGAGACTGGAGCGACATACTAACATTATACGATATCTAGTTTTTTAGCGCTATTATTTTGCGTGTGTGCCCACAGGAATTTCTTCTTCCAGTGTGAGAAGTGAAAATTTTCCATCTTCCGTCGAAACTGCCAGTATCATTCCCTGGCTTTCTAGCCCACGAATTAGCCTTGGTTCTAAATTGGCAACAAACATACATTTCCTGCCGACCAAAACCGAACAATCTGGAAAATAAAGCGAGATTCCTGAAATTATTTGTCGTGGCTGGGACTCGCCCAAATCCACCGAGAGTTTCAAAAGCTTGTCTGTCTCCGGAACCTTTTCGGCGGAGAGAATTTGCCCCACTACTAACTCAACTTTTTTAAAATCTTCTAATGTAATCATATTTTTGCTACTGCCTAGAGCCTAAGGCCTGATTTTTCTTATCCAAATACCTCTGTAATATAAGTGCAGCGGCCGAAGAATCGACTGAACCTGATTTTATTTTATATCGTCGAGCCTCTACCGAAGTTAAAAATTCTTTTTGTAAATGAATAGGTAGGTTAAACATTTTATTTAATTCTAGTGTGAACTCATTAATTTCTTTTTCCACCTTGTTTGCCTCTCCTTTGAAATCCATTGATTCTCCTATTATTATTTCTTTGATGTTTTCTTCTTTTATAATACTTTCTAGTTTCTCCAGAATGCTTTTATTATTTTCTAAAATTTCTTTCGGGAAAGCTAGCGTCCCGCCTTCATCGGAAATAGCGACTCCAATCCTCTTCGTACCATAGTCAATACCTAGCAATCTCATAAAAAAAGACTAGCATAAAAGGTATTTTTTTGATAATATCGGAATGCTACGGAGGCGTCGCATAGTCCTGCCTGCCGGCAGGCAGGGGTTTAGTTCAATGTATGTATTTCATATACATTTTAAAAAGTTTAAAAGATGGAAATATTTATATAGGAAGAACCAATAACTTTGAAAGAAGATTTTCTGAACATAATTCGGGAAAAGTTTCTTCAACAAAATCAAGAACTCCGTTTATTCTATTAGAAAAAATACAAACAACCTCAAGAAAAGAAGCAGTAGAGCTTGAATTAAAGTATAAAAAAGGATATAAACGAGAAGAGATTAAGCGAAAATACGGAGGCGTCGCATAGTGGTTTAGTGCACCTGTCTTGAAAACAGGAGTGCCGCAAGGCACCGTGAGTTCGAATCTCACCGCCTCCGCATTGAATCGAATTTTGAATTTTCGCCAAAACTCTGGTCGGCACGAAGTGCCGACGAATGGGCTGAACCCCCGCCGAATCCAGAATCAAAAAGAGTTTTCCACGCTCCGCGTGGCTCAAAAAGTACGGTTCGATCTAAAATTTTAAAGTTCGAACCGACTTTTTTGAATTCCCGAAGTATTTCTTCGGGAATTCCCTCGTTTGCCAATTCCATATTGGTAATATTGGCTTTTAGAAATTTTTCTGTAAGTTCGAACCGATTATTCGCTTTTTGTTCAAAAGATGATAATTTTTCTTTGAAAAGCTGTTTTTGGTTTACTAACTGATTTTTCGTTTCTCGATATTCTTCAAGTGATAACGAGTTATCAAGGTAGAGCGTCATCAGCTTTTCAATCTTCTTTTCGATTGAAAAAATTTCATCTTTTGTATTTTGAACAAAAAGCGTAGACGATTGAACTTCGGATTGCCGATCTTTTGCATTTTCGGCAATCATCCATTTTGCCCAATCGTCTGGCAAAGAAACTTTTTTGATTTCATTTTGAATTTGAGAAGTGATGATCTCTTCACGAATATATTTTTGCTCACAAGGATTTTTCCGTTTGGTACATCGCAAATAGTGATGACCTTTTTGTTCTTCGGTAGTTATAAAACATCCACATTCTCCGCAACGGAAAAATCCTCTATATAAAAATGGTTTCAAACCTTTGGAATGAGGTTTAGATTTTCGGCTCATCACTTCTTGAACGGAATCAAAAAGTTTCTTTGAAATAATCGGTTCGTGCTTTCCTTCGTGGATTTCACCACCATATCTTAGCAATCCGCAAAAAATCGGATTTTTTAACATATTATGAATATTGGAAATAGAAAGTTCTTGCTCTTTCCTTGAACGCAGTCCAAGTTCATTAACCATATCTCTAACTTGTCGGAGGGTGTACTTACCACTGGCGTAGGCCTCAAACGCTCTGACGATATATAATGAGCGTTCGGGGTCTGGAATGATAACTTTCTTGTCGCTGTCGTTTAGATAGCCCACAGGAGCGTTTTGAGGCCAAATACCATTCTTCAATTTTTGACGATGACCACGCTTGATATTCTCCGACAAGTTATCCACATAATACTTGGACTGCGAAAATGCTATTGAGAGCATGAACTTTCCTTGTGGTGTTGGATCAAACCAAAAAGTTGAAAATTTCAAATCCAAAATTATTTTGGTATCAACAAGGTAAATAATTTTTCCACCGTCTACGGAATTTCTCGCAAGTCTATCGGGGTGCCACGCTAAAATTCCATTTGCTTCACCAGCTTCCATGCGGAGAAGCATTTCATTAAAGACTGGCCGACCCGGAATCTTGGCTGTTTGTTTTTCCACGAAAATATCAACGACCTCAATTTGTTCTTTCAACGCTAACTCTTTGAGTTCGGCCAGCTGATCCGAAATGCTTCTCACCTGACGATCTTTATCATCCGTAGACTTGCGAGTATATATGAAAAACTTTTTGGTTTGATTATTCATAATATGTTTAAAAACCTAAAAGGGCGACCATGTTGCACCAACTTTACCTTTCAGCAAAATTGAACACAGTCGCCCGTCTAGATGCTCAAGCAAATAAAAAAGCTGAAAGTGTCCTAAAGTTGGTGCAACCCAATATTACCATTTTTTATTTTGCATTGGCAAACGAGGAGCCACGCGGAGCATGGAAAACCCTTTTTGATTCTGGATTCGGCGGGGGTTCAGCCCATTCGTCGGCACTTCGTGCCGACCAGAGTTTTGGCGAAAATTCAAAATTCGATTCAATGCGGTGTTTGCTGGACAAAGTTCGAAACTATTTCGAGCAAAATCCAGATGATTTAATTTAAGTGGTGACGTGACAATGAATTCCGTCACAGTCCAGCATCCGCTCCGAGACACTG
>Ga0070704_100000084_pt1 | contig 32347 bp, 26 predicted proteins | sample KBSK5252metaG_FD_65467 | JGI IMG/M metagenome (GOLD analysis project Ga0070704, IMG submission 65467) | Corn, switchgrass and miscanthus rhizosphere microbial communities from Kellogg Biological Station, Michigan, USA - KBS K5-25-2 metaG | ecosystem: Host-associated > Plants > Roots >...
ACACCATACCTGACATGAGAGTCCTCAGTCTTCAGTCTTCAGTCTTCAGTCTTCAGTCAATAACCACTAACTACCAACCCCTGACCCCTGACCCCTGACCACTACTCGCTCTTCGCCACTCCCTCAGCAGCACAATACTTGTCGAACGCCGCCACGAGATCGGCCGCGAGTGTTTGCGGCGGCCGTCCCTCGATCATGTGCCGGTGAATGAAGTGCAGCACTTCTCCGTCCCGCATGATCGCGACCGACGGCGAGCTGGGCTGGTAGTCGGCAAAGTAGCTTCGCGCCCTCGCCGTCGCGTCCAGGTCCTGGCCCGCGAACACCGTGTAGAGGTGCTGCGGCTTGGTCGCGTGCTGCAAGGCCAGGCTGAGCGCCGGCCGGGCGCCGCCCGCCGCGCAGCCGCAGACCGAATTCACGAACACCATCACGGTGCCTTCGCCCGGTGCCAGCGCCGCGTCCACCTCGGCGACCGTGCGCAGCTCCTGCACGCCGAGGCGAGTGACTTCCTCCCGCATGGGCTTGATCATCATTTCATGGTACGTCATCGAGCGACTCCCCTTGGTTAGTAGTCAGTGCTCAGGGATCAGGGGTCAGGGGTACTTCCTCTGACCCCTGACCCCTGGCCTCTGACCACTCATTTATTCCGATTCTCCAGCGCCGCCCTCAGCGCATGCCAGCTCAGCGTCGCGCATTTGACCCGGATGGGAAACGCGCTCACGCCGCGGAACACTTCCAGTTTGCTCGGCAGGGGGCCTCCGCCGCCGGTCACCACCTCGTGGAAGCGGTCGAACAGCTCCCGCGCTTCCGCGACGGTCTTTCCCTTGATCGCCTGGGTCATCATCGAGGCGCTGGCCTTCGAAATCGCGCATCCCTGGCCGAGAAACGTCACCTCCTGGATGACGTCTCCCTCGAGACGCACCCAGACGTCGAACTGGTCGCCGCAGAGCGGGTTCCGCCCTTCGGCGTGGGCGTTCGCGTCCGCGAGCGTGCGGAAGTTTCTCGGCGTCTTGTTGTGGTCGAGGATCACGCTCTGATAGAGCTCGTCGAGATCGCTCATCAACCGAACACCTTGCGAACCTCGCCCAGCCCGGCGATCAGCTGTTCCACCTCGTCCAGCGTGTTGTAGGCGCCGAATGAAGCACGCAGCGTCGCCGTGACGCCGAACCGGCGCATCAGCGGCTGTGCACAATGATGGCCGGCCCGCACCGCGATGCCGAAGGTGTCGAGCACGGTACCCGCATCGTGCGGGTGCACCCCGTCCATCACGAACGAGAGCACGCTCACCCGGTCCGCTCCCTCGCCGAGCACGCGGACCCCGGGAACGTGGGAGAGCCGGCTGGTCGCTTCGGCCACCAGCCGCTGCTCGTAGGCGACCAGCGCTTCCCAGTCCCACGCCATGACATAATCCAGCGCCGCACCGAGTCCCACCACTTCGGCGATCGGCGGCGTCCCCGCTTCGAACCGCTCCGGCGGCGGCGCGTAGCTGCTGCGGTCGATCAGGACTTCGCGAATCATTCCGCCACCGCCCTGCCAGGGGGGCATTGCCTCGAGGAGGGCGCGCTTGCCGTACAGGATGCCGATGCCCGTGGGTCCATAGAGCTTGTGACCCGAGCAGGCGAAGAAGTCGCAGTCGATCGCCTGGAGATCCACCCGGAGGTGGGGCGCCGACTGGGCGCCGTCCACCACGACCACCGCGCCCGCTTCATGGGCCATCGCGGAAATCGCATTGATCGGGTTGATCGCGCCGATCACGTTCGACGCGTGGGTCACCGCGACGATCCGGGTGCGCTCGCCGAGCAGCCGCTCGAATTCTCCCAGATCGAGCCCGCCGGATTCCATCACCGGAATCGCCCGGATCACCGCACCGGTCCGCTCCGCGACGAGATGCCAGGGCACGATGTTGGAATGGTGCTCCATCTCGGAGATCAGGATCTCGTCCCCCGGCTTGAGCACCGACCCGCCATAGCTCTGGGCGACGAGATTGAGCGCGGCCGTGGTGCCGGCGGTGTAGATGATCTCGGAGGAGTCCGCCGCATTGAAGAACCGCGCCGCGAGCTCGCGCACGCGCTCGTAGGCCGTGGTCGCTTCCTGGCTCAGCGCGTGCACGCCCCGGTGGACGTTGGCATTGCCGCTCGCGTAATAGCGGGAGATCGTTTCGATGACCTGCTGCGGCTTCTGCGCCGTCGCGGCGCTGTCGAGATAGACCAGCGGCCGGCCCCCGACCTTGCGCTCGAGAATCGGGAAGTCGGCGCGCACCTTGGCGACGTCCCACTCGGGTCCCGAGCGGACCGCGCGCGGTTCTCGGGGGGGAACGGCGGCGAGCGGTGTCATGATGCGCTACGCTCTGATCCCGAGTCGCTCTTGCACCAGCCGGTCGAGCGCCTCGCGGACCGGGACCGACGCGACTTCGGTGACGACTTCGGCCGCGAAGGCATAAATCAGAATCTGCTTCGCCTCGTCGCGGGGAATTCCGCGGCTCTGCAGGTAGAAGAACGCAATCTCGTCGAGCCGCCCCACCGTCGCCCCATGGGTGCACTTCACGTCATCGGCAAAGATCTCGAGCTGAGGCTTGGTATCCACCCTCGAGGTGTCGGAGAGCAGCAGGTTCCGGTTGGTCTGCTTGGCGTCGGTCTTCTGCGCCTCGGGCGTCACGAAGACCTTGCCGTTGAACACGGCATGGCTCCGTCCGTCGAGAATGCCCTTGTAGACCTCCCAGCTCCTGCAATTGGGAAACTCGTGGCGGATGACCGTGTGGTTGTCGACCAGCTGGTCTCCCCGGCCGAGATAGAGGCCGTACAGGAGGCACTCGACATTCTCGGCGCCGAGCCGGGCCCGGAGGTCGTGCCGCGCGATGGCGCCGCCCATGGCGAGCGTGAAGGACCGGTAGTGGCTGTCACGGCCCTGCTCGACCTGCGTCAGCCCCACGTGATAGGCCGACTCACTCTCCCGCTGAATCCTGCTGTGCTCGACCCAGGCGCCCTCGCCCACGGTGACTTCGGTCACCGCGTTGGTGAAGGAGGCCCCGTCGCCCAGTGCCGCGAAGCTCTCGACGAATTGCGCGCGGGCGCCCTGCCCGACGGAAAGGATGGTCCGGGTCTGGAGTGCCGCGCCGGCGGCCTCCGCTGTCGCGATGTGGAGGACGTGGATCGGCTCGGCCAGGTCGGCGCCCGCCGCCACCCGGATCACTGCGCCTTCGTGGGCGAGCGCGGCGTTGAGCGCGGAGAAGGCGGTAGCGTCAGGTTCCGCCACCAGCGCGAAGCTCCGCTCGACGAACTCCGGATCCCGCGCCAGCGCTTCCGCGAAGGGCTCCACCGAGACGCCGGCGGGGAGCTCGGGCCGATGCGACAGCTCCGGGCTGAAACGGCCATTCACGAACACCAGCGTGGCCCAACCCGGCTGTCCGAAGCGGAACGGCTCCAGCTGCGCGGCGCTGACCAGCCCACCGGCATCCAGCCGTCCGGCATCCAGTCGCCAATCCACACGTGTGATCGGGGCGACGGGAGTAAACCGCCAGTCTTCGTCGCGCGTCGTCGGGAATCCGGCCGAGGCAAAACGGTCGAACGCCGCCCGGCGCCGCGCGACCAGCGCCGCCGGTCCCTTGCCTCCGCCATTCCTGGTGGAGCGCTCGAACGCCTCTGCATACAGCGTGGTCACGCGACGGCGCCTTCCGTCTGTCCGGTGAGCCACTCATACCCGCGCGCCTCGAGCTCCAACGCGAGCTCCTTGCCGCCGGAACGCACGATGCGGCCCTCGGAAAGGACGTGCACGAAGTCGGGCACAATGTAGTTGAGGAGGCGCTGGTAGTGGGTCACCAGGATGGTGGCGCGGTCGGGGCGCCGGAGAGCGTTCACACCCTTTGCCACGATCCGGAGGGCGTCGATGTCGAGACCGGAGTCCGTCTCGTCGAGAATCGCGAGCGCCGGCTCCAGCACCGCCATCTGGAGGATTTCATTGCGCTTCTTCTCGCCGCCGGAAAAGCCGCCGTTGACGGCGCGCTGCATGATCTCGGGACCCCATTCGACCACCGCGAGCTTTTCCTCGAGCCGGTCGAGGAAGTCGATCGGGTCGAGCTCCTCTTCGCCGCGCGCCTTCCGAATGGCGTTGTAGGCCGCGCGAAGGAAATAGGCGTTGGTGACCCCGGCGATCTCGACCGGATACTGGAAAGCGAGGAACACCCCTGCCTGCGCGCGCTCCTCCGGTTCCATGTCGAGGAGATCCTGACCCTGGAAGGTGACCGTTCCCGCGGTGACGGCGTACGCGGGATGGCCCGCCAGCACCTGGGCCAGCGTGCTCTTCCCCGAGCCGTTGGGTCCCATGATGGCATGGACTTCTCCCGCTTTCACGGTGAGGTCGATGCCGGTGAGGATCTCTTTTTCTCCTGCGGAGGCACGCAAACCCTTGATTTCCAGCACGCGAATAACTCCCTGTTGAGACGCGGGGGCGCGAGGTCGCGGAGACGCGGGATGTTCCGCGTCATCGCGTCTTCGCGCCTATCCGACGCTGCCTTCCAGTGAAACCCCCAGCAGCTTCTGCGCTTCCACGGCGAACTCCATCGGCAATTCCTTGAAGACTTCCTTGCAGAACCCGTTCACGATCATCGAGATGGCGTTCTCGGTGTTGAGCCCGCGCTGCTTGCAGTAGAAGATCTGGTCTTCGCCGATCTTCGACGTGCTGGCTTCGTGTTCCACCGACGCGGTCGGATTCTGGACGTCGATGTACGGGAAGGTGTGCGCCCCGCAGCGGTTGCCGATCAGCATCGAGTCGCACTGGGTATAGTTCCGCGCCCCGGCCGCTTTCGGCATCACCTTGACCTGTCCGCGGTAGCTGTTGTTCCCCTGCCCCGCGCTGATGCCCTTCGAGACGATCGTGCTCCGGGTGTTCTTGCCCAGGTGGATCATCTTGGTGCCGGTATCCGCCTGCTGGTGGTTGTTCACCACGGCCACCGAGTAGAACTCTCCCACCGAATCGTCGCCCTGCAGGATCACGCTCGGATACTTCCAGGTGATCGCCGAGCCGGTTTCGACCTGGGTCCAGGAGATCTTCGAACCGCGAAACGCCTTGCCGCGCTTGGTGACGAAATTGTAGATCCCGCCCCGGCCCTGCTCGTCGCCGGCGTACCAGTTCTGCACCGTGGAATACTTGATCGAGGCGCCGTCCAGCGCGATCAGCTCGACCACCGCGGCGTGCAGCTGGTTCTCGTCCCGCTTGGGGGCGGTGCATCCCTCGAGATAACTGACCGAAGCGCCCTCGTCGGCAATGATGAGGGTGCGCTCGAACTGGCCGGTGTTCTGGGCGTTGATCCGGAAGTAGGTGGAGAGGTCCATCGGACAGCGAACCCCCTTCGGGATGTACACGAAGGAGCCGTCGCTGAAGACCGCGGAGTTGAGTGCAGCGAAGTAGTTGTCGCTGGCCGGCACCACCGAGCCGAGATACTTCCGGACCAGCTCGGGGTGCTCACGGACCGCCTCGGAGAAGGAGCAGAAGATGATGCCCATCTCCCCCAGCGCCTTCTTGTACGAGGTGCCGACCGAGACCGAGTCGAAAATGGCATCCACCGCCACCCCGGACAGGATCTTCTGCTCGGTGAGCGGAATCCCGAGCTTGGTGTAGGTCTCGAGCAGCTTGGGGTCCACCTCGTCGAGGCTCCCCAGCGGAGCCTTGGTGACCGGCGCCGAGTAGTAGATGGCGTCCTGGTAGTCGATCGGAGGGTACGACACGTTGGGCCAGTGGGGCTCGGACATCTTGAGCCACCCACGGTATGCCTTGAGACGCCATTCGAGAAGGAATTCCGGCTCCTGCTTTTTCGCAGAAATGAGCCGGACGACGTCCTCGTTCAAACCCTTGGGAACCGTGTCGGCTTCGATGTCGGTGACGAAGCCCCACTTGTATTCCCGATTGACCAGTGATTCGACTGGGCTGCTCATCGCCTCTTCGTCCTCCGGATGGAATCCTAAGTGAAAAGGTCGGGATTGTCAAAGGATGCGGCGATAAGGATTTAGCTCGCCGGGTGGCCATCTGCTGCCAGCCATCAGCCATCGTTCTTGAACGCAACGACCTGTTCTAGTTGTAGTAACTACAACGACTCCAACCGACCACTGATTCCTGACCACTGATCCCTTTGCTCTTGAGGAATCCGCCAGGAAACCGGAGATTACAGGTATGACCATCCACCGAATCCGGCTCCTCGGCGACCCCGTTCTGCGGACGCGTTGTGAGACGATTGCGCGCCCCAAATCTACCGCGGTCCGGGTGATTGCCGACGACCTGCGCGAAACCCTTCGCGATTGGCAGTCCCGGTTCGGAAGCGGGCGGGCGATTGCGGCACCCCAGATCGGGGCCCCCGTGCGAATCGTTCAGGTCGAGATGGATCGGCCCTGGACGCTGATCAATCCCGAAATCGTCGAAGTCGGGACCGAAGACTTCACCGTCTGGGACGACTGCTTCTCATTCCCCAACCTTCTCGTCCGGGTTCAGCGGGCCTATCACATCAAGGTCCGCTATGAAGACCTCAAGGGGGAGGTTCAGGAAATCGATCTCGAGCGCGACATGGCGGAGCTACTGCAGCACGAAATCGATCACCTCGATGGCGTGTTGGCGGTGGACCGCGCCTGCGGCTCCGATCCCTTCTGCCTCCGCGAGGAATGGAACCGGCTCTACACCACGTCCGACCGTTACGGCGAGCCGGAGCAGCGGTCCGAGCAGGTTCCCACACCGCTCTCGGCGCTCCTGTAGGTCCTGGAGTTTCCATGGGGCAGATGATCCAATTCCCGGCCAATGGTCACACCACCGCCGGGTACCTCGCCATCCCACCATCGGGCAGTGGTCCGGGACTCCTCGTGCTCCAGGAGTGGTGGGGCCTCGTCGATCACATCAAGGATGTCTGCGACCGGTTCGCCGCGGAGGGATTCGTGGCACTCGCGCCGGATCTCTATCACGGTGTTGCGACCAAGAGCCCCGACGAAGCCGGGAAACTCTTCATGGCGCTCAACATCGCGAAGACCGCCGCCGATCTTCGCGGCGCAGCCGACTCGCTCCTCGGGCGGCCGCAGGTCACCTCGACGAAGGTCGGCGTCATCGGGTTCTGCATGGGAGGTCAGCTCGCGCTTTACGCCGGAGCGGAGTTTCCCGATCGCATTGGCGCGGTGGTGGATTTCTACGGGATCCATCCGAACGTCCGCATCGATCCCGCCAGTCTTCGCGTCCCGGTGCTCGCACACTTTGCCGAGCGGGACAACTCGGTCAAGGTGGCCGATGCGCGGGCGCTCACCGACAGAATCTTGGCGGCGGGCGGCACGATCGAGTCGCACTTCTATGCCGGCGATCACGCCTTCTTCAACGATACGAGACCGACGGTGTATGACCGGAATTGCGCGGAGATGGCGTGGGGGAGGACACTGAGATTTCTACGCACGTACCTGTCGTGAGTCGTCAGTCACAGGCTGAAGACCGAAGACTGAAGACTGAGGACTCTCTAGAACCACCTCCCCACTCGAATAAACGCCGCCTTCTGCCCGTTGCTCGCGAACCCATATTCGAAATTCACCGGTCCGATCGGCGTGGCCGCGCCGATGCCGAGGCGGATTCCGCCGAGCCACCGATGGCCGTCGAAGAGATTGCCGCCGTCTGCGGAGCGTCCCGCTGCGATCAGCGCGCGCAGTGCGAGCGGACCCCGAAGCTGCCAGGCGCTCTGAACCTGCAACAGCAGCTCCCGGTCTCCCCGACGCTCGCCCACGGTGAGTCCCGGAAATCCATCGGAACCGCCCAGCTCGAACGCCGTCTGCACCGGGAGTCTTCGACCCACGCCGGCCCGCACCTCAGGCTCGAGGGTGAGGCGGCCACTCTGCAGAATGGTTCCCAGCTCCCCCCGGGCGAGCTGATAGTCGCCCATCGCCAGAAGCTCGAGCTCGGCCCGGAGCCGGCGTCCGGCATCCGTCCCAGCTGAAACGACGGTTCCTCCGGTGGAACGGTCCTCCCCCTCCGGTGTTCGCCAGAGCACTACCGCGCCGCCGCCGCGGAGCCGCCAGGTGCCCAGTCGGGCCCACTCGACACCCACGACGCCGGTCGCCTCGGTGATTTCGAGCTTCGTGAAATTCTCGCCTTGGGCGTCGAATTGTCGCACCCCTTCGGAGAGGAGCCGTGCCGAGATCAACGGAGTCAGGCGAGTGCGCCCGATGCCGAGATGGCTCTGTAATGTGGCGGTGAAATCGCTCTTGAATCGCCCGAGCGTGATCACCGCGGCGGCCTCCACGCCGCGCATCGAGACCCGGTCGAGCGCGCCGACCCAGAGTCGTCCGCCGAGGTCGTGGTCGTAGGCGATCCCGAGGCCGGCAAGCCGGCGTGGCGCCGGGGTGATCTGAGCATGGAACGACACGGTGTCGCCCGTTCCGGTCGGGCCCAGCCAGAGATTCCGGAACACCTCGACATTCGTCGCCTCGCCGAGTTGCGCCGAGAGCGCGGTCATGTCGATCCGCTGTCCCCGCGAAAGCCCCAGCACACGTCCCATTGTTTCGCCGTCGCGGGCGGTTCCATTGGAAGCTTCCCAGCTTCCGAGCCAACGAGGGAGCTGAACGGCGGGAAGCGGAGGAGCGCGGGGGAGACAACGTGCCCTTGCCAGCATGCTGTCGGCCGCGATCCGGCCGTGCGCGATCAGTCGGTCGCGGTTGTCCGGTCCGAAGTCGAGGTTCGCGATGCCGCGCACTTCGGGGCGGATGTGGATGTCATCGGGGCCGAGTGATTCCAGCGGCTGACGGAAGAGAAAAGCCGCCAGCCGGGCTGCGACCGCTCCCGGCGAAGAAATCTCGACGGTATCGGGTGCCGGCTCCTCGCGCAGATCCACCACGATGACCCGCCGGGCGCCGGCGGCGCGAGCCTCCGCGATCGGCACGTTGGCGGAGATGCCGCCATCGATGAGCGTCCGGTCGCCTACCCGCTCCGGAGAAAAGACCAGCGGAATCGCGCTGCTCGCCCGCACCGCCTGGGCGATGTCACCGGTGGCCAGCACGACCGTCTGCCTGGTGCGGAGGTCGGTCGCCACCGCGCGAAAGCGGATCGGAAGCCGGTCGAAATCTCCCCGCGCCAGCAGGTTGGCGCGAAGGAGGACACGATTGAGCATCGCGTTGGTGCGCTGCTCCGATTCGCCGCCGGCCACCAGGGACAGGCCGCGCTGTCCCTGCTCCCACAAGAGGAGCGGAAGGAGGTCGCCCCAGTTGTGGGGAGATCGATTGGTGAGGGTACCGGTCAGGTCGGTGAGCGGCATCGCGCGGGTCACCGAGTCGATCTGCCGGGCCGAGAGCCCGCTGGCATAAAGTGCCCCGATGATCGCGCCGATACTGGTGCCCACGACCAGGTCGGGACGGATCCCGAGACTGTCCAGCGTCTGGAGCACTCCGACGTGCGCGAAGCCTTTCGCGCCCCCGCCGGCGAGGACCAGCGCCAGCGGCTGCGCGGGGCAGACCTGCGCCCTGAGCGGAGTTGCGACCAGACTGAGAAGAAGTAGGGACCGGAGCGGGCGATGCATGGGAAAAACCTAATCCCGGCTCCCCTTGCGGAGCGCCGCCGGGCTCCTTAATTCTGTCCAACGAGGCGCCGAAGCTCAGGCTGCCCCACCCGTCACCAGAGGAGTAGCGCGGTCATGGCGTATGTGATTACCGAGCCCTGCATTGGCGTCAAGGACAAGGCGTGCGTCGACGTCTGTCCCGTCGACTGTATTTATGAGGGTGAGGACCAGCTCTACATCCATCCCGATGAGTGCATCGACTGCGGAGCCTGCGAGCCGGAGTGCCCGGTGACGGCGATCTTTCCCGAAGAGGATGTCCCGGCCAACCTCGAAGCCTTCATCGAGAAGAACAAGGAGATTTTCAACTCCGACGTGCCGCCGGGGAGGCCGAAGAAGTAGGGGTTAGGGAGTTAGGGAGCTAGGGAGTTAGGGAATAACAAGACGAAACGGTGCTGCAGATTCTTCCGCGGCACCGTTCTTCTTTTCCCCTAGCTCCCTAGCTCCCTAGCCCCTGACCCCTGTGGTGGGACGACCCTCGGGATCGGGCGCTTTGCCGATCCCGGGGCCGCAGGGATGGAGAACTGCACGAGGCTTGACGGTGATCTGGTTTAGAGCACCCGATCGGCCCGTCTTTCTAATAGACGCCCGGTTCCGGCAAATGGTTTCATCCCACCGACTGCAGGAATTTCAGAATCGCACGCGTGGTCGGGACCGGTTGCTCGATGCAGGGCAGATGGCCGGCACCGGGAATCTCCATCAATCGCGCGCCGGGAATGGCCGCGGCCATCGCCTGCGCGATCGGCGGTGGGGTGATCACGTCTTCCGCGCCGACCAGCACCAGCGTCGGAATTCCGGTGAGTGTCTCGAGCAGCGGCGTGCTGTCGGGCCGGTCGCGCATCGCCGAGAGGGCGCCGACGATCCCCGACACCGGCGTGCGGAGAATCGAGTTGCGGACTCGCTCGATGATTTCGGGTGACACTTGCGAGGTGAAGAAGCGCGGCAGCATCGCTTCCGCCGCGGCGATCGCTCCCTGCTCGCGCACCTTGCCGATCAGCGTGTCACGCGCGCGCCGCCCATCGGCGCTGTCGGCCTCGGCGCGGGTGTCCATCAGGATCAGCCCGCGTACCCGCTCCCGCCACCGGCGCACGAATTCGAACGCCACGTAGCCGCCGAGTGACACTCCGCAGAGGACGACCTGCCCCTCGCCCAGCGCATCGACCACGCCGAGGAGATCCTCGGCGTAGGTGCTCATCGAGTAGCCGAGGTCGGGCGCATCCGACTGACCCATCCCACGAAGATCGGGGGCGATGCGGCGGTAACCGGTAAGGGTGTCCACCTGGTGCTGCCAGATCGAGCGGTCGAGAGGAAAGGCGTGCACGAACAGCACGGCGGGTCCCGTCCCGCGGTGCTCGACGGCGAGCGTCACTCCATTCACCGTCAGGCGGTCGGCGGGCTCGGTGCTCGGCCGGGCCTGGAAATAAGCGCCCACCTCTTCTGGCACCGGCACCGGCCGCCCGTCGCGGTCGATGCAGACGAAGACGAACTCGGCGGTGGCGAGCAGCGAGCCGTCGCTGGCGCGCCGGGCCGTCTGCCGCATCGTGAAGCTGGTTCGGCCGTGATGGACCAGCGCCTGGTGTACCCGGAGGATGTCGCCGGGAAACGCCGGGGCGTGGTAGTCGATCACGCTTTTCCGCACGGCCGGCCAGGCGTTGCTTCGCATGAACACATCCATGCCCGGTCCGCGCGCCATCACGTCCCAGCGCGCGCGCTCGAACACCCGGAGGAAGGACGCCTGATTCAGATGACCGAATGCATCGCAGTCGTCTGGATAGACGACCTGTTCGACGTCGGCGAGGTTCATGCAGGAAATAAGGCGCAAAGGCGCAAAGACGCAAAGAAACTGCCTTGCGTCTTTGCGTCCTTCCGCCCGTGCGTCTTACTTCCACGATGGCCCTCCACCTGATTCAGGACCTCGCCGAGTACACCGCCCTCCTCGATCGCCTGCGCCTCGAGCCGCTGGTGGCCGCCGACACCGAAGCCGCCAGCTTCCATCGCCATCGCGACCGGGTGTATCTGCTGCAGCTTTCGACCCGGAGCGAAACCCACCTGGTCGATCCCCTCGCAATCCACGGCCTCCCGGGCTTCGGTGAGTTTCTGGCCGACCCCGCGATCGAGGTGGTGTTCCACGACGCCGACTACGATCTCCGCCTCCTGGGATACGAATTCGGGTTCCGCGCCACCAGCCTCTTCGATACCAGGATCGCTGCCCAGTTTCTCAACGAGCCTGGAATCGGTCTCGCCGCCATGCTCGAGAAGTACGTCGGCGTGCGGCCCGACAAGCGCTTTCAGCGCGCCGACTGGTCGGTGCGGCCACTCACCCAGCCCATGCTGGAGTATGCGGCGATGGACACCCGGCACCTTCCCGTGCTCCGCGATATCCTGCGGGACCGGCTCACCGAGCGCGGCCGTCTCGACTGGGTGGAGGAAGAGTTCGCGCTGACCACGGCGGTCCGCTGGCCGGCGCCTGAGTCACCCGAGATCGCGGCGCTCTCGATGAAGGGTGCCCGCGCGCTCAGCCCCCGCGCGCTGGCGGTGTTTCGGGAGCTCTATGTCTGGCGCACCTCCACCGCGGATACGCTCGATCGGGCGGCCTTCCGGATCATCGGCAACGAGGCGCTGATCGCCCTCGCCGAACGCCAGCCCGCGGATACGGGGGCACTTGCTGCCATTCCCGGAGTCGGCCGCGACCTGGTCGAGCGGAGGGGCGCCGAAATCCTCGAGTCGATACGACGGGGACTCGCCATTCCTGAAACCGACCTCCCGAAGCTTCCCAGGGGCGTGCGTCATCGCCCCGACCCGTCATTCGAGTCGAGACTCGAGCGCCTCAAGGCGTTGCGTGTGCTCCTGGTGAGCCGGCTCGATCTCCAACCCGGCGTCATCTGTCCCAACTGGCTCCTCGAAGGGGTGGCCCGCGAGGCCCCAAGAACGCTCGAGGCACTCGGCACCGTCGATGGCATCCGCCGCTGGCAGGTCGCCCAATTTGGTCCCGAGCTTCTTGAGGCTGTGAAATAGGAGTAGCAGCCAAAACCACCATAGCGTAAGTCTCTCAGGGCCAATGCAATCGCAACAGAATCCGCGTAAAGTGCCCTTCCCGTTCACCGTTCACCGTTCACCGATCACGGTCACCGGACCCAACCTTTCTCGGGGTTCGGTCGTCCCATCTCCTGAAGTCGAGCCTCTCCCCGTGCGGCCGCAAGGGACGGTGTCGTGGACGATACAGAACTGATCACCGGTGCGCGCGCCGGTGACAGGACGGCGGCTCGCCGCCTCTACGACCGCCACGCCCCACGGGTCTACCGGCTGATTTTTCGATTGGTCGGAGAAGAAGAGCTCGCTCGCGAGTACACGCAGGACACCTTCGTCAAGGCGTTCCAGCGTCTCGCGCAGTACCGCGGCGAGTCGGCGTTTTCGACCTGGCTGCATTCGGTCGCCGTGTCGTCGGTCATGACGGGATTCCGGCGGCTCAAGCGGGTCCGGTCGCGTGAGGCCGAGCTCGAAGAGGCTTCGACGGTCGCCGATTCCGGGGTGTCGGGAGATCCGCTGCTTCGTCAGCGGCTCGAGGAGGAGCTGGAGCGGTTGCCGGAGCGGCTGCGGGTACCGGTGGTGCTGCACGACATCGAGGGCTTTACCCACCGGGAAATCGGCGAGATGCTCGATATCCCGCAGGGCACCAGCAAGGCGCGGTTGTTCGAAGCACGAGCGCGATTGCGCGAGGCGTTGGCCGGCGTAGTCGCCGAGTAACCAGGAGAGTCGAAATGAACGAGCGGGATATCGAGCGGGGATTGGCGGAGCTGAAGGAAACCTGGCGCACGCCGGGGACTCCTCCCCCACTCGACCAGATGTGGGAGACGATCGAGCGGGAGGCGTTCGCCGCCCCGGCACGGACCCCCTTCCACTGGACGCGAACCATTCTCCCTCTCGCGGCGATGCTGGTCCTCGGCTTCGGGATCGGCCAGATCGCGCCTCGGCTCGGAGCGAAAGCAGGTGAGGTGCCGGCGGAAACCGCTGCTGCTCCGACGCAGTCGGCGTCCGAAGCGGCGCCATTCGTCGGGGTGGCGACGGACTATCTCGAGCGGGTGACGGCGCTCCTGGTCACCCTCGCCAATGAATCGGGCCGCGGGCAGCCGGTGCAGTACTCGGCGAATCAGGCGAGAGACCTCCTCGCCACGACGCGACTCCTGATGGATACGCCCTCACCGGTCGAGCCCCATCTGCGTGCGCTGCTCGAGGACCTCGAGCTGGTGCTCGCCCAGATCGCCCGCCTCCCGGCGCGGCCGGAGCCGCCCGATGTCTACTTGATCGACCAGGCACTGGATCAGCGAGAAGTCATTTCGCGCCTCCGCGTGTACCTCGCGGAGACCCCCACTTCGCAGCCGTGAACGGCGGAGCGATCGTCATGCGTCCAATTCAGTTTCTGTTCTGCGCCTCCATCCTGGTTCCGATCGCCAGCGCTCAGACTCCGGTTGCTCCACGGCCGACGCCCAGGCCCCAGGCGCAGCCGATGCCCTCGGTGCGCCCGCCGGTGCACGGGCAGGACCTGTTCGGCCACCAGCCAATGGCACCACTGGCGCAGGTCGTGCCCGACTTCGAGTGGTTCGGCCTCCAGTCTCCGAGCTTCGACTTTGATTTCGGTTTTGGTCATGAATTCGATTTCAACGTCGACCATGAGTTCAACTTCGGTCTCGAACATGATTTCAACTTCGAGTTCGATCATCAGTTCAATTACGAAGGTCTGGGCCATCAGTTCGGGATGCTGCAGGGCATTCCGGCTCCCAAGGCCATGCCCGCGCCAGCCGCCCCATGGGGCGTGATGAGCGCCGTGCCGACTCCAGGCATGTCGCTCTGGAGTGGGTCCGAGGGGCTGACCGGAACGTTCGAGAGGTTTCGTCCCGAGCAGGGAAGCCCGGAGGATTCGCTCTATCGCCGGGCCCGCGAGGCGCTCAATCGCGGCGAGTACAGTCAGGCGTCGACGCTCTTCCAGTCGCTGGAGCAGAAATACCCCCGCTCCCGCGTGGCGCCGGCGGCACTGTACTACCGGGCATTCGCACTCTACCGCGCCGGCGGCACCGATGAGCTGCGGGCGGCGGTCGAGGCGCTCAAGGTTCAGCAGGAGCGCTATCCCGAGGCGGCGACCGACCCCGACGCAGCCACGCTCCGCACCCGGCTCTATGCGGCGCTCGCTGCGCGGGGCGACGCGCAGGCGGCCAACGCGCTCCGCGCCGCGACCGCGGGCGGGCCCTCCTGTGACAAGGAAGACGTCGAGGTGCGCGCCGAGGCACTCAACGCCCTGGCCCAGATCAATCCCCCCGAGGCGCGTCCCACCTTGAAGAAGGTGCTCGCACGGCGGGACGAGTGTTCGGTCCGGCTCCGCCGGAGCGCGGTCTACATCCTGGGCCGGAGCGGGACCGAAGAATCCGCCGCCGACCTGCTCGAAGTGGCCAAGACCGATCCCGATCCCAGCGTCCGGAGCGACGCGATCGTCCTGCTGGGCCGGTCGTCCGGTACGGCGACGGTGAAGACGCTCGAAACGATCTTCAACGAGGCCACCGACGATCGCACCCGCCAGGCGGCGCTCTCCGCGCTCAGGAACAAGGGCGGACCGGAAGCGAAGCGGGTCCTCAAGAGCATCATCGAGCGGAACGATGTCAACGAGCGGATGCGGACCGAAGCTGTCTCGCAGCTCGCCTCGAGCTCGAACGAATGGCGCATGCTGAGGGAAGCCGGCGTCGCATCCGAAACGCCGGGCGCTCAGGGCCCGCGCCGGGCGGCTCTCTCGACCGGCGACGAAGAGGATGCCGCCTATCTTCGCGGGCTCTACCCGAAGACCGATTCGCCCGCGCTCAAGAGCTCCATCATTTCGGCGGTGGCCCGCATGGGCGGGACCACCAACGAGCAGTGGATTCTCGGCATCGTGCGCAACAAGGACGAATCGGTGCGGTCTCGCCGGGAGGCGCTCTCCCGGCTCCGGGCCGCGTCGCTCTCCGTGGACGATCTGGGCAAGCTCTTCGATTCGCTGTCGGAGCGCGATCTCCGCAGCGCCGTGGTCAACCAGCTCGCGTCGCGTGAAGAGCCGGCCGCACTCGACAAACTGATCGAGATCATCAAGTCGGGAACCGATCCGCAGATCCGCCGGGAGGCGATTTCGGCGCTCGCCCGGCGGAAGGATCCCCGCGCCACGAAGCTGCTGCTCGACCTGGTGGAGAAGCCGTGAGCCCCCGGGTGCGGTACCTCGGAGTCGCCCTGACCGTGGCCGGCGTGTCCGCCGTCGCGGCCACGCTGGGCGCGCAGTCCTCGCTCCGCGCGCGGGTCGAAGGCGCGGGCGATGCGCGGGTGCAGTTCCGCTACGCCGCGCGGGCCGATGTCTGCGGGTTAGGGTCGTCGATTCAGATCGGCACCTCGACCTGGATCAATACCGGCAACTCGAATGTCTGGAACAGCGCCGATCGTCCCCCCTGCCGGCGCGGACCGGTGGTCGTGCGGGTGACCCGCGCGGGCGGCATGGTCGTCGGCATCGACACCGAAGTCGCGCCGGAGTCGACCCCCGAAGGGGTGACCGATCTCGGCGCCGTCCCCGCGGCGGCGGCGGCGGAGTATCTGCTCGACCTTGCGGCCCGCGCCGAGGGACGGCCGGGCCGGGAAGCCATTCTCCCCGCAGCCCTCGCCGACAGCGCCAGTATCTGGCCCGGCCTCATCGCGCTGGCCAAGAACGGCGCGCTCTCCCGCTCGGTGCGCCAGGGCGCGATGAGCTGGCTGGGACGCGAGCTCGATCGCACCGGCGGAGAAGACGCCCGGCAGGCGTCGGCGGCGCTCGTCGCCATCGCCACCAACGCGGACGAGACGACGCCGATCCGCCAGCAGGCGGTGTCGGTGCTGGCCCGCTCCGAGCGCGCCGACCTCGCCGCGCTCACCCGAATGGCCAACGGAACCGACACCTGGCTCCGGCAGGCCGCCGTCCAGGCGCTCGCGAACTCGGGAGATCCGAGGGCGCGCGAGTTCCTTCGCAACGCCTTCGCCGATCCGGCGCTGCCCGAAGCACTCCGCGCCTCGGTCATTCGTGGGCTTGGACGAGAATATGCAACGGGACGGGACGTCGAGCTGCTGCGTTCGCGTTATTCCAGCTTGAGCGCCACCTCGAAGCAGGCGGTGCTCTCCGTGCTGGCGGAACAGGGTGGCGCTGCGAACCTGCAGTGGCTGCTCGGCGTGGCGACCAGCGCCGAGGAGACTCCGGAGCTCCGCGCCCACGCCATCGAGGCGGTGCAGAAGGCGGGCGCCACCGCGGCGCAGCTGGGCAGGCTCTACGACCAGGCACTCGACCGGCGCGGCAAGGAAGCGGCGGTGAATGGCCTGTTCCGCAACGGCGACCGCCAGTCGGTGGACCGGCTGATTCAGATCGGGAAAAACGAAACGGACGTGTCGGTGCGGAAATCGGTGATCAACCGGCTCGCGCGGCTCGAAGACCCGAAGGTGAAGGAGTTTTTGAAGGAGCTGGTTGGGGAGCCGTGAAGGGGTCAGAGGTCAGGGGTCAGGGGTCAGCGAAGCGCCGATCGCTGACCCCTGACCCCTGACCCCTGACCCCTGATCCCTGACCACTATCCGAGGAACGCGCGCACGCGGGGATCCATCTTCTCCGGCGTCCAGTACGGCTCCCACACCAGCTCGATCTCGACGCTCTTCACGCCTTCGAGGTCCTCCAGGACCAGCTTGGCGTCGTTCATGATTTCGGCGCCCGCCGGACACCCCGGAGAGGTGAGCGTCATCTTCACGTGCACATCCCCGTCGTCGTTGACATTGGTCTCGTAGACCAGGCCGATGTCGACGATGTTGAGGCCAAGCTCGGGATCCTTGACGGCGCGCAGCGTCTTCCGGATCTGGTCTGATGTCAGGTCGGTTGCCACGGGTTCCTCCAGTCGCCCACCCGCCGAACAATGCCCGGGTGCGGCAGACGGGTCAACGTCCGCCGGCGCTGAGGACCAGATCGGACAGCGAGGTGCGGATATCGCGAAGGGCGGTGAGTGAGCGCCGGACCCTGGGCTCGAGGCTGCGGTTGGTGAGGAAAACGACGAAGAGGTCGCGCACCGGATCGATCCAGAGCATGGTGCCGGTCCAGCCGGTGTGTCCATAGGTGAGCGGGCCCGCGAGGGCGCCGTAGATCGAGGGCTTTCCGCCTTCAGGCTCCGGGGTATCCCAGCCGAGCGCGCGACTGCCGCTCCCGGTGGTGCGCTGCAGGAATTCCCTCATTGTTCCGAATGAGACCCACGCGCTCGCCGGTGTCCCCGCTCTTCCCCCGTCCTCCCCACTTCGCAGCCACTGCTGAGCAAATCGCGCGACATCGGCCCCGGTCGAAAAAAGGCCCGCCTGCCCCGCCACGCCTCCGAAGAGGAAGGCGTTGTCGTCGTTCACCCGGCCCGCAACGGGGCGGCCGTGGACCATCCGGCTCGGGGCGATCGAGAGGCCGGCACGAGGCTCCGGGGTGAAGACCGTCGAGGTGAGGCCCAGCGGGCGGCTGACCTCACGGGCGGTGAAGACATCGAGCGACTCGGTGGTCACCTTCTCGACCAGGAGGCCCAGGAGAATCGCGTTCAGGTCGCTGTAGACCGCCGACGCTCCGGGTCGCCGGGCGAGCGGAGCGCGATAGAGCAGCTCGATCGCCGCATCCCGGCTCGCCGCGAGCCGGTGAAAGGCGAGATATGCCGGGAGTCCGCTGGTGTGGTCGAGCAGCATTCGCACGGTGACTCGCTCGTGCCCCTCGCCGACGAAACGGGGGAGGTAGCGCGAAACCGGCGCGTCGAGCAGGACGGTGCCGCGATCGACCAGCACCATCACCGCACTCGCCGTCGCCATCACCTTGGTGAGCGACGCCAGGTCCCAAAGAGTCCGGCTGGGAGAAGGCGCAGGAGACTTCGCGCTCCAGGTGAGACGGCCGAAGCCCCGGGAATAGAGCACGCTATCCCGCCGGCCGATCACGAGAACTGCCCCGGGATAGACACCCTGACGGATCCCGCGCTCGACCACCGCCGCCACCGCAGAAAACCGGAGATCGGGATCGGAAGAGGACGTGCTCGCCCCCACAGCCCCCAATAGCATCAGAGCGGAAGCGATCACGGGCTGGCTTCTCGGACCGTACCGAGTGGTAGTTGGTACAACAACGAGAATGTCGCCATATCGCGGCGACTCAGTGTCCCCGTTTTCGTGGTCCAGAACATCACGTCCCCCGGAAATGGGGAGTGCGCCAGACCCAGGGCATGCCCGATCTCATGGACCGCCACGGCCTGCTGCACGGTCGAGGGAATGATCCGCCCGGAGGAGTCCCGGCGAGCGATGAGGATCGCCGCAGAATGGATGGTGCCGTCCCGGGTCCACTGGATGTCGGTCTGACCGGCCCGGTCACCGGCAAGGGAATGCGATGAATAGACGATGAAATTGGCGCCGGTGGTGTCCATCGAGCGGGTAAACCGTACTCCGAGACCAGCGCCTTCCCAGGCCGCGAGGGCGCGCTCGACGACATCCCGAAGCGGCGCGTCGTACTCCGCCGAGTCGCTCGGAGGGAACGCCACCACGAACACCAGCCCGTGCTGGTCGGGCCAGCGCCGGACGACGGAATCGGTCTCCACGAAAAGCGAGTCGAAGTAGGTGGTGGGGCCTGCCCGCATCAGGCGCCGCCGGCCCTCCAGCCGGGCAAGCAGGTCCATCGCCGGGGTTCCCGCGCTCGGCGCCACCGTGAGGGCGCCGGAAGACGAGCGGGTCGGGAGGGGCCCACTCGGCCGAGCCGCCACGACGGGCACGGAATCGACGGCGCGCGCCGACAGCGCCCGGCCGATTCGGCCGTACGCGACCAGAGCAACGAGGAGAGACAGAACGACCAGGAGGATGCGGGTCATGGTTCTGGAAATAGTATGCGGCAGGTTTCGGGCCCGTTGACCCGGCCGAAACTGGCGCGTTCCCGGCAAGCGGCCTAACATTCGGCCTTGCAAACCTTTGCGCTTCCTGGCCGCGTTTCCGTCGCGGGTACCTCCAGCGGTTCCGGCAGCCCGTGATGTCAGAGCGGGTCGCGGCATTTATCGTCCGATCGCGCTGGATTGTGGTAGCAATCTGGATCGTGATCGGGGCGGTGGCGGTGGTGCGCGCCCCCCGCACCCCCGAGCTGCTCAACGTCCGCGGCGGCGCCGACCGCGAAACCGAAGCGGCTCGAGCCGACCGGCTGCTGAACTCCCGCTTTGCCCGCCCATTCAGTGAATTCTTCGCGGTGGTGATCGAGAGTCCGGCGCCGTTCACCGACGGCGTGCCGAAAGCGGCACTCGATTCCGTGACCGAAGAGCTCCGCCGCGAGCCGTACGTGCGCGCGCTCCTCTCCTATCACACCCCCTCCGATTCGATTTTCCTGAGTCCCGACGGGCGGCTGACCTTTTTCCTGGTGTCGATCGACGGTCCTCCCGGAGACAGCGTCGGGAAGCTGGTGTCCCGCTTCCGCCGCTCACTCGACCAGGCGATGGCGCGGGTGCCCTATCGGGATGCGTATCACACCTGGGTGACCGGCCGCTCTCCCCTCGACCTCGACGTACGCCTCGTCAGCACCGAAGACAGCAAGCGCATCGAAGCCCGGGTCCTCCCGCTGACCCTGCTGATCCTGGTGCTCGCTTTCGGGGCCATGGTGGCCGCGGTGCTCCCGCTCCTGGTCGGCTTCCTCGCCGTCAGCATCTCCCTCACGATCATCGGGCTCGTTGCGGTGCATCACCCGATGTCCGTGTTCGTGCTCAATCTGACGACGATGATCGGGCTCGGCGTGGGAATCGACTATTCCCTGCTCGTGGTGACGCGCTTTCGCGAGGAGCTCACCAAGGGATATCGCCGCCGGGAGGCGGCGGAGCGCACGTTCCGGACGGCGGGAATGGCGGTGCTGACTTCGGGGCTCACCGTCGTGGTGGGTTTCGGCGCACTGATGTTGACCCCGCTCGTCGAAACGAAGAGTGTGGGGATCGCGGGCCTGATCGTGGTCGGCGTCTCGGTCCTCCTCTCGACGACGCTGCTCCCCGCGCTCCTCGCGATGATCGGGCGGGACATCGATCGCCCCCGCTGGCTCGCCCGGCGGCTGACCTGGTACCACTCTCCGCGCGGCTGGGAGAAGTGGGCGCGATCCCTCGCGCGCAATCCGGGGCGGGCGCTGATCCTGGGAGGCATCGCGGTGGCGATCCTCACCGCGCCGCTCTTCTGGATCCGGATCGGGCTTCCGGCGCGAAACTGGTGGCCCCAGCGCACGGAAGCCGGCGCCGGGGTCGAAGCGCTCGACCGGATCGGAGTGTCGGGGTATCTCTTTCCCATCCGGATGCTGGTCGAATTCCCCGAGGGCCGCTCCGCCACCGACCTGACCGGGCTCCGCGCCCTGCAGCACCTCTCCGACTCCCTCCGGGCCGACCCCCGGGTGCGGGACGTCAAGAGCCTGGTCGACCTCACTCCCGGTCAGTCGCTGCTCGCCTATTCGCTCATTTATTCCGATCTCGATTCCGCACGGGTGCGGTACAAGGAGGCGATCGACGCCTACCTGAGCCGGGACGGGCGAATGGCGCTCATCGACGTCATTCCCAGCGACTCGACCTCGCTTACGACGGCGATGGAGCTGGTCGCGCGGGTTAGGGAGATCGGTGCTTCGAAAGGGATCCGGCAGCTCCGAGGGGCCACCATCGCGGTCGGCGGATACGTCCCCGCGAGTGTGGATTTTCAGACCGAGCTGCTGCGCCGGTTTCCGATGATCATCGCGCTGGTGCTCGGCGTCACCGCGATCATGCTGGCGATCGCGTTCCGCTCGGTGCTCGTGCCGCTCAAGGCCGTGGTGATGAATTCCCTCTCGGTCAGCGCGACGTTCGGGCTGATCGTACTGGTCTTCCAGCATGGATTCGGGGCGCGGGCGCTGGGGCTCGACGGGGCGACGGAAGCGATCTTCGTGGTGGTGCCGGTGCTGGTCTTCGCGGTGGTCTTCGGGCTGAGCATGGACTACGAGGTGTTCCTCCTCTCGCGCATCAAGGAGGCCTTCGACCGCACCGGCCGGAATACCGAGGCCACCATGGAAGGGGTGAGCGCCACCGCGTCGGTCATCACCTCCGCGGCGCTGATCATGATCGTGGTGTTCGGCGCCTTTGCCTTTGCGCGGGTGCTCATGGTGCAGTTTCTGGGCTTCGGTCTCGCCGTGGCGGTGCTTCTCGACGCGACGCTCATCCGGATGGTGCTGGTCCCCGCCTTCATGCACCTCGCCGGCCGGTGGAATTGGTGGCCCGGCGCTTCGCGCCGAGGGAATGGCGAGTAGCGAAGCGCGAAGTGGCAGATCCACCTCGCTCTTCGCTCTTCGCGACTCCCTAGTTTTTTGCGTCCAGCCAATTCTCCCCGACCCCGACCCCGACCACCAGCGGAACCGACAGACTCGCCGCGCCCTCCATGTGCTCCCGCACCAGCGCGGAGACCGCATCCACCTCTTCGACCGGGGCCTCCAGCACAAGCTCGTCGTGCACCTGGAGGAGGAGCCGCGCGCTCAGGCCCCCGGTCGAGAGCGCGCGATGGAGCCGCGCCATTGCGATCTTGATGAGATCGGCCGCCGAGCCTTGCAGCGGAGCGTTCTGGGACACCCGCTCTCCGAAGGCGCGGGTGTTGAAGTTCCGGTCGCGAACTTCCGGGATGTAGCGGCGCCGGCCGAAGATCGTCTCCACGTACCCCCGCTCCCGCGCCAGCTCGATCTGCCGGTCGAGCCATGACCGAACCCCCGCGAATCGCTGGAAATACTCGGCGATGAACGCTTTTGCCTCGTCCTGCGGAATCCCGAGCATCCGCGAGAGCGCGAACGCGCCCTGGCCGTAGATGGTGCCGAAGTTGATCGTCTTGGCCCGGGCCCGCATGTCGCTCGTGACGTCGGCGAGCGCCACCCCGAAAATGATCGACGCCGTCTGCCGGTGAATGTCTTCGCCCTTCCTGAACGCTTCGAGGAAGGCGGGGTCCTGGGACAGGTGCGCCATCAGGCGGAGCTCGATTTGCGAGTAGTCCGCCACGACGAACTTCCAGCCTTCCGCCGGGACGAACCCCTTGCGAATCTCCTCGCCGCGCGGAGTGCGGACCGGAATATTCTGCAGATTCGGCTCGGAGGAGGAGAGCCGGCCGGTCGCGGCGCCGATCTGGTTGAAGCTGGTGTGAATCCTCCCCGTCGTCCGATGGACCTTCTGCGGGAGCACGTCCACATAGGTCGAGCGGAGCTTCTGCAGCTCGCGATACTCCAGGAGGAGCTTCGGCACCAGGTGTCCCTGATCGGCCAGCTGCTCGAGCACGTCGGCGTCGGTCGAGGGGCCGGTCTTGGTTCGCTTGAGGATCGGAAGCTGGAGCCGGTCGAACAACACCGTCGCGAGCTGCTTCGGGCTGTTGAGGTTGATCGACCCGCCCGCCGCGACCGCGATCTCCGCCTCGAGGCGCACCAGGTCTGCGGTGAGCTCGCGGGAGAGCCGCGCGAAGAGTGCCGGGTCGATCCGGATGCCCGTCCACTCCATATCCACCAGCACTTCCACCAGCGGCATCTCGATACCGTCGAGCAGCGGCTGCAGCGTCGTGTCGGCAAGCGTGGGGAGGAAGCGCTCTCTGAGGGAGAGCACCGTCGCGCTGTCGGCGCCGCAGTACACCGCGGCCTCCCCTACCGGCACTTCGGCGAACGGGATTTCGAGTTTCCCCTTCCCTGCCACGTCGCCGTAGCTCTGCATCGCCACGCCGAGATGATCGAGCGCGAGGGTGTCGATGGCGTGCGACCGCCGGCCCGGATCGAGCACGAAGCTCGCGAGCATCGAGTCGTAGACGACTCCCGCGAGCTCGACGCCGGCCCGCCGCAGCACTTGCCAGTCGTACTTGATGTTGTGCCCGCCCTTGGGCACTGCCGGATCCCGAAGAAGCCGGGCCAGCGGCTCGACCGCGGGATCGGTGATCGCGGGGAGGTTGGTGACCGGTGCCGGCGCCGCGAGCTCTCCTCCGCGAGGGCGATGGCCGAAGGGGAGATACCAGGCGTGCCCGGGCTCGATCGCGAGAGAGAGGCCGATGAGGTCGGCGTCGTGCGGTTCGAGCGAGCTGGTCTCGGTATCGAGAGTGATCAGTGGCGCGGCGCGCAGCTGCTCGACCAGCGCAGGCAGGAGCGCCGCGTCGTCGATCACCGTGACCTGGACGGCGGGGGGCGGGAGCGCGGGGGCCAGAGCGACAGAGAGTGGCGGAGCCAGAGCGGGAGCGGACTCTTCCCCGCCGGGGCCGGGCTCCGGAATCGTCGCGGGCCGGCCCTCACCCACGGCGTAGCGTTTAGCCAGGCTGTGGAATTCCAGCTGGGTGAGCACCCTCACGAGCGCTTCGGTGTCGGGGGCCTGGGTTGCCGCGAGCGAGAGCTCGAGCGGAGCGGGCACATCGAGCTTGATGGTGACCAATTCCTGCGAGAGCCGAGCGTCAGCGGCGTACTGCAGCAGCGCCTCCCGGGCCCGCTTTGCTTTCACATCACTCGCTCGCTCGAGGATGGTCTCGAGGTTGCCATACTCCTGGAGGAGGAGCACCGCTCCCTTTTCGCCGATGCCGCGCACGCCGGGCACGTTGTCAGAGCTGTCGCCCACCAGCGCGAGGTAGTCGATCACCTGGTGCGGGGGAATGCCGAGCCGTTCATTGGCGTTGCTCTCATCGACCCACTGCTCTTCCACGCCCGCCGCGCCGCCGCGCCCCGGATTGAGCAGCGCGATCCGTGGACCGATCAGCTGATAGAAGTCCTTGTCCCCGGACACGATCACGACCTGGCGCCCCTCGGCGGATTCCCGGCGCGCGACGGTGCCGATGACGTCATCGGCTTCGTAGCCCTCGATGGCGAGCACCGGAACCCGGAAGGCCGCCAGCAAGGCTTCGACCTGGGTGATCGCGAGATCGAAGTCCGCCTGCAGCTCGGCGCCGAGCTTCTGCCGGGTGGACTTGTACTCGGGATAGCGCTGGGTGCGGAACGAATCGCCGGCGTCCAGGACCCAGACGAGATATTCCGGCTGGTACTTGGTCTGCAGTCGCAGGAGAAAGTTGACGACGCCCCAGGCCGCGGAGGTGTTTTCGCCCCGGCTGGTCCGGAGCGGGCGGCTGATCAGCGCGTAGAACGCGCGATAAATGAGAGCGTGGCCGTCGATGAGGAAGAGGTGCGGTGGGTCATGTGCCATGCCCGAAACTTAGCGAGGAGCGAAGCGCGAGGAGCGAAGAGGAACAGCCGCCTCGCTCCTCGCTCTTCGCTACTCCCTGCTATTGCACTTGCCGCATGACTTGCGCCCTCGCCCTCGAGAACTCCGCGCGCGATTGCGGGGTCATCCGGAGGCGGGAAAAACCGAGCTGCCCGGTAAAGGTGATCACCGCGCGATAGGTGCTGTAGACCCACTGGATGACGCGCTGATCGTTGCCGGGAGGTGTCTCCAGAGTCTGGTCTGGCTCGCCGAGGGTGACATAGACCTCTCCCCGGTCGGTTCTCCACCCTGCCCCGCCCTCGTCCTTGAAGCGTTCATTGGCGATCGCGATCCGGGTGAAATACTGATCGAGCGCCTCGTTCTCCGGAGTCTGTGGCATCGGGTCGGTCGCCGCCCAGAATTCCCGCCAGAGCCGGGGCCGCTCACTCGGCTTTCCGTTCCGGAGCGCATTGAGCCGATCGGGGGCCCAGGGGAAGTATCGGAGCAGGGCGAGCAGGTTGTCGTAATTCGTGACCACCCAGCTTCTCGAGAACGACACCAGCGCGGTCACCTTCTTCGCCGACTCCCCTTCTCCCACGACGATCGCGAGCTGCCCGAGCGGCGGGGCGTCGGAAGAGAGGCGCACGACCCGCGCTTCGACCGGCATCCCGCCGGTAAACGACACTTCCCCGTGATACACCACACTGTCGCGCTCGTCGCGCATGTCGACCGGCAGGCGCGTGGGGCCGTTCAGTCGGTAGCCCTCGACGTACATCAACAACGAGTCGCCGCCACCATTGGCGACGGTTCCCCGGGGGTTGAGCACCAGGCGGAGCGAGTCGGTGACCTGGGCTCGCGTCTGCGCCTGGTACACCAGGATCGGCGCGCTGAACCCGCCCCCCGAGAACGAGGGGACGTCAACCACCTGTTCGCCACGCGACACGGCGTTGGAGGAAGGATCGCGCACCGTCACCGCCAGCGTGTAAGAGCCCGGCGCGAGGAGGAACCCCTGCTCCACGATGACGCTCTCGTCGTTCCGTTGTGTCTCGGTGAAAGTTTCGACCCGGATGACTTCGTCCCGCACCGCCAGAATCGGGGTCAAACCCGGGCGCACGAAGCTGTACTCCACCCGGAACCGGGTCGAGAACGCCCGTCCGTCCCGCTGGAAGGCAAACGCGTGGTTCTCGAATGAAAGCCCGATCCGGGCCATCGTCGAATCCCCCCGCCCCGCGACGAAGACCGCCGTCCCGACGAACGGCATGGGCCCGCCGGCGGCCAGCCGCCCCATGCGCTGGTACAGCGCCGGGAGGTTGAAGAGGTCCGTGAGGGTTTGCTCGGTCGAAGGCACCGGCCCCGTCCCGGGCGGACGCCCTCCCCCGCAGGCCATGGCGACGAGCAGGAGGCCGGCTGGGGGAAGCCGCCGCAGAGCATCGGGTATAGTCATGCAAGAGTCGCGGAAGAGGTGGGCAAGCCCTTGGGGGGCCCGCTGTACGCTCTGGGGACGCCGGATGCTGGCTGGGAGTGCACTCGGCGCTTGCTCGGGGCCCCGGCCCGGCGGTAGTTTGGACTGCCTCCCATGAGCCAAGATAATCTCGTCGGCCGCACCGTTGCCGGGTACAAACTCCTCTCGCATGTCGGCGAGGGAGGTACCGCAACCGTTTACCACGCTCAGCATCCCGAGCGTGGCGAGGCCGCCATCAAAGTGCTGCGCCCGCGAATGGCGCAAGACCCCGTGGCGGTCAAACGCTTTCTGCGCGAAGCCGAATTCGGCGCCCGGATCAATCACGAATTCATTATCCGGACCTACGATTACGGTGAGTCCGACGGGGTCTATTACCTCGCGCTCGAGTGGGCCAAGGGCGAACCCCTCGCGTCCTTCCTGACCGCGGCGGGGCGGCTGGCCCCACCGGTTGCCGCGCGGATCATCGAGCAGCTGGGCGACGCGCTCGAGGTGGCCCACAAGGCCGGCATCATCCATCGCGACCTCAAGCCCGCCAACATCATGTACGACCAGGAGACCCAGACGGCGCGTCTCCTCGATTTCGGCATCGCGCGAGGCACCGAGGACAATCCGGCAGACCGGCTCACCCGGGCGGGATTCTTCGTCGGGACGCTCCAGTACGTCGCCCCCGAGGCGCTCTCCGGCGAGCTGGTCGGCGAGCAGGCAGACGTCTACAGTCTCGCGACGATCGCCTACCATCTCCTCACCGGCGTGCTTCCCTTCCCCGGCAAGAGTCCTCGCGAGCTCTTTCAGCAGCTGCTCACCCAGTCGCCGGTCTCGCTCAACGAAGCGGTCAAGGGGTTGAAGTTTCCGACCCCGATCGAGGAGGCGGTCATGAAGGGCCTCGAGCGCGATCTGAGCAAGCGCTGGAGAACGGTGCGCGATTTCGCGACCGCATTCTGCGCCGCGGCGAGCAACGACGCCCCCGGCAAGAAGGCGAGCTTCCTCTCGTCGCTGTTCCGGCGGAGCGGCGAGTGACCGAGCGGGAGTCGCTCGCGGCACTTCTCCGCGAGCGCTCCATCACCCACGGCAATTTCGTCTTGTCGTCCGGACTGCGATCCACCTACTACATCGATGCGCGCAAGACCACGATGTCCGCAGAGGGCCAGCGGCTCATCGGCCCGGTGGCGCTTGCCGCGATCCGGGATGCGGGCTGGGCTCCTGACTCCGTCGGCGGACTTACCATGGGAGCCGATCCGGTCGCGTACGCGATTGCCCGCGCCAGCGCCGACCTGCCCCCCCTGGTCCCCGCCTTCAGCGTCCGGAAGACCGCCAAGGGCCACGGAACCCGCCAGCGTATCGAAGGGAACTTCAGTACCGGACACGCGGTCGTCGTGGTGGAGGATGTAATCACCTCCGGGGGCTCCGCGCTCGAGGCCATTGAGGCGATCGAGGCCGAGGGCGGGAAAATTCTCGGCGTACTTGCGGTCGTCGACCGGGAACAAGGTGGTCGCGACGCGATCGAATCGAAGGGTTTCAAAGTAGTAGCACTAACAACGACCACAGAATTGCTGGCCAACAGCCTGACCGATAGCCGATAGCAGATAGCCGCCCAGCTCTCACTTCTTGAGCGGCCTGAACTCCCGCCAAATCGCTTCGTAGGGTTCCACCATCTGTGCAAGAAAACGCCCCAGCGCCGTCGGGAAGGGAAATCGCCGGCGGAATTCACCCGGTGTGATCCCTAACATCGCGCGCAGCGTCCTCCCGAAACTCTGGGGAGATGAGCAGTCGAGCCGGTAGGCCACATCGGCTACCGATCGTCCGCCGCCCTCGAAATACTGCGACGCGTAGAGGAGCCTGACGGCGGCGAGGTACGTCTTGGGGGAGGGAAGTCCCGACCTGGCAAAGCGAGACATCAGGGTGCTCGGTTTGATCTCGAGTCGTTTTGCCAGGGTGCGTACCGCCGGAGTTTCCGGTGCAAGCCGGATGAGGACTTCGAGAAAGACCCGGGCATCGGGCGCGAGCGCTGGGAGTGCGACAAGGACGGGAGCAAGTATTCGCGCGGCGCCCCGGCTCGCCGGCTCGGCGACCAGTTGCCGGAGGCGGGACCAGCCGGCGGGAGCGGTGACATCGACGACCTGGCGAACTCCGGTTGCCCCGAGCCGAAGCAATGTCTCGGAGGCTTTCGCATCATGGTGAGTTACCAACGCGACCGTCGGAACGCCGGGAAAGCTTTTCACCAACTGGTCGACCAGGTCGGCCCGCTCGTCGGCGCAATGGCGCACCGAAAGCAGCACCGCGTCCACGGCGCGCTCCCGCACGGTCCGCACCGCTTCGGGCACCGAGTTCCGGTGGAGCACGGCGAAACATCCGACGCTTGCGGCATCGAGACTGGCTCGCTCAGCGGGCGCCAGGACGGCTGCGACGGTCGGGGCAGGGGATCGGGAGGGAGCGAGCGCTGGGCTGGGCATGAAATCGGTCTCTTGGGGTGACCCGCGGCAGGATGCCGAGCTCCCCTCAACGGCCGGTCAATCGGGCGCCGGGCACGGTCGCCGCGGGACGGTGCCCTACGCAACGAAGCGGGCGCCTGCGGCATCGAACGAGTAGACCCCGCACCCGGACCCGGGCCGGCGGGGGCCCATTTCAGAAGCACCAGGCGATCGGGGCAATGGCGTGACCGAGTCGGACCTCCTCCACACGATGCAACGGGCGCTCGGCCGGCAGTACCGGCTCGAGCGTGAAGTGGGGCGTGGGGGCATGGGGGTGGTGTTCCTCGCGACCGATCTCGCGCTCGAGCGCCGGGTGGCCGTGAAGGTGATTCACCCGGAGCTGGTGGTGAACCGCGCGCTCGCGGCGCGGTTTCTGGCCGAGGCCCGGTTGATCGCGCGGATCCGTCATCCGCACATCGTGGCGGTGCACAGCGCCGGCGAGTCGGAGGGCCATCTGTATTACGTGATGGACTTCCTCGAGGGCGAGACGCTCCGACACCGGCTGCTGCGCGAACGGCGGCTTCCCACCGCCGTCGCAGTTTCCATCGCCGGCGCGATCGCGGACGCGGTCGACGCGGCGGCCAGCGCCGGCGTCATTCATCGCGACCTCAAGCCCGAAAACATCATCCTCGAGGGTCCCCCCGACGAACCGCGCGCGCTGCTCACCGATTTCGGCATCGCGCGGCTGGTCGACGGAGGGGAAGGCCCGACCGGGCCGAACGCCGTGATGGGAACGCCGGCGTACATGAGCCCGGAGCAGGCGACCGGCGAGGAGATCGATTCGCGGAGCGATCTCTACGCCCTGGGCGTCGTGACCTACGAGATGCTGGCGGGGGAGCCGCCGTTCACCGGCACGCCGCGCGTCGTCGTGTCCCGACAGATCGTGGACCCGCCGGTGTCGCTCTTCGAGAAACGTCCCGATCTGCCGCGATCGGTGGGCGACGCGGTGATGCACGCGCTGGAAAAGATTCCCGAGGCCCGCTGGCAGACCGGCGCGAGATTCCACCGCGCGCTGCTGGGCGAGCCCACGCCGGTGACTCCGATCGCCGTAGCGGTGCGGCGGCGCTGGCGTCCGCTCGCGGCGGTCATGACGGCGCTCATCGTCGCCATTGCGGGGCTCGGTGCGACGGTGCTGAAGGGCCGGGCGCCGGCGGTGAACCCACGGCTCTCCCTGCTGGTGCTCCCGTTCGACAACCTGCGCGACGACCGGGAGCTCGCCTGGCTGCGCGACGGGAGCGTCAACATGCTCGCGCTTGCCCTTTCACAATGGCACGACCTCGGCGTCGTGGATCAGGAGCGGGTGCACGATCTCCTGAGCCAGGCCCGGGTCCCCGACAACGAGCCGATCGGCCTGGCCCTCGCCCGGAAGTTGGCTCGCGAGGCGGGCGCCGGGACGGTCGTGCTCGGCGACTTCACCCATTCAGGCGACTCGCTCCGGCTCACGGCGCGAACCTACGATGTGTCGAGCGGAACCCGGCTCGAGGTGGTCGAGGCCTCGGGACGCGGTTCCGAGGACGTCCGGCCCCTCTTCGATCGCCTCGCGGCGCGCCTTCTCGATCTTTCCGGTGCGCCGGAAGGGGGACGGAGCCCGCTCGCCGCGGTAACGACCGAATCCCTCGAGGCGTATCGCGCATATTTGCAGGGATTGGAGCACCTCAATCACTGGGAGCTCCTTCCCGCGACCGCGGCGCTCCGTCGCGCGGTCCTGCTCGACAGCACCTTCAGCCTCGCGTACTACAAACTGGGATTGGCGCGCGGGTGGGTGATGGGTGCGGCCGACAGCGTGGGACGCAACGCGGTCCTGCAGGCGTCGCGCTTTGCCGGCCGGCTTCCCGAGCGGGAGCGCAACATGATCGGGGCCTACCGCGCCATGCTCGACGGGGATGTCGCACGGTCCCAGCAGCTCTACTACTCGCTCCTCGCACGCGACTCCACCGACGCCGACGCATGGTATGGCCTCGCCGACGCCTTTTTCCATGATCCGGTCGCCGGCTCGACCCCGGAGGGAATGACTCGATCGCTGCGCGCCTTCCGCCGGACCCTCGACCTGGATCCGCAGTACGCGCTGGCGTACGACCACATCTCCTCGCTCCTGACCAATGCCGCGAGCCGGGAGGCGTCGTACGCCCTGGTCGCTCCCGACACCTTCGCGGCCACCATATCGAAGAACGGGCGGCCGGCACTCGACAGCGCCGTGCGCGCTGCGGCGGTGCGGCGCGCCCGAGCCGATGCGGTGCGCACCGCGCGCACCTGGGTGGCGCTCCAGCCCGCGGTTGCCCGGGCGCATCACGCGCTCTTCGAGGCGTACTTCGCGAGCGAGGACTTTTCCAGCGCGTCGCAGGAAGTGGGAGAGCTGCGCCGGCTGCTGCCGGCCGCCGGCCGGGACCTCGCCGGATATCTGGAAGCTCGGGTCCGCTTTGCCCGCGGCGACACCCGGCTCGCCTCGGAGCTGGTGCGAACCACGACCGCCGGACTCGTGAAGCGGGCGCCTGAGCTGCCTGACTTCGGCCGGGAGTTCGTCTCCGACGTGATGGCGGGCGCCAATCCCCTCGCCTTCGAAGGAGACCTCGACGGCGCCGCGGAGGTGATCGCGCTGGGGGACGCGATCCGTCGCGCGACCGCGATGTCGGGCCTCACCCCCACGATCTGGGAGCAGGACGGAATCTGGGAATGGTCCCGCCTGGCGCAGCTCTACAGTGCCGCCGGCGGCCCGGTGCGCGACCTCCACCGGGTGTGGGCCAATCTCGCCGAGTCGGCGCGGCGGGGCCGGCAAACCGATCGGGCAGACATCGCCGGCGCCGGTGCGGCGGCAGCGGTCGGGCTCCTGCTCGCCGCCGATCCCGATCCGCGCCCGATCGCCGAGCTGGAAGCCCTGACCGGGCAGCGCTCGGCACCGGGTGTGCGCGCCCTCGCCGCGCTGGCCCGCGGCGACAGCAGCGAGGCCCGCCGCCTGCTCGCGGATTCATCCCATCGGGAGACCAAGGGAACCGGCGGGGTTTATCTCGGATTCGCCTGGAACGATTCACGCCCGCTCGAAGCGGAGGCCCGCTTCCAGCTGGGCGATTATCGGGGCGCGCTCCAGCTCCTCTCGTCGTTCGACGAGGCGAAGTTGTACCGCCGCGGATTCGATTCGCGCTGGGGTCTGCTCGGCAGAGTGCACCTCCTTCGGGGCCTCGCCTACGAGCGGCTCGGAGAAGCCGAACGCGCGACCAAGGAGTTCAAGCTGGTCGTTGTTACCTGGCAGGACGCCGACGAGCCGCTGATGACGTTCGTGCAGCAGGCGCAGGCTGGCATAGCAAGACTTCGCGGGGCGGTGGAGGGAAGGAGCTAAGGCAACAGTTATATTGCAGCGCGGGCCGAATGCGATGGTCGCGGGGAGGCGCAATCTTCCTCGAGGAAAGTCCGAGCTCCACAGGGTAGACTGCCAGGTAACGCCTGGGCGCCGAGAGGCGACGGACAGGGCCACAGAAAACAAACCGCCTCACGCAAGTGAGGTAAGGGTGAAAAGGTGGGGTAAGAGCCCACCGCGCTCCTGGCAACAGCGAGCGGCACGGCAACCCCCAGTCGGAGCAAGGCCAAATAGGCGGCGAGGTGTGGCCCACACCGACAACACCGGCAACGGTGAGCCGCGGGTAGGCTGCTCGAGGTGGCCGGCGACGGCCATCCCAGACAGATGACC
>Ga0070704_100000089_pt1 | contig 31704 bp, 29 predicted proteins | sample KBSK5252metaG_FD_65467 | JGI IMG/M metagenome (GOLD analysis project Ga0070704, IMG submission 65467) | Corn, switchgrass and miscanthus rhizosphere microbial communities from Kellogg Biological Station, Michigan, USA - KBS K5-25-2 metaG | ecosystem: Host-associated > Plants > Roots >...
AGCCTCCGACACCTTCTCAAGTACCGCGCGTTAATCTCCAGCCTGGTCGCCCGCGAGCTGAAGGCGCGCTATCGCGCCTCGGTTCTCGGCGTCGTCTGGTCGTTCATCAACCCGCTGCTCCTGCTCCTCATCTACACGTTCGTCTTCACGGTCGTCATACCCGCTGCGCATCCGCCCGAGCTGCAGCCGTTCGCGCTGTTCCTGTTCGCCGGCATCCTTCCGTGGACCTGGTTCTCCTCGTCGCTGATGGAATCGGCGAACGTGCTGATCGCGGGCGGCAATCTGATCAAGAAGGTCCTGTTTCCCGCGGAGGTGCTGCCGATCGTCAGCGTGCTGGCCGGCCTCGTGCACTTCTGTTTCGGGTTGCCGATCCTCGTCGTGTTCCTGATCTACTACCGGGTGCCGGTCGCGCTCACCGATCTTCTGTGGTTCCCGCTGATCGTCCTGATACAGCTCGTGCTGACGACGGGGCTGGCGCTGCTGGTGTCGGCGCTGACCGTACACTTCCGTGACGTGCGCGACCTGCTGGCGAACCTGCTGACGCTCTGGTTCTTCGCGACGCCCATCATCTATCCGATCAGCCAGGCGCCCGGGCGCGTCCGCCAGATCCTGAATCTCAATCCGTTCACGCACCTCGCGGTTGCCTACCAGGACGTGCTGTTCAGGCCCGGTCCGTTCACGCAGGGCACGCGGCTGCTCGCCGTGGGGATCGCGTCGGCCGTCGTGTTCTTCATCGGGTACTTCGTCTTCGATCGGCTGCGCGATACCTTCGCGGAGGAAGTGTGAGCGCGATCGCGGTGCGCGATGTCCACAAGCTGTACCGGCGATACGGGCGCCGCAAGCAGTTCGCGACATTGAAGAGCGCCATCCTCTCGGGGAGCGTGCTGCGCGACCTGCACCCGGACGCCGTATTCGAGGCGTTGAAGGGCGTGTCGTTCGACGTCGCGAAAGGGAAGACCTTCGGCATCGTCGGCCGCAACGGGTCCGGCAAGAGCACGATGCTGAAGCTGATTGCCGGCATCGGCAAGCCAACGTCCGGCACGGTTCGCGTCGACGGCCGCGTCTCCGCGCTGATCGAGCTGGGCGCGGGCTTCCACCCCGAGATTTCCGGGCGCGAGAACGTGTACATCAACGGCCTGATGCTCGGCCTCACCCGCCGCGAGATTGCGCGCCGGTTCGACGAGATCGTCCGGTTCGCGGAGCTCGAAGAGTTCATCGACGCCCCGGTCAAAACCTACTCGTCCGGCATGTACATGCGGCTCGGGTTCGCGGTGGCGATCAACGTCGATCCCGATGTGCTGCTCGTCGACGAGGTGCTTGCGGTCGGTGACGAAGCGTTCACGCACAAGTGTCTCGACAAGCTCGCCGACCTCCGCCGCCGGGGGCGCACCGTCCTCCTCGTCACGCACTCGCTGGATCTCGTGACGCGATTCTGCGACGAGGCGCTCTGGCTCGATGGCGGCGTCGTGAAGGCGAAGGGTGACCCCAAGCGCGTGATCGACGCGTATTTGATGGATGTCGCTCGCACGGAAAACCAGGCGCTGGCGCGGGCGGAAGACGGACCTGAAGGTCCGCCTCTACGGGACGCAGCAGTGCGTGAGGGAGGGGCCAACCTGCAGGTCGGCCCGCCTGAGCCGGAGGACATGTTCAAGGCGGCCGAGGGGCGCTGGGGATCTCGTGAAGCCGAAATCACAGCCGTCGCGATGATCGGCGCGAGCGGCCAGCCGGCGCACCTCTTCCAGTCCGGCGAGCGTGTCGAGATTCGTCTTCATGTGCGCGCAAACCAGCGCCTGCGCGACTTCGCCTTCGGCGTCGGCATTTTCAACACGGAGGGGGTCTGCTGTTACGGCACGAACACGCTGATCGACGGCGGCGTCGCTGGCGAACTGATCGGCGAAGGACTCGTCGTGGTCGCGATTGATGGACTGAGTCTCGTCGAGGGGACCTACAAGCTCGACGTCGCCGTCCACCGGCAGGACGGCGTGCCGTACGACTATCACCGGCAGCTCTACACGTTCAGGATCACGTCGCGGCAGAAGGACGTCGGCATCTTTCGGCCGCCGCACCGGTGGTCGTTCTCGGGCGGCATCAGGATCTCGGGGTTGTGACGATCGACGAAGCGGCGGCCTTCGCCGCAGGCATCCACGCTCGCGGCGGCAAGGTGGTCTTCACAAATGGCGTGTTCGACCTGCTGCACCCGGGCCACATCCGCTATCTGCGGGACGCGCGGCGGCTCGGCGACGCCCTGATCGTCGGGTTGAATTCGGACAGATCCGTTCGCGCGAACAAGGGTCCGGAACGGCCGATCACGCCCGAAGCCGAACGCGCGGAGATCCTTGGGGCGCTCGACTGCGTCGATGCGGTCGCGATATTCGACGAAGAGACGCCCGCCGACATCATCCGGCGCATCCAGCCGGATGTCCTCGTCAAGGGCGCCGACTGGGGTCCCGACAACATCATCGGCCGCGACACTGTCGAGGCCCGGGGCGGCCGGGTCGTCCGGATGGACCTGTCGCCCGGCTTCTCGACGACGGAACTGATCCGGAGAGTGAAGTCCGGTTCCTGAGGGCTTCCGCCGCATGTGACAATGGACGTCTGACTTGCCCACCCCGCGCGCAGCCGCGGGGCGGGCGGTCGGCATGTACCCCCAATGACGACGGCGACATCTCTCACGCTGCGCGCGCTGTTCAGCCGCGCGGCCTCCAAGGCATCTCTCGATCGGCCCGCGCAGGTGATCGCGGGGCTGACGCCGGCGGCCAAGGCGTTCGCCGCGACGGTGGCCGCCCGCACGGCGACCGGCGTCACGCTGCTCGTCGTGCCGTCGGACAAGGACGTCGATCAGATGACTGCCGACGCGCGGTTCTTCTACGCCGCGCTCGAGGGGGCCTCGCAGTCGGACGTCGAGCGATCGGTGCTTCCGCTGCCGTCGCTCCAGGTCGATCCGTATCGCGGCATGACGCCGCACTTCCGGGTGTCCGCGGCCCGCGCGCGTGCGTTGTACGGCGCAGCCACCGGCACGGCGCGCCTGATCGTCGCGTCCGCGGCGGCGCTGCTGCCGCGCGTCAGCGGACCGGAGCGGCTGCTCAGCGCGTCGCTCGAGATCCGCTCGGGCACCGAGGTCGATCCGCAGAACCTGGCCGACCTGCTCGCTGACGCCGGCTTCACCCGCGAGGATCCCGTCGAGGAGCACGGCTCGTTCGCCGTCCGCGGCGGCATCGTGGACATCTTTCCGGCGGGCGACACCGAACCGGTGCGCCTCGAATTCGTCGGCGACATGGTCGAATCGCTGCGGCGATTCGATCCGGCGACGCAGCGCTCGACCGGCGCGACCGATCAACTGCTGATCGTGCCGGTCCGCGAGCGGTTCGACGAGGACAACGACTCCATTCCGCTCTTCGACTTTCTCTCCACGCGCGGGCTGCACGTGCTCGTGTCGGAGGAGGAACAGGTCAGGGAGCAGGCGCAGAGGGTTCGCGATCAACTCGGTTCCAGCTACGAGGACGCCGCCGCGCGCGGCCACGTCGTGGCGCTGCCTCCGTCGCAGGCCTACGCCGCATGGGAGGATCTCGAACCACGCCTCGACGCGGCACGGCGGCTCGAAGAGCTCGGCCTCGACGAAGGCGGACCTGAAGGTCCGCCTCTACGTTCGGATAGCGCCGTCCCGTCGGATCCCGGATCCCGGATCCCGGATCCCGGAAGAGTCCGGCAGGTGCGGTGTCAGCCTGGCCTGGAATTCCGCGGCCGCGTCAACGACTGGATTGCCGACGTTCGCCAGGCACGCGAACGCGGCGACTCGATTCTCTTCGTTGCCGAGAGCCCGGGGCGCGCGGAACGCACCATCGAAATCCTGCAGGAATACGACATCATCGCGGTCGCCGTCGAGCGCGCCGAAGACGCGTACGCCGCGCCGGTGCTCGTCGCCGTCGGATCCCTCTCGCGCGGATTCCGGCTCGCCGACGCCGCGCTGCAGATCTACGCCGAGACCGACGTCTTCGAGGAAGAGCGCCACGCGCCCGAGAAGCGGCGCAACCTCGCGAAGACGTTTCTCTCGGACCTCCGCGACCTGAAGGTTGGCGATCTCGTCGTCCACGTCGATCACGGCATTGGCGAGTTCGTCGGCCTCAAGCAGCTCGGCGTGCGCGGGAGCACGGAGGGCGCCCACGAGTTCCTCGAGCTCCGCTACCACGGCGACGACAAGCTGTTCGTGCCGGTCGAACGGCTCGACCTGATTCAGAAATACACGGGGGGTACGCGGCCCGCGCTCGACCGCCTCGGCGGCACGACGTGGGAAAAAGCCAAGACGCGCGTCAAGAAGGCGATGCGCGACATGGCCGAGGAGCTGCTGAAGCTGTACGCGCAGCGCAAGGCCGTTCCTGGCTACGCGTTCTCGACCGACACCCACTGGCAGGAGGAGTTCGAGGCCGCCTTCCCCTACGACCTCACCGCGGATCAGGCCTCCGCCATCGTCGACATCAAGCAGGACATGGAAACGCCGTCGCCGATGGATCGCCTGCTGTGCGGCGACGTCGGCTACGGCAAGACGGAAGTCGCCATGCGCGCGGCGTTCAAGGCGGTGATGGACGGCAAGCAGGTAGCGGTCCTCGCGCCGACGACGGTGCTCGCCTTCCAGCACCTGAAGACGCTCCGCGACCGGTTCGCCGGCTTCCCCTTGACGATCGACATGGTCAGCCGCTTCCGCACGAAGCAGGAGATCAAGACCATTCTCGACGGGGTCGCCTCCGGCAAGGTGGACGTCATCGTCGGCACGCACCGCCTGCTGTCGAAGGACGTGCTGTTCAAGGATCTCGGCCTGCTCGTCGTGGACGAGGAACAGCGCTTCGGCGTCGCGCACAAGGAGCGCATCAAGCAGATGCGGAAGCGCGTCGACGTCCTGACGATGACGGCGACGCCGATTCCGCGGACGCTGAACATGTCGCTCGTCGGCATCCGCGACATGTCGATCATCGAGACCCCGCCGAAGGATCGGCTGTCGATTCAGACCAACGTGGTGAAGTTCGACGCGCCGGTCATCGAACGTGCGGTGCGGAACGAGCTGGCGCGCGGCGGGCAGATCTACTTCGTGCACAACCGCGTCGAGTCGATCTTCTCGATCGGGCATCTCCTGCAGCGCCTCGTGCCGGAGGCGCGCATCGTCATCGGCCACGGGCAGATGGGCGAGGACGAGCTCGAGCGCGCGATGCTCGGGTTCGTCGAGCGGCGGTACGACATCCTGCTCGCGACGACGATCGTCGAGAACGGCCTCGACATCCCGAACGCGAACACGATCATCATCAACCGCGCGGATCGCTACGGCCTGTCGCAGCTGTATCAGCTGCGCGGCCGCGTCGGCCGGTCGGACCGGCCGGCGTACGCCTACCTGCTGATCCCGCCGCAGGAATCGCTCTCGCCCGTCGCGCGCAAGCGGCTCGCGGCCATCAAGGAGTTCAGCGACCTGGGCAGCGGCTTCCGCGTGGCGGCGCTCGACCTGGAAATCCGCGGCGCCGGCAACCTGCTCGGCGGCGAGCAGAGCGGCCACATCGACGCGGTCGGCTTCGAGATGTACATGAAGCTGCTCGAGGAGACCGTGCGCGAGCTGAAGGGTGAGGAGATCGAGGACGACGTCCGCGCGACGGTGAACCTCGGTGTCGATTTGAAGATCGACGAAGGCTACATCCCCGACATGAACCAGCGGCTGATGGTCTACCGCAAGGTGGCGGCGACGCGGACGGAGAAGGAGCTCGAGGCGACGCTCGACGAGGTCGAGGACCGGTACGGACCGCCGACCGACTCCGTGCTCAACCTCGCGGAGTACGGGCGCATTCGCATCATGGCGGATCGGCTGGGCGTCGACACCATCGACCGCGAAGGCCGGCTCGTCGTCATAAAGTTCAGGCCGCAGGCGAAGGTGGACCCGGTCAGGCTCGTGAAGGTCGTCCACGAGTGGCCCGGCGCCGTGCTGGTGCCGCCGGTCTCGCTGAAAGTTGATTTGGATGCTTCGCCGGAGGGCGGACCTAAAGGTCAGCCTCTCCGTTCGGCGGGGGGCGGCGGCCGCAGGGGCCGACCTTCGGGTCGGCCCGCCGAAACGTCCTGGTGGACGGCCCGCGCCACGGCCGGAGCGGTCACCGCTGGCTTCACGAAGGAAGAGATCCTGCGGAAACCCAAGCAGAACCCGCGCGCCGAGGGCGGGATGTTCTCGCGCCTCGAGGAACTGCTCTCCGCACTCGCTCCGGGTTAAGATGTTGAATTCCAAGGAATTGCACATGCTGAAACGATTGGCGCTCGCCGCGGTCCTCTTCTCCGCCCCCCTTCAGGCCGAAGTCATCGAACAGGTGCTCGTGAAGGTGAACGGCGACATCGTCACCAAGAGCGACTTCGAGCGGATGCAGGTGGACTTCCTGCGGCAGCGCCCCGACCTCCAGAACGTCACGTCCGACAGCCCCGAGCTGCAGAAGGCGGTCGCCGAGAGCACGCCGCAGCTGATCCTGAGCGCGATCGACGAGCTGCTGCTCGTGCAGCGCGGACGCGAGCTCGGCTACGTGATGTCCGACGAGCAGTTCAAGAGCGTCCTCGACAACATCAAGAAGGACAACAACATCGACACGGACGAGAAGTTCAACGACGCGCTCAAGCAGGAAGGGATGACGCTGGCCGACCTGCGGCGGCAGCTCGAGAAGAACATGCTCGAGACGCGCGTCCAGCAGAACGAGGTCATCGCGAAGATCAGCGTCACCGAGGACGAGGCGCACACCTACTACGACGCGCACAAGAACGAGTTCACGACGCCGTCCGAGCTGATGCTGCGCGAGATCCTGATCGCCGTGCCGGCGACCGATCGCGGCATCAACGTCGCGCAGGACGACGCGGCGAAGGCGAAGGCAGAGGACATCCGTCACCGGCTGCTCGCGGGCGAGCCGTTCGCGCGCCTCGCCGGCGAGGTGTCCGACGCGCCGTCCAAGGCGAACGGCGGGTTGATCGGCCCCGTCAAGAGCGACGAGCTCGCGCCGGCGCTGCAGACGATGCTCGCGCAGACCAAGGTGGGTGACGTGTCGGAGGTGATTCGCACGCAGCGCGGGTACCAGCTGCTCGCGCTCGAATCGCGGACCGATGTCAAGGTGAAGACGTTCGACGAGGCGCGCCAGGACATCAGCGACAAGATCGCCGAGGAGAAGCGGCGCGCCGAGACGCAGAAGTACATCGAGAAGCTGCGCGCGTCCGCGTCGATCACCTGGCACAACGACGAGCTGAAGAAGGCCTACGAGCAGGCGCTCGCCCAGCGGAAGAAGGCGCTCGACGCCGAGGCGGCGGCGCCGGCCAAAAGCTGATTCCGCATGGATCACGACTCGCCGATCGCACCTGGCGCCTCAGGCATCGTGCCCGCGTCGAACGAGGAGGTCCGCTGGTACGCGCTGTGGACCCGCTCGCGGCACGAGCAGGTCGTCCGGGAGCAGCTCGAACAGAAGCAGGTCGAGGCGTTCCTTCCGACGGTGACGCGATGGAGCCGGTGGAAGGATCGCAAGAAGAAGATCGACTGGCCGCTCTTCCCGGGCTATTGCTTCGCGCGGTTCAACGCGCGCGAGCGTCTCCCGATCCTGAAGTGCACCGGCGTCGTGAACATCATCTCGTTCGAGGGTGAGCCGGCGCCGATCCCCGAACACGAGATCGAGGGGATTCGGACGCTGATCGACAGCGAGCTGGCCTACGACCCCTGCCCGATGATTCGCGAAGGGATGATGGTGGAAGTCTCGCACGGGCCGCTGAAGGGCGTCATCGGGCGCCTGATCCGCAAGGGCGCGCACGCGCGGCTCGTGCTCTCCGTCGATCTCATAGGCCAGGCGGTCAGCGTCGAAGTGGACGCGGCCGACGTCCGCCCCTACTGATGAAAATCGGCTCCGTCGATCTCGCCTCGCCGTTTGTCGTCGCGCCGATGGCCGGCATGACGGACTCCGCCTTTCGCCGCCTCGTGAAGCGCCACGGTGGCTGCGGCCTGGTCGTCACCGAGATGGTGTCGTCCGAGGGGCTGGTCCGCGGCATCGATCGGACGCTGGAGTACGCGGAGTACACCGAGGAAGAGCGTCCCGTCTCGATTCAGATCTTCGGCGGCGATCCGCAGAAGATGGCGGCCGCCGCGCAAATCGTCGAGGGCATGGGCGCCGACATCATCGACGTGAACATGGGCTGCCCCGTGCCCAAGATCGCGAAGCACAACGCCGGCTGCAGCCTGATGCGCGAGCCCGAGCATGCGGCGACCGTGATCAACGCCATGGCGAAGGCGGTGAAGATTCCGGTCACCGTGAAGATGCGCGCGGGCTGGAACGATCGGTCGCGCAACGCGCCGGAGCTGGCGCGGCGGGTACAGGACGCGGGCGCCGCGGCGGTGACGATTCATGGACGCACCGCGGAGCAGTCCTACAGCGGTTCCGCGGATTGGGAGCTGGTGTCGGGCGTTGCACGCGACCTCGCCATCCCCGTGCTCGGCAGCGGCGATTGCGTGGAGCCGGCGCAGATCATCGACCGTCTCCGCTGCGGGGTGAGCGGCGTGCTCGTCGGCCGCGGCGTCCTGCGGAACCCGTGGATTCTCGCGCAAGCCGCCGATCTTGCGGCCGGCCGCGCGCCGCGCGAGATCACGCTCGCCGAGCGCGGCCAGTTTCTCCTCGACTACATCGACCTGCTGGTCAACGAACGCGTCGGTGAATCCGAGGGCTTCCGCCACGTGGCGGGCGAGGACCAGCCGCCGCGCGAGGCTCGGGGGCGCGAGCGGTGGGTCATCAACAAGCTGCGCGCGTTGTGCGCCTGGTATTCGAAGGGAATCGACGCCGGCTCCCATTTCCGCGTCCGCGTGAACAGCGTCACGTCGTTGCCGGCGCTGCGCGAAACCATACAGGAGTTCTTCCTGCTGCACGCGACGGTTACAGCCAGCTCGGCGTTATCCCGATAATCGATCCGTATCCTTGCAGCATCTGCAAGTCGCGCAATTGACACAGGCTCCTACCCTCCGCAGGTCTCGTACGTCGGCGTCCATCATCGTGCTGGCGCTCGGTGTGGCCGCGGCGTGTTCGCGAACGCCGGGCGGCGAGCGTCCCGTCGCCGACTACGACCAGAGCACCGGTCGGCTCCGCCGCATCGTCCTGGACGCGAACAAGAACGGAAAGAACGACACGGTCAGCTACATGGACGGCACCCGGATCATCCGCGTGGAGCTCGATCTCGACGAGAACGGGAAGGTCGAGCGCTGGGACTTCTACGGTCCGGACGGCAAGCTTGAAAAGGTCGGCTTCGCCAGCCGCAACGACGGCGTGATGGATTCGCAGGCGTTCTACGAGCCTGCCGGCGTGCTGCGACGCATCGAGATCTCCACGAAACGCGACGGCCGGTTCGATCGCACGGAGTTCTACGAGAGCAACGTGCTGGTGCGGAGCGAGGACGATACCAACGGTGACGGCCGTCCGGACAAGTGGGACCTCTACACGCCTCGGCCAGACCACGGGCCCGGCGAGCCGGCGTACGCGATTGCCTCTACCGAATTCGACGACAGCGGTTCCGGCCGTCCGGAGCGGCGTTTCGTGTACGGCCCGAAAGGCAGTATTGCCAGGGTCGAGTTCGATCGGGACGGCACCGGCAACTGGCAGTCGCACGCGGGGAGCGTTTCGAAGTGACTTCTCCCATGGATCGCGGCATCGCGCGATCGGCCGCGATGGTCGAGGCCGTCGCAGGCCTCGAGCAGGCGCTCGTGGCCGACGGAGGCGTCATCATCCGCGGCGAAGCGGGCACCGGGGGCGACGTGTTCGCCCGTGCCATCCACCTGGCGTCGAGCGCGGGCGTGTGCGCCGTCGGCGATCTGCTCGCGCGCGCGATCGAGACGCCGACGCCGAACGGCAAGCCGTTCGTCCTGTTCGATTGCGCGGTCGCCAACGCCGTCGAGCGCCGACTGTTCGGCTCCGACGCCGACCGGCCCTGGCCCGAGGCGCTCGAACAGATCGGTGACACAGCGGCCCTGTCCGAGGCGCTCGGCGGAACGCTCGTGCTCCAGAACCTGTGCGACCTGCCGAGCCGTCTTCAGATGCGGCTCGCGCGCATTCTCCGCGACGGCGAAGTTCGTGTCGCGGCGACGGAGAAGCCGCAGCGCGTCGACCTCCGTCCGATCGCGCTCGTCGACGCGAACGACGACGAGCGTGTGAATCCGGACCTGCGGCGGCAGCTGTCGCAGACCGTGATCACCCTGCCGCCGCTGCGGGAGCGCCGCGAGGATCTTCCCGCGCTGATTCGCCTCCAGTTGAACGACATCTGCGCCGGGCTGAACCTGCCGCCGAAGCGCGCCTCGAAGCAGGCGGTCGCGCTGCTGTCGGCGCTGCCGTGGCCCGGCAACCTGCCGGAGCTCGACGGGCTGCTGCGCGTGCTCGTGTTGAAGGTGCCCGAGCGGGCCATCCGGCAGGAAGACGTGCTCGCCAACATCCGGCTGCAGGGCGGCCCGACGACGCTGATGTACGGCGGCTCGCTGAAGCAGGCACGCGCGCGATTCGAGCGCGAGTACGTGGCGTCGGTGCTGGCGCAGCATCACGGGCGGATGTCCGAAGCCGCCAAGACGCTCGGGATTCAGCGCACGAATCTGTATCGCAAGGTCCGGCAGCTGTCCGTCGCCCGCCGCCGCGCTGGTCATCGATAACGAAAGCCGCATGTCCATGACTGTTCTGCTCAACCGGCGGGTGTTCCTGCTCCTCGTTCCGGTGCTGCTGGCCGCGCAGCTGGCTTCCGCCCAGATGACCGATCCGAGGGGAACGGCCCGCATTCATATCGGTCCGATCTACGCGACGCCCGCGCTGGCCGTCCGGGAATTGGGCGTCGACACCAACGTGTTCAACAACGCCGACGAGAAGAAGGACTTCACCTTCACCGTCGTGCCGAGCGCCACGATGTGGATTCCGTTCGCGCGGCGAGCGCTGCTGACGACGTCGGCGGGAAGCGATGTCGTGTATTTCCAGAAGTACAGCAGCGAGCGGTCGCTCAACCCGCAGGTCCGGCTCCGCGGCGAGGGCGTCATGGGCCGCTTCCTGCCGTTCGCGGAGGGGTCGTACCTGAACACTCGCCAGCGGCCGAATTTCGAAATCGACGCACGCCTGCGGCGGACCGAGAACGCCGGGCGCATCGGGACAGCCGTCCGGCTCTCGCCAAAAACGTACGTCGAGCTCTCCGGGTCGCAGACCGACGTCAACTTCGCCGCCGACGCGGTCTTCAACGACGTCAACATGCGCGAGACGCTCAACCGGACGACGCGGTCGGTGCTCGTCTCGATGCGCGAGGACGTGACGCCGCTGACCACGTTCGTCGTCCGCGGCGAAGCGGGCACCAATCGCTTCCCGCTGTCGCCGATCCGCAACGCCGACTCGGTCAGCGTCATGCCGGGGCTCGAGCTCAAGCCGCGCGCGTTGATTTCGGGGAGCGCCTACGTCGGCGTACGCCGGTTCACGCCGAACACCCGTGCACTGCCGACGTTCAACGGCACGGTCGCCAGCGCGGCGTTGAACTACACGCTGCAGTCGTCCACGCGATTCACGGCCACCGTGGACCGTGACCTCGCGTACTCCTTCGAGCCGCAGCAGCCGTACTACGTCGTCAGCGGGTACGGGCTGACCGTTCGCCGCCAGATCGTCGGTCGAACCGACGTCACCGGCAGCGCCCTACGTCAGCAGTATGCGTATCGGGGACTCCTCCTGTCCGCACGACCGGCCGCCACACCCGATCGCCTGGACGTGACCAGGACGTTCTCCGTGAGCGTTGGCTACCGCTTCGGCCAGGACACGCGGCTCGGGTTCGGCGCGTTCTACCGCCAGCGCGAGTCCAACGTGGTCGGCGAGCGCGATTACCAGGGCTTCCGCTTCATCACCACGCTCGAGTACGGGATGTAGCCCGCCTCACGCGGCCGGCCTCGCCGGCAACCCGACAACCCGGATAGAACGTTCGAAGGGCAACCGCTGCTGGATACCGGAGGGTGTAGGCGCCTGCCTGCTCAGCAGGTGGGGCACAGCTGGTGGTCGGGGGGCCAGACCCACTTCTCGAACGGGCCCCTGATGGCGAGCTTCAGAAACCGCCGAAGACGACGAGTGCGCTTCATGATTAGTTCACCAGGAAAAGTGCTGCGAGGGTGCAGGCAAGGCCGAGGAGACGCCAGGTGCCGGGGGTCATCATGCCGCCTCGAAGTTCCAAGTTGCGTACCAGCAAAACTCCGCCATTTCGTGCGCGCACCGGAGCGTCTCACGGGACAAAAAGGAAAAACGTTAGAGTGTTGAGGCAATGTCCCTGAGGGTCGCCTTCGACCTTGACGGCACGATCGCCGACATGGAGGGCGCGCTGCAGCGCGTCGCCGAGCAGCTCTTCGGTCCGAACGTCGCGCTGCGTCCGGCGGGGAGCGAACACCTCGACGCGCCGGCCAGCGTGGACGACGTGGCCGACGATCCGACGAAAGTGGAGCCGCCGGCGGAGAAGAAACAGGTCCTGAACGGCCGCCAGCTGCGGCACGTCTGGGAGCGCGTCGCCGGCACGGAGAACTTCTGGGGGACGCTCGAGGAAATCGAGCCGGGCTCGGTCGCGCGGATTGCCGCGCTGCGCCACGAGCACAGGCTCGAGGTGATGTTCCTCACCCAGCGGCCCGACACACAGGGCGACATCACGCAGCTGCAGACGCAACGGTGGCTGCAGGCGCACGGCTTCGAGCTGCCGTCCGTGTTCGTGCTCCGCGGCTCACGGGGCCTCGCGGCGGCGGCACTGCAAATCGACGTCGTCGTCGACGATCGGCCCGAGAACTGCCTCGAGGTCGCCACGGAATCGCGGGCGCGCCCGCTGCTGCTCTGGCGCGATCCGATCGAGCTGCTGCCACCCGGCGCCAGGAATCTCGGCATCGAACCGGTACCCTCGATTGCCGAGGCGGTGCGGCTCATCGAGGAGATGATCCCCAGCGCGCCGAAATCGACGCTCTTCTCCCGCCTTCGAAGCGTCATCGGCATCTAGCGGGCGGGATGATTACCGCGGTCCCGCTCATCCTGTTCATCAGCGCGACGCTGGCGTTGTGGCTGGGCGCGCTGATTCACCGGCGGGCCTCGGCGCCCGGCGGGTCGGCGTTCGTGTGGCTGATGGCGTCCATCGCGCTCTGGTGCATCACCAGTGCGTTCCACGCCCTGACCCCCGCGCTCGACGAAAAGATCCTGTGGGCGAAGGTCCAGTACTTCGGCATCGCCACGGTGCCTCCGCTCTGGTTCGCCTTCCTCTCCGACTACGTCGGCGCGCGGTGGTCCGCCGATCGCCGCGTCCGCATCGCGCTTGGCGCCGTCGCGGCGACGACGATCGCGTTGGCGCTCACGAACGAATCCCATCACTTGATCTGGGCCTCGGTGGAGATCGCACCGAACGGCGCGGCCGTCTACGAGCACGGGGCGTGGTTCTGGATCGCGGCGGTCTACCACTACGTCCTGCTGCTGGCGGGGACCTACGTCCTGGTGCGCGCGATGCGGCGCTCGCCCGCGGCGTTCAAAGGGCAGTTCTCGACGCTCATCGCCGCGAGCGTGGTGCCCTGGGCGTGCAACGCGGTGTACCTCTTTCAGCCGCAGCTGTTCGGCGGCGTGGACGCCACGCCGCTGTCCTTCGCCTTCTCCGGGCTCTTCTTCACGTGGGCGCTCTACCGCACCTATCTCTTCGACCTCATTCCCGTCGCGCACGACATGCTGGTCGACAGCCTCAGCGATGGCGTGGTCGTCGTCGACCCCGCGGGACGCGTTCTCGACATGAACACGGCCGCGCGGAATCTCGGCCAGCCCGGCATGAAGTGGATTGGCAAGACCGCGAAGGAGGTCTTTCCGTTCCTCGCGACCTGCGAGCTGACCCTGTCGTCCACGCCTTCGTCCACGCTCGTCGTCACGCCCGATGCGGATCCGATCCACTACGACGTCCGCACCATGCCCGTGCGCGCAAGGGGCGGCAGCTATGCGGCGTGGGTCGTGCTGCTCCGCGACGTCTCCGCGCAGATGCGCGCGCAGGCGGAGCGCGATGCGCTCGAGTCGCGGGTGCAGGAACAGCAGAAGCACGAGAGCCTGAGCGTGCTGGCCGGCGGGCTGGCGCACGACTTCAACAACCTGCTGGCGGGCATCGTCGGCAACGCCGACCTGCTGGCGATGCAGATTCCGCCGTCGAGCGGCATGGGCGGCCACATCGGCGCGATCATCCTCGGCGCGCAGCGGGCCGCAGACCTGGTCGCGAAGATGCTGGCGTATGCGGGCGAGCGCCACGGCTCGATGGAAATGATCGATCTCGACGCCCTGATCATCGAGATGCTGGAGCTGCTGCGGGCGTCGGTGGCGCGCCACTGCTCGCTCGAGTATCGCGGTGAGCCTGCGGAGATCGTCGGCGACGCAACGCAGGTCCGGCAGGTCGCGATGAACCTGATCATCAACGCCGCGGAAGCGGTGGAGGAGAACACCGGCACGGTCGTCGTGACGACCGGCATCGAACGGCTCTCGGCGTGGAAGCTGGCGGACATGACCTTCGGCGGCGACGCCGAACCCGGCGCCTACGCGTTCCTGGAGGTGCGCGACAACGGGCCCGGGATGGATGCGGAGACGCTGTCACGCATCTTCAACCCGTTCTTCACCACCAAGCAGTCGGGGCACGGCCTCGGCCTCGCGGCCGTGCAGGGCATCGTTCGCGGCCATCGCGGGGCGCTGCACGTCGACAGCGCGCCGGGCAAAGGATCGAGATTCTGCGTGTGGTTTCCGGTCGCTCAGCAGGCCTCGGACTCGAGCAGCCCTCGCAACCCGTCCGCGCTCTCCTCCACCTCGAAGTCGTAGATCAGCGTATCGGCGAGCGCGGCGAAGAATCTCGTCGAGATCGGTTCGTGCGCAGGGTGGTCGAGGTACGCCCGCAGGCCTTCCAGGTCGTCGAATTCGAGAATCGCGGCGTACGGGAAGTCGGTGTGGATCATGTCCTCGTAGGCGCGTCCCACCCGGATGCGGCGGCCGATGGCCGCGCGCCGGATGGTGGGGATGTCGCGCAGCGCTGTTTCCCAGGTCTCGATGAGCGCGCGACGCTCCGCGACCGACACGTCAGGGCGCAGACGGAACAGCACGACGTGCGCGATCACCGGCGCGGTCCCTTCGAAAACCTGCCGCGCGGACGAAACGGCCGGCGCGCCTGTGCGCCCCGTTCGGGTGGGCCGGGCGGGGGAACGATCGGTTGCTCGGGACGCGGCGGCGGCGTCGGCGCGGGCTCCTCGTTCGGCGGCGGCTCGTGGTCCGGGTCGCGAGGCCTTGGCGGCTGCTGCGGCTCCTCGGTGCCCTGCGCGCGCGGCCGTGGCCTGCCTGCCGGCCTCTTGCCTTGACCACCCGTGAAACCCGATCCCTGGGACCTGACGTCTTCCGCGTGCTTCCGGCGCCATCGATCGTCGCGTCGTGCGGCGTTGCGGTGTTTCTTGGCGTCGATGAACTTCTGCCGCGGATCGCGATGATCGCCGCCGGGCCGCCAGTCGCGGCCGCGCGCCTCCGGCCGACCTGGAGGCCGGCCGCTGCGATCGTTGCCTGGAGGTCGGCCGCCACGATCGCTTCCTGGAGCTCGGACACCACGATCGCTTCCTGAAGGTCGGCCCCTGCGATCGGCAGGTCGCGCTCCACGATCGCCGCCGCGGCTGAGCGCGGCGCGTGCCGCGTCCTGCGATTCCCACAGCTTGCCGCGCGCGAAATATTTCATCTGCGCGTCCGGATGTTTCTCCTTGATGCGCTGAAACGTTGGCAGCAGCTCGTCGCGGTCCGCCGCGCGAAACGCCGTCGGCAGTCCTCCCGCGATAATCGTCCAGTACGCGTAGCGTGGCGGCATTGGTGGATCAGTCGTCTCCGAGTCTCTTCAGTTTCTCCACGAGCGTCGTCCGCTTGATCTTCAGAAGCTCGGCGGCCTTGTTGCGGTTGCCGCCCGTCCGCTCGAGTGATCGACGAATGAGGTCGCGCTCGATGGACGACAGGTACGCGGGCAGGTCGAGCCCCTCCTCGGGGAAATCGACGAACGGCGTCGACGTGGGTTGCGGCAGCGACTGGATCTCCGGCGGCAGATCCGTGATGTCGATCTCATTGCGGCCAACGCCGAGCGCGACGGCGCGCTCGACGGCGTTTTCGAGCTGCCGGACGTTGCCCGGCCAGCCGTACGCCATCAACGCGCGCATCGCCGCCTGCGACACGTGCAGGCCCGTGCCCGGCGCGAACTTCTCGAGGAAATGCGTCACGAGCAGCGGAATGTCGTCGCGGCGGTCGCGCAACGGCGGCAGGTGCATCGGAATGACGTTGAGGCGGTAGTAGAGGTCTTCCCGGAAGGCGCCTTCCGCCACCATCTTCGCGAGATCCGAGTTGGTCGCCGCGATGAACCGCACGTCCACCTTGACCGTCTGGCTGTCGCCGACGCGCTCGAACTCGCGCTCCTGCAGCGCGCGCAGCAGCTTCATCTGCAGCGCCGTGCTCATCGTCCCGACCTCGTCGAGAAACAGCGTCCCCTTGTGCGCCTGCTCCATGCGTCCCTGCCGCGTGCCGACCGCGCCAGTGAAGGCGCCGCGCACGTGGCCGAAGAGCTCCGCTTCGAGCAGCGTTTCCGGGATGGCGCTGCAGTTGAGCGCGACGAAGCGGTGCGCCCGCCGCGGGCTGCCGTGATGAATGGCGCGCGCGACGACTTCCTTGCCCGTGCCCGTTTCACCCGTAATCAGGATCGTGCTCGCCGAGCGCGACACCGTTTCGAGCAGCGTGAAGAGCGCGCGCATCGGGCGGCTGCGGCCGAGAATGCCGCCGAACTGGTACCGCTCCTCGAGCTGCGATCGCAGGTACGCGTTCTCCGACTTGAGCCGCCGCTGCTCGATGGCCTTCTGCAGCACGTGCATCAGCTCGTCGAACTGAAACGGCTTCGCGATGAAATCCGACGCGCCGCGCTTGATCGCATCGACCGCGTCTTTCATCGTGCCGTAGCCGGTGATCACGATGCCGACGATGCCGGGGTAGCGCTCGAGCGCGGTCTCGATGACGCGCGTGCCGTCGACGCCCGGCAGGCGCAAGTCGGTGATGACGACGTCGAAGGCGAACTGTTCGAGGAACGAGATGGCCTTTTCGCCGTTGTCGGCCTCGACCACTTCGAAGCCGCGCTCGCTCAGCCGCTCCGCCATGAGGGACCGGAGGGCCGCCTCGTCGTCGACAAACAGCAGGTGGAGCACCGCCAATAGTTTGACACAGCCGGGAATGCAGTTGGGAACGGTCTTAGGATGCAGGGACTTAACCCGGCTAAGGCTTTGAGCCCGTCCGCCCGATACCTGCTTGTGAAGCCGTCAGGGCCTGATTCGTGGACCATCCCGGAATCCTGAGACCTGACACCCGAGACCTTATGGACAGACAAACTCTTTCGATCATGAAGGCCTGCGAAGCAGTCGGTGTGAGCCGTCGCACGATTTACAACTGGATCTCGGCGGGGAAGGTCGAATACGTCCGGACGGCCGGCGGCTCGATTCGCATCTTCGCGGATTCTCTGTGGCGGGACGCGAATGCCCGTCCTGCGTCCGCGAACACTGTGGCGCAGGTTGCGACGACCGGGCAATCCGCTTAGCCCGGTCGGTCGCGGAAACCGATGCGAATGGAACCCCCCATCCAGGATCCACAACTCCGCCAGCTCTTTCACCAGCTGAATAACCAGCTGGGGATCGTATTGGCGCATGCGGAGTTGCTTGAGGCCAAGGCGCCCGACCTGGCGCATCGCGCGCGTGCCGAACAGGTCGTCAAGAGCGTGCTCGATGCTATGGGCACAGCTAAAGAGATCAGGCGTCGTTCTGAGCCACAACCGGCGGCGGAAGTCTCATCACGAAACACAAATCGAGCCGTTCAGTAACGGCTGTTTCAATCAGGCACGACCAACTGTTTTTGTAATTCAAGTCGTCAACGAATTGGCGAGCGGATCTCCAAAAACCGCCGGTTCGTTGACGATTCGGTCATTTCCGGGACGCTTCCACGGCGGCCCGCGACTTCACAATAAAGACCGCTAACACCCAATAATTCCAAAGCCTTAGCACGCGTGCGTGGCTCAATATCGCGCACGGCTTTTGACCGGCTGAGCTTCTTGGTATACCCGTTGCCTATTGAGGGCGTCGGAGGTCACATTCATGCGCCCGCGTCAACGTTCCAACAAAGAGAATCCCCGCGTCGTCGCCCACTTGCCGTTCGTCGAACAGCTCGCCCGTCGAGTGGCTGCGACCATGCCCCATTCGATTGACATCGGTGACCTCGTTCAAGATGGTGTCATCGGATTGATTGACGCTGCGCATCGCTTCGACGAGTCGCGCGGGATCAAGTTCGAGACGTTTGCCGAGCGGCGCATTCGCGGCGCCATGATCGACGCGCTCCGCAAGGACGCGTGGCCGCGTGGCGTTCGCCGCCAGCGCCGCGAGCTCGAAGCGGCCCGCGAGCAGCTGCGCCGCGAGCTCGGGTGCGAGCCGTCGCTCGCCGACCTCGCCGCCAAGATGGGCTCCGACGAGAAGCGCCTTGGCCGCACCATCGTCCGCATCAACGCGATTGAATCGACCTCCCCGCTCGCGAGCGGCGAAAACCTCGACGAGTCGTCACTGCCGGCAGCGCTGATTCCCTCCGAGCCCGAGCAGCCCGACACCGCCTACGAAAAATCAGAAACCAAGGATCGCATCCGCGCCGCCATCGAATCGCTCCCGGCGCGCGAGCAGAAGGTCATCGGGCTCTACTACTACCAGGAAGCCACGATGAAGCAGATCGGCGCCGAGATCGGCGTCAACGAGTCTCGGGTATCGCAGCTCCACGCGCGGGCCATCCGCCGACTTCGCGATGCGCTGGCCGGATCAATGCCGGCGGCTGAAGCCGCGAAGGCTATGCGGACTGCGATACTTGAGTTCCAGCAGAAGCCGCGGATGGCGAAGGCGACGCTCGACACCGTGCCGGCGCAGGCGCAGTCGGCGGTCGTCGTCGACTACGCGAGCGTTTCACGCACCGCGCGCAGCAAGTCGGAGAGCCTGAACGGCTTGGCGAGCCAGCGGCAGCCGCTTTCCTCGAGGAAGCGCTCCGCGTCGGTTCCCGCGACGTCGCCGGTGACGAAGATCACGCGTCGCGCCAGCGAGGGCGTTGCCGCGGCGATGGCGCGGTAGAGCGTCATCCCGTCGACGCGCGGCATCTTCAGGTCGCAGATCACCACGTCGTAGTTCGCATTCCTCAAGCAGGCGAGGGCCTCCTGGCCGTCGCCTGCATGATCCACTTCCAGTCCAGCGTCCGTCAGCGCTTCGGCCACCGCCGCTGCGAGCGCGCGCTCGTCCTCGACGATGAGGACCGATGCGCCGCGTACCGCATCCATCGGCGGCAGCGTCTGCCGCGGCGCCTTTGGCGGCGCGTCCGCGCCGTTGACGGGCAGTTCCACCGAGAACGTGGCTCCTCCACCGGGAGTGGTCCCGACGCGAATCCGCCCGCCATGCTCCTGCACGATCGCGTAGGCGACCGTCAGGCCGAGCCCCGTCCCCTTGCCGACCTCCTTGGTGGTGAAGAACGGATCGAAGATACGCGTCTGCACGTCGCTCGGGACGCCTGGTCCGTCGTCGGCGACCTCGAGGATGGCGGTGTCGCGGTCGATGTCGTGGCGCGTGCGGACGGTCATGGCGCCGCGGCCGTTGGCGCCGAGCATCGCCTGTTCGGCATTGATCAGCAGGTTGATGAGCACCTGCTGAATCTGGTGGCCGTCGGCGAAGACGCGCGGAAGTGTCGGGGCCAACTCTTCCCGCACGGTCAGCGCGGGCATCTGCTCGTAGGCGCGCAGGGCGAGCGTGCCCCTGACCACCGTGTTGAGGTCGGTCAGGGCGCGCGTCGATTGCCGCTTGCGCGCGAACGTCAGCAGGTTACGGACGATGCGCGCGGCGCGCTCGGCCTCGCCGAGAATCACGGAGGCGCCGCGCTTCGACACGTCGTCGAGCGGCTTCTCCGACAGCCGCTCCGCCCAGCTCAGGATCGTCGCCAGCGGATTGTTCAGCTCGTGGGCGACGCCGGAAATCGTCTGGCCCAGGGCGGCCATTTTCTCGGACTGCAGGATCTGCTGATAGATGTCCTTCGACTGGTCGTCGAGCCGCTTCCGCTCGCTGACGTCGCGGACCAGCGCCTCGACCCGCAGCAGGCCGCCGTTCCGTGCCGGACGGGCGCGCGCCGTGACCTCGACCCAGACGGGAGAGCCGTTGACCCGGCGCATTCGAAGCAGGTAGTCGGTGACGCTGCCCGTCTCGACGAGGCGGGCAATGAGCGACTCCCTGGCGTCGGCGTCCACGAACCTTTCGCGGTCGAACGGCGCCACGGCGGTTTCGGGCGTCTCCGGCGGGTACCCGAACATCTGCTTGAGGTAGGGGTTCGCCGCGAGCGTGGATTCCCCCGTCTCGACCCCGGGAGGAGCGAGCGACCCCATGAAGACGCCCTCGCGGACGGCCTCGAACAGGCGCGCGAACGCGTCTGCACGGGTCTGCGCGGCCACTGGACGTGGAGTTCTCGCGATATGGCCATGGTACGCCGCGAAAAAGCCGTGACACAAGAAAAGGCGCGAACTGCCGATAAATAGGGGGAATCCCCCTGCGTGCAAGGCATGCGGATATTCGGACGTCACGACGCTTTCCTCATTGGCGGCCTCGCCATCGCCGTGTGGGTCGTGTCCTCGCGCCAGCTGGGGACGCTGCTCGACCGCGCCCGCGAGGTCGACCACAGCCGTGGGCTGCAGCTCGTCCCGGGCCTGTTCATCCTGGCGGCCGTCTTCCTGATCCACCAGTTCCGGAAGCGCGAGGCGATGCGTCTCCAGGCGCAGCAGGCGACCTCGCGCGTCGCCGAAATGGAGCGACTCGTCGTGTTCGGGCAGGCGCTCGCCCACTCGCTCGACGGCGACTCGATTCGGGCCGCGGCGACCCACCACCTTCCGGCGCTCGCGTCGGGGCGCGACGTCTGGGCGATGTTCCGCACGGGCAGCGACTGGATCCCCCTCACGCCGATCGCCGACGAGACGCGCGCCGCGCTCGAGCGCGCCGCGGAGCGCGCGGTTGCGGATTCCAACGGGTTGACGAGCGCGTCCGGTGACGGCGTCCACTGCTTTCCTCTCGTGGTCGCAGGCAATGCGATCGGCATCATCGGTATCGCACCGAACCCGCCGCTCACCGACGCGCAGCGCAGCGTGCTGGCGGCGGCGGCCGCGCTGCTCGCCGCGTCGGTGAAGAACGCGGAGCTGTTCAACGAGGCCCACGAGAACAGCGTCCGTGATGCGCTGACCGGCTGCTTCAACAGGCGGCATGCGATCGAGGTGATGGACGCCGAGCTTCGGCGCGCGCGCCGGTCGCGCGGATCCCTCTCGGTCGTCATGTTCGACCTCGATCACTTCAAGTCGATCAACGATCGCTTCGGCCACCTGTGCGGCGACGCCGTGCTCGCGCAGGTCGGCCACCGCATGAAGGCGATCCTGCGGAGCAGCGACACGAAGTGCCGCTACGGCGGCGAGGAATTCCTCGTCCTGCTGCCGGACACGCCGCTGGCGGGCGCGATGCGCGTCGCGGAGATGCTGCGCCACGACTTCGAGGAACATCCGATTCAGTGGGACGGCCGGACGGTCGTCATCACCGCCAGCTTCGGCCTCGCCGAGACCGGCGGCGGCGCAGACGATGCCAACGCCATCATCGGCCGGGCCGACGCCGCCCTCTATCGGGCCAAGCAGGACGGACGCAACCGCGTCTGCGCGGTCGAGCCGCAACAGGTCGTCGCGTAGAGGCGGACGCGCAGAAAGACCGTAGAGGCGGACCTTCAGGTCCGCCTTGTCAGCCGCACAAGGCGTTCACGATTGTCGGGTAGGCTGTACGGGTGACGCCGGCAACGGACGCCGCGCAACGCCGCACGGCGTACCTCGCGTGGATTGCGGTCTGCGTGCTGTGGGGCACGACGTATCTCGGCATCCGCATCGCGCTCGAAACCGTTCCGCCCGCGCTCGTCGGCGGCCTTCGCTTCACCGCTGCCGGCCTGTTGCTCCTCGCCATCCTCTCGGCCCGCGGCGAAGCGATGATCGCGGCTTCTCAGTGGCGCGGCCTCGCGCTCATCGGTTTCCTCACGATTTGTGTCGGCAACGGCGGAGTGATCTGGGCGGAGCAGTGGGTTCCGAGCGGCATCGCCGCGGTGACGGTCGCGACCATTCCGTTCTGGATGATTGGCATCGATGCGTTGTCACGGGACGGCGATCCGCTCTCGGCGCGTCTCGTCGTCGGCCTGCTCGTCGGCTTTGGCGGCATCCTGCTGCTCGTATGGAGGGACATCACGGCCGGCACCGTGGAGGGGCACCGGTTCCTCCTCGGCATCCTCGCGCTGCAGGTCGCGTGCGTCGGCTGGGCGATCGGCTCCGCCATCTCGCGGCGTCACGCGCGCTCGGAGAACGTGCTGTCGGCCTCCGCGATGCAGATGCTGTTTGGCGGGCTGTTCATGCTCGCCGCCGCGACGGTGCGCGGCGAGTGGAGTCACCTGGCGTTCAACACGCGCACGCTCATCGCGGAGATTTACCTGACGCTGGCGGGATCGATCGTGGGGTACTCGGCCTACACGCATGCGCTCCGGCACCTGCCGACGGCGACGGTGTCGCTCTACGCGTACGCGAACCCCGTGATTGCGGTCGTGCTCGGCGCCGCGATCGCCGGCGAGCCGTTCGGCCCGCGCGTCGTCATCGGGTCATTGATGGTGCTGACCGGATCGGCGCTCGTGCAGTGGAGGGAGAAGACGAGGAAAGCGGCGGCCGCGAACGGGCGGCACGCCGCTGCGTGACTCAGACGCTCAACTCAAACGACGCGGCGACCGCTCACGAGCCGCACCAGGAACAGCACGACGGCGATCACCAGCAGAATCCAGATGAAGTTACCGAGCGTGTAGCCGCTGACCATTCCCAATAGCCAGAGAACGATCAGAATAATCGCAATGGTCTCGAGCACGTTCAAACCCTCCCCTCACAGCAGTTGCTGTGCCTCGGTCGGAGAGGGTGCAACATGAGTACCGCGATGCGAGGACTCGCGGTGGCCGCCATGCTCTGCTGTGCTGCCGGGCCCGCGCGCGCTCAGCAAACCACTGACGTTGTGCAGTTTTTCGCCGGCGCTGCGCTTGGGCTCGGGCTCCACGAATCAGGGCACCTCGTCTTCGACGCGGCGTTCGGCGCCCACGCCGGGGTACGGAAAGTTTCGGCCGGATTCATCCCGTTCTTTGCCATAACGCATGAGCCAGTGACGCCGCTGAAGGAATTTACGATTTCGTCAGCCGGCTTCTGGGTGCAGCACGCCGGCAGCGAGTACCTGCTCTCGCGCCGGCCCGATCTGCGGCAGGAACACGCGCCGCTCGCGAAAGGGCTTCTCGCGTTCAATGTCCTGACGTCGGTGGTCTACGCGGGCGCCGCGTTCGTCCGGCACGGGCCGTCCGAGCGGGACACGCGCGGGATGGCGTTGTCGGCGGATATTCCTGAGCCGTGGATTGGCGCGTCGATCCTGGCGCCGGCTGTGCTCGACGGCGCGCGCTACTACCGGCCGCGCTCGCGCGCGCTGCGCTGGGCGAGCCGCGCGGCGAAGATCGGCGGCGCCGCGATGATTCTCAAGGCGCGCCGCTAGGGCTGCAGCGGGCCGAGCGCGAACGTCATCGTGCCGTCGACGACGATGCGGCCGTCGACGCGCGCGACGCCCTGGAGTTGTCCCATGCGGCTGCGGAGCCGCTTCACGCGCGCCTCGATCTCGACGACGTCGCCGGGGTGGACGGGCAGGCGATATCGGACGCGATCGATGCCCATGAAGAAGATCAGCTTTTCGCGGTTCTCGGGCTTCGACAGGATCAGGATCGCGCCCACCTGCGCCACCGCCTCGGTGAGGATCGTCGGCGGCAGCGCGGGCCGCATGCCTGGCTGGCGCGAGAGGTACCGCTCGTTGAGCGAGACGTTTTTGATCCCCACGATGCGCTTGTCGGGCTCGAGCTCCGTGATGCGATCGACCAGCAGGAACGGATACCGGTGGGGAATGATGCGCTCGATCGCACTGTAATCGAGCGGCAGCGTCAGCGGGTTCATCGGGGACTGTTCAGTATAATCCGCGTCAAAGGACTCATGAGCGAGCTCATCCAGCCGCCGGCCGCGCCGGCCCGCCCCGCAACCGATACCGAACTGCTGTCCACGCTGTTCGAACTCGGTCGCGAGGTGACGTCGGTACTCGACCTGGCGGACCTCCTCGAGAAGATCCCGCAGCTGATCGCGCGGCTCACGCGGTTCAGCGCGTTCTCCGTGTACCTGCTCGACGAGGCGAGGCAGGAGCTGCACATCGCCTATGCCGTCGGGTACCCGCAGGACGTCGTGCGGACGCTGCGCCTGAAGGTCGGGCAGGGCGTGGTCGGCGCCGCAGTCGAGCAGGGCCGGCCCATCCTCGTCAACGACATCGGCAAGGAGCCGCGCTTCGTGGGGCCGCTGCGCAACATGGTGTCGCAGCTGGCGGTGCCGATGCGGCGCAAGGGGCGCGTGATTGGCGCGCTGAACCTGCTGAGCGAACAGCCGGGCGCCTTCACCGACCAGGACGAAGCGCTGCTGCGGCAGTTCGCCGCGCACGTCGCGGTCGCCATCGAGAACGCGCGCCTGTTCCGCTCGGAGCGGCACTACACGGAGACGCTCGAGACGCTCGCGGAGATCGGCCGCGAGATGTCGTCCATCCTGGATCTCGACGTCCTGCTGACGCGCATCGCGAGCCTCACGAAGCGTGTGATCGACTACCGGACCTTCGGCATCCTGCTGCTCAACGAGTCGACCAACGTGCTCGAGATGAAGCTGGCCGTGCGGTACGGCGAGGAGAACGCGCCGAAAAACATCAAGCTCGGCGAGGGGCTCGTCGGCTGGGCGGCGCTGCACAAGCAGCCTGTGCTCGTCGCCGACGTGTCGAAGGATCCGCGATACATCAACCTGGTCGAAGACGTCCGATCCGAGCTCGTGATCCCGATGCTGATCAAGGAGCGGTGCATCGGCGTGTTCGACCTCGAGAGCCCCGAGCTCAATGCGTTCACGAAGGACAACAAGGAGCTGCTGACGCTGCTCGCCAGCCAGGCGGCGGTCGCCATCGAGAACGCCCGGCTCTACGAGCAGGTGCGGCGCAACGAGGAGCGCATCGAAAAGGAGCTGCGGTTCGCGCAGCGCGTGCAGGCGGCGCTGCTGCCGACCGAGCCGCCGACGCGCCTGCGCAACGCGGACGTGGCCGCCCGGTTCGCGCCGGCCCACGAGCTCGGGGGCGACCTCCACGACTTCATCGCGCCCGAGCCGAACAGTCTCGTGGTTGCCGTCGGCGACGTGTCGGGCAAGGGCGCTCCCGCCGCGCTCTACAGCGCGTTTGCCGCGGAGCTCGTGCGCTCGCGCACGGTGCGGCGCCGCTACACGCCCGACAAGTTCAGCGTCGCCGGCGTCCTGCAGTCGATGAACACCATCCTGCACGACCGCCAGCTCGAGGAGTACTACTGCACGCTCTGCTACGCGTTCTTCGACTTCAAGCGGCGCGTGGTGACGCTGTCGAACTCGGGGTTGCCGTACCCCATCCACTGCACCGCGACCGAATGCGGCCAGATCGAGCTCCCCGGCGTGCCGCTCGGGTCGTTCCCAGGCGTGACGTACGACGAGGCGACGATTCCGCTTCACGCGGGCGACACGTTCGTCTTCTGCACGGATGGCATCTTCGAAGCCGCGGGCGCCGACGGCGAGGAGTTCGGCGCGAAGCGGGTGTGCGAGGTGGTGGATCAGAACAGGAAGGGGAGCGCGCGCGCGATCGTCGACGCGATCTTCGACGCGGTCATCATGTTCGGAGGCACGGCGCCGCAGGCAGATGACATGACTGCGGTCGCCGTGAAGATTACCGCCTGAGCTGAAGCGTCAGTACTTGATCTTCCGCTTCTCCTCGTCGAGGTGGAGCCCGAGTGACTGGCCGCCGAACGCCGCCAGCTCCTGCACGCGTCCCTTGACGTTCACGCGCGAACCGGTCGGCGGCACGCGGCCCTGGTGGCCGATCACCGTGATCTGCCCGGTACCGTCATCGACGCTGTAGAACTGGAACGGCACGAGCGGCAACCCCCAGCTGCGGGTGACGACGCCGTTCACGCTCACCGACTTGTTGTAATAGCGCGCGGGCTGATCCTTCAGCTGCGCGACATGCACGCTGCGCAGGGCGCAGCCGGAAATCAGAAGCGCGCCGAGCAGCGCGAGAACGAAGCGCGGAGCCTTGGCCATGTCCACATCCCCCTCGAACCTGATACATGCAAAGGTCGCGACCGGATCGTGAAAGAGACGGCCGGGATGCGGCGATGCCAGCGCCTGCCTGAAGTTACGCATCCCGGTGACCCGGCGCGACCGTTCAGGGGTGGTTCAAAAGATATGCCCGGCATTTTGCGGCGTAGATCGGCCGTAAATGCGACCTGACCCCGTCAGGGTGTCCACGCGAGGCGGCACCTGTGCCGGGTTCAGGTCAGCTGCAGATATCAGCGGGCGTTAGAACGCCTGGACCAGTCCCACGTTGATGCGCCACATCCGCTTGTCGGGGATCGACGGCGTGGTAATCAGCGTTACACCGTCGTTGCGCCACTGGTTGTCGTAGTTGGCGACGATGGACGTGAGCGAGGGCAGGAGCAGCTGCACGCCGACGGTCGCGGTCTTCGCGCGGAACTCGCCGACCTGATCGATCGTGAACAGGTCGAAGTTGTCCACGCCGCGCACGTACCCGCCGCGCACCCAGATGCGCGGCCGGATCTCGTGGGCCGCGCGCAGATCCAGCGTGTGCCCCTGGACGCCGGTCACCGCCGCGGTATCGGCCGACGTGAAGGCGTAGCGGGCCCCAACCGTCCAGCGCGGCGTCACGGACACCGTGGCGGCCGGCGAGAACATCGTGACGTTGGCGCCGAAGAAATCGAAGTAGCGGAGCGTCCCGGTATAGGTCGCGCTGTGATAGCCGTACTCGACGCGGCCGAGGAAATCGTGCTGCGGCATCACACGCGTGTCGTCGCGCCCCACGAGCAGCTGGCCCGTGAACGTGCCCCACGGCGTAAAGCGCCACTCGACGCCTCCGCCCTCACGGTCTTCACGGCGCCCTGACTTGGTCTGGATCTGCGCGCGCCCGATGAGGCGCACGGGTTCCGACAGCCTGAAGTTCAGCGCGAGATCAGAGCCGCGCGTGCTCTGCGTGGCCCCGTTGTAGTCCTCACCGTAGGTCTGGCTCTCGAAGCGATGGTCGTACTGGCGTCGTGCATTTTCCCAGGAGAGCCGGTTCGCGGTCGACGGCGCCAGCACCGTCAGCCGCTGGTAATAGCCGATCGACTGCCCGTTCTCGCCGGCGAGCCGGTACCCGCGGGCAAGCGCGGCGACGACGTTCGGGTTCTCGGGCGAAAGCTGCTCGGCGCGCCGCAGCGCATCGAGCCCCTCGACGACGCGATCCTCCTGCAGCAACACGCTCCCGAGACCGACCCACGCGTCGACGTTGTTCGGGTCCTCGATGACCACGCTGCGGTAGACCGCCTCGGCCAGCTCGGGATGGCCCATGCGGGCGTGCACGCTGGCGACCCAGAGACGCGCCGTGTGATCGCCGGGATTGGCGGCCACGATTTTCTGCAGCGCCGCGAGCGCCTCGGTGTTGCGACCGTCCTGCGCGAGCTGAATCGCGGCGGGCAGATCGGGCGGGGCGGTCGGCGACGGCTGCGCGATGTTCTGCGCGAGCAGAAGGGCAAAGAGAGAAAACAGCATACTTCTGGTTTCGGATGCTAGCGGGGCCGGCAACAGGTAGCCGCCGGCGGCCGATGGATGGCCGGGCGGCGATCGTCAGCCGCGGGAGGCGGCAGCCCGCGTGGAATCAGCGGTGTCCGGCGTGGTGCTGGCCGCCGGCCAGGCCGGCATGATGCCGGCAAGTTGCGCCGCGAACATGGCAGCCACCGCCCGGATCGCCGGGTCGTCCTCGCATCCGTTGCGCACTTCTGCAGTCAGAACGCCGACGCAGCCGTTGACCCCGGACACAGGCGCCGCCAGCGCGCCGTCGAACATCTGATTCGACGCGACCGTGCGCAATTGTGCAGTTCGCCACGCCTCCGCGGTGGCGTTCGCGGCGTTGCGCGGAATCGGACCAAGGCGCTCGACCACGCGCTCGTCGTAGCCGTGCGACAGCGCCGGGAACAGCTCCTCGCCGGCGCCCATCCAGACGATGATGCCGCGGGCCTCGAGCAGGGTGGCGGCACGGGCGATTGCCTCGCGCAAGGCGTCGGTGTCGGTGGTGCGCGCGAGCGCGCCGCAGATGTCCGCCGCTTCAGCGAGATCGACCGACGGCGGACGCAGGCCGGGATCCGGGACGCGGGATCCGCGGTCCTTCAGCCGCAAACTCTCGAACCTCGAACCCTCGACCGCCGAATCCTCGGATCCCGGATCCCGCACCCCGGATCGCGGAAGCGGCGCCAGCGCGATCAGCCCCGCGAGCCAGACGATCGCGACCGCGCCGAGCGCCGTCCACTGCTGCCGCTGGACGGCCGCGCGCTGCGCGCCGAAGGCCTGCCGAGCGGACGCGTCGAGGTTGCCAAGCGCCGTGACCAGCCCGCCGGCCGTGTCGTGCCCTTCGCTGAAGATCAGATCCGACGCGAGCAGGTTCTGCTCCTCCTGGAGGCTGTCGCGCACCTTGCCGTCGACGGTGACGATCGCCTTGAACGCCTTGTCGACCTCATCGAGCGCCGGCGCGGCGGTTCCCTTCTGCAGAAGCGGCCGGATGGCAACGGCATCCTGGCCGAACTGCTGAAGGAGCGTCGCGCCGCGCTCCAGCCAGGGCTGCTTTGGCTGTCCGGGCGCGACGTAGGCGTGCTGCGCCAGGGCGATGTCGCCCGCGGTCGCGGTCATCCGCTCGATGCGCGCGGCCGCGTCATCGGCTGCAGCGTCGATCGCGGCGGCCTGCTGCGATCCCATAAAAACAAAAAAGCCGCCGGTGACGCCGGCGGCCAGGAGCACAAGCGCAACGATCGTTCGGTTGGTGTGCTTCTGCATCGCCGACAGGATAGCAGCAAATGATCAGAACTCCACATGCGTTTGGACGAGGAGCCGATTCTCGCGCGGCCGCGCGGCCGCGGCATCGTAGTGGACCTGCTCGTTGGTGACGACGAGGCCGACGCGGCTGCGCGGCCAGACGAACCAGTACGCGCCGCCCGCGATGATCCGTCGCTGCGAGTTGTTCCCGAGCGACTCGTCCGGATCGAACAGATCGACGCGCGCGATCCCCGCCCATCCGCTCAGGCCCTGGCGAACCTCGAGAAAGCCGGACGACCCGCTGCGATCGATGTCGCGCGGCGCGATGGCGCTGGGGTTCTCCGTCGCCTTCAGGTACTGCGCGGTCGCAACCAGGTTCGTGTGCTCGAAGCTGCCCATCACGATGCCGAGGCGCCGCGGCCGGTCCGCCGCGTACCAGCCGGCGTTGTAGAAGCCCGAAAGCCGGAAGCCGTTCGCGATGCCGCGGCCCGCAAACGGCCGGAGCGTCAGGCGGCCCTGCGCGCTCTTGTATTTGTTCGTATCCGTCTGCGCGTACCCTTCGCCGTTGTACACGCCGGTTTGGATGTCGATGAACTTGCCGACGGGAGTAAACAGGCCGACGCCGAAGTCGGACGATCCCGGGATGAGATTCTCGCGCTCGGAGAAGACCGTCCCCTGCACGCGATACCGATTGATGCTCTCCTCGAAGTCGAGCCACGGCGTCTGGTGGGCGCCGAATCGCACCCACGACCTGGCGCCCGTGAGGTTGTCGAGCTCGACGAACGCGTATTTGATCCTCATCACCAGCGTGCCCGCGAGGCTGCTGTCCGTCACGCGCCGGACGTCGGGCGTGACGCGGAATCGGACGTTGCTCGCCAGCTGCCCGTTGATGTTGATGTAGCCGCGCGTCACGTCGAACGCGTTGAAGGAATCGCGGTTCTTCAGCTCGGCGTCGTACTGGACGTAGGAGAGCACGCCGACGCGCACGATGGGATAGTCGGGTTCCGGCGCCGGGGCCGCCGGCGGAGGATTCTGCGCGCGCGCGGCGGCGGGGGCAAGCAGGACTGCGAGGACGAGAAGGAGACGCGGCGTCATATGTCTGTGATGTGTACGACGCCGAGGTTTCTGATCGGTATCAGCCCGGTTAAGAGTGTGTTAACAGGCGGGCTAATAGACCGGCAGATACGGCTGAAGTGTGCGCGCGATGATCGTGAAGCGGTTCGTGAAGATCAGGATGCCGATGATGACGAGCATCGCGCCCGACGTCATCTCGATCATGTGGTAGTGCTTCCGGATGCGCGCGAACGCGGCGAAGAAGCGGTTGATGGCAAGCGCCGCGGCGAAGAACGGGATCGCCAGGCCGAGCGAGTACGCGGCCAGCAGGCGTACGCCCTCCCCGATGGTGTTCTGCGCGGCAGCAATCGCCAGGATGCCGGCGAGGATGGGGCCGATGCAGGGCGTCCATCCAAAGGCGAACGCGATGCCGACGAGCGTCGCGCCGATGAAGCCGGCCGGCCGCTTGTTCGTCTGCACGCGCTTCTCCTGGTAGAGCCAGTCGATGCGCAGCAAGCCCATCGTGTGGAGCCCGAACAGCACGATGATGACGCCCGCGATACGCCCGAGGATCGTGAGCCGCGACATCATGAACTGCCCGATGGCGCTCGCCGACGCGCCGAGCGCGATGAACACGATCGAGAACCCCAGGATGAACGCGAGCGAGGACATGATCACCCGGTTGCGGACGGGGGCCGCGACGGCGACCGCGCCGGTGCCGCGCATTTCGTCGAGTGAGAGTCCTGAAATGTATGAGAGGTAACCCGGAATCAGCGGCAGCACGCAGGGCGAAATGAACGAGAGGAGGCCTGCTCCAAACGCCGCCAGCAGCGTGACGTTTTCGATCACTTGCTGCCGACCGGCGTCAGGGGGATCGCGCCATGCGGCATCACGGGGTCCGTGGCGCCCTCCATCTGCACGTTGTGGCCCTTCACGGGCGGGAGATCCTGATACATGAAATCCCACTTCCACCGTTCCGACGGGTTCGACGCCTGCAGCCAGCTGCGCGCCGGCTTCGGCCGCGCAAACGAAACATCCGCGGCCCGGGCGTAGGCCGTTCCCGGCATCGCCGCCGCGATCGCGCGGCGCACATCTTCCGAGCTTTTGTACGGCAAGGTCAACCCCAGCGACGCGGCCAGGTTGACCAGGATCTGCCAGTCCTCGCGCGCCTCGCCGGGCGGCACGATCGCGCGCGCCGCGCCCTGCACCCGCCCCCTGTCGTTCGTGTAGAGCGCGTCCTTCTCGACATAGGCAGTGCCGGGCAGCACGAAATCGGCCGCCGCGGCCAGCTCCGTCATCACCACGCCCTGCACGACGAGCAGCGCCAGCTTCCCACCCCGGCGCGCGGCCCCAATCCAGGACACGTCGCCCATCGAGCCGTCCGGACCAGGATCCAGCACGTACAGCGCTTTGACGCGCCCGGCATCGACCGCGGTTCGCAGATCGTTCAGGTCCGGCAGCCCGTCGTTGCCCTCGCCAACGCGGTATCCCAGGTCCCTGGCGCCGTTCACGTTCGGGGCGTTGGTGGCCGGCACCGTGAATTTCGTGTTCGGCGGCTGCGGCTTCTCGGTCCGCGTCCACACCACGGCGACCGCTTTGAGGCCCTCG
>Ga0070704_100000090_pt1 | contig 31327 bp, 22 predicted proteins | sample KBSK5252metaG_FD_65467 | JGI IMG/M metagenome (GOLD analysis project Ga0070704, IMG submission 65467) | Corn, switchgrass and miscanthus rhizosphere microbial communities from Kellogg Biological Station, Michigan, USA - KBS K5-25-2 metaG | ecosystem: Host-associated > Plants > Roots >...
TCCGGATCGGACCCGGCGAAGTTCGCAAGCGTTTCAATCGCCTGCGCCGCGCACTGGCTGTCGATCGGCTGGACGCGATTGTGGTAGTAGGCCGGGCAGCCGTCCTCGCCGAAGAAGTGCCGCTTGTAGTAGTCGAGCCCCTTCATCATCGCCGCGGTGTAGGTCTCGTCTCCGGTCGCGGTGATGTAGTGCTTGAGGCTGTCGAGGTTGTAGCCGGTGTGGAACCCGTCGATCCAGTGGAACTTCGGGTCTTCCGCGTACCACCAGGAGCCGTCGGGCCGCTGGCGCGAACAGCTGTACTCCATTGCCGCCGCGGCAACGGTGCGGTATTGCGGGTTGCCCGTCAGCTGCCACATCCGGGCGAGAAAGCCCGCGCCGAGCATGTTGGCGTTGTGGATCGAGCTCTGTCCAATCGCGTGATAGCTCAGGCAGGTGCCGCTGTCGGTACGCTCGCGCGGCAGCGCCAGGATCCAGCGGCAGGCGCTCTCCGCGACGCCGAGGTACTGCGGGATGCGCGTGCACTCGTAGCCGTCGATGAACGCGTGCCCGATGAGCGCCGTCCACACGATGATCGATTCGTCCTTGCTGTACCGCCCGCCGCGGCTCGCGAAGTCAAAGTGGTTCGCCCAGGAGTACTCGCGGAACTTCGACGAACGGTGGCCGCGCAGCCAGTCCAGGCACTCGATCGCCCTGGTGCGGTAGGTCGCATCGCCGGTCGTCCGATACAGCGTCAAATACGCCGCCGCCATGTACCCGCGTCCCTTGGTGGACGGGAGGGGCTTGACGCCGACGAGCGGGCGGATGTTGATCGGGCTCTGACGAACGGCCTGCATGAAGAGCCGCTCGAGCAGGAGATTGCCGCACGCCAGCCGGCGCAGCGGCGACGACAGGCCGTCGAACGGCTCGTAGGCCTTGTACTGGTGGTTCTCCACCCACGCCTCGACGGCGCGAAGGCTGTTGTAGATCTCGCGCCCTTTGTCGTCGAGTGTCGCGTGGTCGAACGGGGGCTGGCCTGCGCGAAGCGGTCCTGTCATGGCTGGTGCAACTCCTTCAGCGGACGCGGACGCGCGAACAAGCCGCGCAGCCGCGCCATCTGTTCCGAGCGGTGGAACCGCACGAGCTCCGCCGACACGGGCCGTTCCATGCGGCGCACGAGCGCCCATCCGTAGCCGCCGAGCAGCGCGAGCCCGCCGAGCAGGTACGGTGGCCTCGTCATCTGATAGAGGCTGCGGAAGCACTGCCAGAGCCCGTGCCCGCCCAGGTAGTAGTCCTTCTGCCCGTGACGGAACAGGCCGCGAATCTTGCTGCCGGAGCTGCCGGTTCCCATCGGCCGATGGTGCAGGCACGTTTTCTCGGTGAACGTGCGGGTCTGCCATCCGCGCATCCGCGCGGTCGTCACGGCGGTCCAGTCGATGCCGCCACCCTTGATGGGCACGTAGCCGCCGATGGCCTCGAAGCACTCGCGACGGAACATCTGACACGCACCCGAGACGTGCTCGATGTTCGTGAAGCTGTAGTCGTAGTGCGCGCCCCCTTCGACAAACGGCGTCCCCGCGACGCCGAGCCGCGGGTTGCCCGAGAACTTCCCGAGCAGGAACGCGAAGTAGTCGGCGTCGAACGAAATGTCGGCGTCGAGGTTGCCGATCACCTCGAACGGCACGTCCTCGAGCGCGTGCATGCCGGCGTTGAAGCAGGACACCTTCGCCGCAAAGCTCCGGTCGCGCGTCTCGGGCAGGCGGACGAGACGGAGCCATGGCAGCCGCGCGCAGTACTCCTGCACGATGTCGTCGGTGCCGTCGGTCGAGCCATCGCTGACGATGACCCAGCGCACCGGCGGACGCGTCTGCGCGGCCATCGAGTCGAGCGTCAGGCGGATGTATTGCGCCTCGTTGCGCGCGGGCGTGACGAGCGCGTAGCGGAGATTCGAACGATGAGTCGTCATGGGAACCGTGTTACTGGCCATGTGCCGCAATCCCGAGCTCGTCGCAGGCGCCCATCATCGGAACGACCCTGGCGCCCGAGCGGACGACCGCGTCGACGACGTCCGCGAAGAACCCGGGAGTGCAGCCGTATCGGGAAGGTGTGTGCGCGACGTCGTGCGTGGCGATGATCAGCCACCCGCGCGCCGCCGCGTTTCGGTCGATGACGCGTTGGACGGCGGCCAGGTCGTTCTGATTCCGCCAGTCCAGGAAGTACCCCTTGAGCAGGTTCAGGTCGATGTCGCCGGCGTTGTAGGTCTGGCCCCCGCCGCGGCAGCAGACGAAGTTCCTGCCGACCGTCCGCTTGATGTCGAGTACCGGACCGTCGAGCGGGTAGGCGAACGTCCGGAAGCGCCCGCCCGGCACGAGGGCTTCGAACGCGCGCTGGTTCGCGCCGATCGAGCGTTCAAACGCCTCGACGCTCGACTCGCAGCCATCGAGGTGATCGAAGGTGTGGCAGCCGAGCTCGTGCCCCTCGCGAAGCATCGCCCGCAGGTCGTCGTGAGAGACAACGGGGCCGCTCGGCGTGTCCGCTCCGACCAGGTTCATGGAGATAAAGAAGGTGCCTCGAACGTTCGCGTCGGCCAGGATGCGCCCGCCCTCGACCCACGCCGACCGCGGGAAATCGTCGAAGGTAAAGGAGACGTACGGAATGCCGGTCCGAAGCGGGAACGGCCGACGGCCCGCGTGATGGACGAGCAGCCGGCGCATCTTGTTCGCGGTGCGCGCCCGCAGCTCCGCAGCAGCCGTCGCGATCAATGCGCTTCCATCCGGATGTCGATGACGCCGTCGTCGGCCACCGGCCGGGATCGCGGGTAGCGCAGCGTCGTGAGACCGTCGGCGACGTCGGCTTCCTCGAAGCCCATTTCCGGGAAGACCGCCGCGCTCGGCGCGTTCTTCTTCGTCTTTCGCAGCGCCGCGAAGAAGTCGCGCGTGCCGCTCGGGAGGTGCCGCCGAAGGAGCCAGGCGAGGAACGCGTGCTCGACGCGCTTGCCCTGGACGCGGCAGCTGAACATCAGGTCGACGAGCTTCGACTCGTGGAGATCGACGACCGCAAAGCCGACAATCCCATAGCTGCCGAACCGATCCCGGCAGCGCAACACGTAGGTCTCCGAACCCGCGTCGGCCACCAGCCGGTTCAAGGCGTCAACCGAGTACCGGTTGCCGGAGAAGTTCATCTGGTTGGTGCGCTGCGCTAGCTCGTACACGCGCTGCAGGTTCGACTCCTGGAGCGGCGACCATTCGACGCGGATATCGCACTGCTTCAGGAAGCCGACGTAATCGCCTGTATAGGCGCGCTCAATCTCGGAACGCTGTTCCTCCTGGCGATACATCACGCGCCGGGTGCGGCTCTCGTCGGTGACCGGCACGTCGCATTCCGCCAGCGACGGAATGCGATGCGCGTCGCGCGCGTCGATCGTGCGCACCGACGGGCAGGCCGAGCCTACTTCCTGCCGTTCGAACTCCTGGTCGTCCACGAACATGAGCGTGTCGATGCCGATGTTCAGCGCCTGGGCGATTGCCGCGATGGAGCCGCTCTTCGGCTGCCAGTGGACCTGCGGATAGAGGAAGTAGTCGGCGAGCCCGAAGGCTTCGAGCCGCGCCAGTGCATCCTCACGGTTGTTCTTGCTCGCGACGGACTGAAGGATGCCCCTGGAATCGAGCTCCTTGATCACGTCGACGATGCCGTCGCGGAGGCGAACGCCATCAGGTCCGTCCTCGACGAGCGTGCCGTCCCACAGCGTGTTGTCGAGATCCCAGACCACGCACTTGCACGTGGCCGCAGGCGTCGTGGCGGGCTGAGCCTTCGCCTGCGGCGGCGTCTGCGGGTGCGGACGCGCGGAGGCGCGTTCCTTGACGAAGTCGATCAGGCCGAAATAGAGCGTCAGCCCCTCGGCGTCGTTCGGCACCAGCTCGACTTCGAAGGTGCCGCTCGTCGCGACGAGGCGCTCGATTTCCGTCAGCGCGATCTTCTCGCGCGAGAAACCGGGTGGAAGCGTGATGAGGTGCTGAAACCGCCGGATCGAGCCTTCGCGCTGCTCGCGGATGGACAAGGTCATCGTGACCTGGCGGTCGTTCGGGTTGAACACCTCGCACACGAGGAAATCGGGGCGCGGCCCGCCGTTGACCCGTTCCGCGAGCCGCTGCTTCCGGACGTACGCGATCTTGCGGAGCGCGCGCGGCTTGATGTCGCCCGGCAGCGGCGGCAGCAGCCGCGCCGCCGAGCCGGCGAGGATGTTCAGACGCTCGATTCGGTCGGCCGCGGCGATCGAATGGCAGTCGATGTTGCCGAGCGTCCAGAGCTTGGCCCAGCGGCGGAACGTGATCTTCTGCAGGTACGGCGCGGCCCCCTCGGCGTTCGGGATCCTGACGACCCCGTCGACGAACTGCCGGCACGCGCCATCGGTCCGCGGCTCGTAGAGCTCGCACGTCGCGTAGCACGCCGGCCACGCGCACTCCGTGCAGTGCTCTCCCCAGGGGAGCAGCGTGCGCGCTTCGACGCTCGCCCGATACTCCGAGAACCTGGCGAGGACGCCCGGCGGCAGCGTGTCGGGCGCCTCGACGCGGTCGTTGACTTCAGCCTCGTACATGTTCGCGGATCTTGTCGGCGATGTAGTTCACCTGCTCCTCGGTCAGTTCCGGGAACATCGGCAGAGACAGGATTTCGCTCGACGCCTTCAGCGACTCGGGGAAGTCGGCCGGCGTGTGGCCGAGGTACTTGTAGGCGTTCAGGAAGGGCAGCGCGATCGGGTAGTGAATGCCGGTGCTGATCCCCTGCGTCGCCAGGTCGGCCTGCAGCTGCTCGCGGGCGCCAGCGGGAACGCGGACGACGTAGAGGTGATACACCGCGCGGACGTTGTCCATCTCGACCGGCGTCACCACGCCGCTCCCCTGGAGCGCCTTGTTGTAGCGATAGGCGTTGGTGCGGCGCTTCTCGGTCCACTCGTCGAGGTACCGCAGCTTGACGCCGAGGATCGCCGCCTGGAGGCCGTCGAGCCGGCTGTTCACGCCCTCGAGATCGTGGTCGTACTTCTTGGTGCGGCCGTGGTTGGCGAGCATGCGGGCGCGCACCGCCCACGCTTCGTTGTTGGTCACGATCGCGCCGCCGTCGCCGTAGGCGCCGAGGTTCTTGCCCGGATAGAAGCTGAAGCAGGTGATGTCGGCGAGCTTCGCAATCGGCGTCCCGCGATACAGCGCGCCGTGCGCCTGCGCCGCGTCGCCAATCACGTAGAGCCCGTGCTCGCGGGCGAGCGCGACGATCGGCTCCAAGTCCGCGGGCTGGCCGTAGAGATGAACCGGGATGATGGCCTTGGTCCGGGCGGTGATCTTCTCACGGAGCCGCTCGACGTCGATCGTGTAGGTGCGCGGGTTGATGTCCGCGAACACGACGCGTGCGCCGGCCATCGTGATCGCCTCGGAGGTCGCGATGAAGCTGTTGGCGACGGTGATCACCTCGTCGCCCGGGCCGATCTCGAGCGCCCGCAGCGCCATGAAGAGCGCATCGGTGCCGTTGGCAAGCCCCACGCAGTAGTTGACCCCGCAGTAGCGGGCGAACGCGTCTTCGAAGTCCTTGACGACCGCTCCGCCGACGAATGCGGTCTTCTCGATCACGCCGGCGATGGCGGCGTCGATCTCGGGCTTGATCGAGTCGTACTGCATCTTCAGGTCGACGAACGGAACGGTCAGGGTTGTCAGCGTGTGCATGATGATGATGTCCTCGTGAAGCGAGCTAGTGACCTTGCGCAACCAGGTCGTTGGTGTAGGGCAGATCCGACACGTGCCGGATGACGCGGGCGGGATTGCCCACGACGACGGCCCCGGGGGGGACGTCACGGACGACGACGGCGCCGGCCCCGACCAGCGCCCCTTCGCCGATGACCACGCCGGGCAGCAGCGTGGCATTGGCGCCAATCTTCGCGTTGCGGCGGATGACCGGCCCGACAAGGCTGTCCTTGACGCCCGGCGACAGCGGATATTTCGCGTTGGTCAGCACCACGTTCGGGCCAATCCAGCAGCCGTCCTCGAGCACCGAGAACTCCGGGATGAAGACCTGCGTGTGGATGCGCACGCCGTTGCCGATCTCGACGTGGTGCTCGACGACCGACAGCGTGCCGATGCTGACGTTGTCGCCGATGCGGTTCGATTCGCGGATGTTGACCTTGTTCCCCGTCTGGAAGTTCCGGCCGATGACGTTGCCGGCATAGATCACCGTGTGCGAGCGGATGACCGCGCGCTCGCCGATGACCGTCGCCAGCTCCCCGTCCTCCGCGCCGCGCGGCGCGACGCCGACGAGGCTGAAATCCTCGACGACGGTGCCGCCGCCGAGCGTGACGTTCTTGTAGATGCGATAGGTGTTCATGAGGCAATCCCCAGCCGGCACTTCCGCGCCCGGAAGCGGAGCGGAACGTCGGCGTTGGTTTCAATCGATTCGTAGAGCGCGGTGATCAGCTCGAGCGACTTGCGGCCTTCCCACCCGTCGACGAGCGCGGCCTTGCTGGTGCGCAGCGCGGTGACGACCCCCGCGAGGTAATCGCCGTGATTGCGGCCGAGGCCCTCCGGGTTGCGGCCGTACTTCGCGAAGATCTCGTCGTCGATCGGCTGCTTGTCGGCGAAGCTCCAGGTGAGCAGCTCGTTCATGAAGAAGCCGCCAATCACCACGCTGCCCTTCTCGCCGAGAATGCTGATCGAGCCCTCGAGGTCCTTCGGGCGGGTCGCCGTCGTCAATTCGAGGACGCCCAGCGCGCCGGAATGGAAGCGGATGACCGCCACGCCGGTGTCCTCGCATTCGATTTTCACGAGGCGTGTCGCGGCCATGCTGCGAACCGATTCCACCGGTCCCATGAACCACGTGAGCATGTCGATGTGGTGGGCGCCCTGGTTCATGAAGACGCCGCCGTCGTGCGCCCACGTGCCGCGCCACCGCTCGGAGTCGTAGTAGGCCTGGTCGCGCGTCCAGCGGAGCCGCACGGTGCCGAGGACGAGCCGGCCGAAGCGGCCCTGGGCGAGCGCCTCGCGCGCCTGCACGATCGCCGGGTTGTAGCGGTTCTGGTGGACGACGAACAGCTTCACGTTGTTGGCGTCGCACGCTTCGAGCATGCGGTCGGCGTCCTCCAGCTTCAGCGCCATCGGCTTCTCGACGACAATCGGCCGCTCGTACTGCACCAGGTCGAGCACGTTGGCGCAGTGGGCGCCGCTCGGGGTCAGCACCGAGATGACGTCGATGGAGCCGTCGAGCTCGCGCATCATCTCGGCGACGCTCCCGAAGGCCGGAGCGCCGAACTTGGCGGAGAAGTCGCGCGCGCGGGAGATGTCGAGGTCCACGAACGCGCCGATGTCGGCGCCTTCGACGTAGTGCTGCAGCGCGTGCGCGTGCTTGCGCGCGATGCTGCCGCAGCCCACCAGGGCAAATTTGAGTGTGCTCATGTGCTCAACTCTCCACAAAGTGATTGATACAGATTGACCAGCTCGCTGCCCTGGCGCTCCCAGCCGTACTGGCGGAGGAAGTCGCGTGCCCGTTGAACCTGTCCGGCGCGCCGCTCGGGATCGAGGTAGAGCCCATGGATGGCGTCGGCGAGCGACGAGACGTTCTCGGGCTCGTAGAACGTCACCATGTCGTCGCAGAAGTAGTGCTCGATCGCCCGCAGGCGCGGGGCGATGGAGGGAATGTCCTGCGACACGTACTCCATCAGCTTGACGGGCAGCATCAGGTCGGTCGCGATGTTCTTCCGGTTCCCGACGACCCCGACGTGCATCAGCGACAGCCGTGCGGGCAGCTCGTGCAGGGCGAAGCCCTTCGGCGCGAAGTGCACCCGGTTGGCGATGCCGAGCTCACAGGCGAGCCGCTGGAATTCGGCGAGGTCGTCGCCGTGGCCCCACAGGTGGAGCTGAATGCACGGGATGCGTTCCTGGACCTCGGCGACCGCGCGGATGATCAGATCCACGCCGAGGCGCTTGGCCATCGTGCCGTGATACACGAGATTGAAGTGGCGTCCGTCGCCGCCTGACGCCTCGCGGAGGCGAGGCTGTCCGAAGATCGACGGATCCGGCACGTTCATCGAGATGAACGTCTTCGACCGCGGGATGCCGCGCGCGACCAGCGTCTGGCGCTGCGGGTCGTTCACGCAGATGACGATGTGGGCGACGAACGCGCTGAGCCGCTCTTCGAGCAGCAGCGCCTTCCGCAGCATCGAGCTGACGGCAAACTTCGTTGCAAACGTCTCCGGCACCGAGTCGTGGACGTCGAGTACCACCTTGCTGCCGCCCAGGCGCGGAATCAGGCCGGCCAGCACGAGGAAGTCCGGGATGTTGTGGACGTGGACGACGTCGAGCTCGCCCTTGAAGAGCAGCCGCAGGCAGGCCGCCGACGAGCAGAGGAGGAACAGCACGTACGACAGGACGTAGGACGCCGTGCTCTTGCCCCGGTACTTGCGGACGCGCAGTTCGCGGACTTCGACGCCGTTGAGCGTGAAGTGCTTCCGGTCGTCCGCGTTGGTGGTCGTCAGGCAGCGGACGTCGAACCCCTGGGCGGCCAGCGTCTCGGCCTCGCGACGGACACGCGCGTCGATCGTGTAGTCCGTGTAGGCGATCATGCAGACGAAGCGGCGGCCGGCCTTCATACGTGGACCCTCACCGAGCCGCCGTCGAAACGCTGAACCTCGGGCGAGGCGTCGTGGCCGTCAGCCGCTCGATGCACATGGATGGCGGCTGCGGGCAACGTGGCCGGAGGCGGCCCGGTGACGGTGATGCCCGTCGGGCTCGAGCCGATGAATCGAACCGACCGGCGCCACTGGAACCACGACACCGCCTCGCCGGCAGTCGCGTACCATGCCCCGCGCGTGGCGTCGATGGCCTCGAGCAGGTCGGTGTAGGACCGGTCCCACAGCCGCTCGGGCGCGAGACTCCGGTCGTGCCAGTTGATGACGAGCGTGCCGCCGAACCGCTGCGCGTTCCCGATGAGCGGGAGGCAATGCTGCATCGCATCGCGCCGCTCCAGGCCCATGCGCGTCGGGTAGAAGAGCGCCGAGTCCATGATCGACAGCGGCAGCTCCATCAGGCCCTGCGTGCCGGGCAGCTTGAAGGACTGCGACGTGCCGGCGCGGTAGCCGATGGCGTCGTTGTAGCCCCACGTGGAGTCGTAGGAAAAGCCGGCGGCCTCCAGCTGACGCGGCGAATCCGCACCGTAGTACAGCCAGTGCATGCGGACACCGGCGGAGGGATGGCCGGTCACGGCGGTCAACTGCTCGATCTCCGCGCGTCCGGCGTTGGCGTCGCGCCAGGCGTCGATACCGTGGACCGCGAGCTCCGTTCCTGTGCGGGCGAGTCCCGCGAGTTCCGCGCGAATCTCGCTGACCTCGTACGGAACGCCTCGCAGCGGCTCGATCTGGCCGTCAGGCGAGACGCCGGGACGTTGCTTGAAGGGCACGAGGAAGAAGGTCGAACGGCGGCCCCGCTCGACCCGGCGGTAGCTCTCGAAGGGGCGCCACGGGTCGGGCAGCACGCCGGTGAACACGAACGGCACGGAAAGAGCGGCGGCCCAGTTGCGTGCGGCTTCGCCCGCCGACCGTCGTCCGCGCGCGAGGTCGACGAGCGTTCCGTACGACGCCCTGTACAGGAAGCCGGCGAGCGTGCGGTCGAACTTGTGCCGGGTCAATCCGAAGAAATCGATATCGTGCGTCAGGCAGCAGGTGAAGTCGAAGCCGTAGGGACGCGGCGGGATCTCGACGAACGAGACGGAAGACTCCCGCAGCACGTGCCGCAGCAGCGCGATGTGCAATTCGAGCGTCGGAATGGCCGCCTGCGATGCCGGCTGGCCGTCGGTCAGCAGGTGCCGGACCTCGCGAAACAGGTCGTAGCCGATGCGCCAGACGGCGCGTGTGCCGGTGCAGCTGCGGTAGTCCGCCGGTTTGCCGTCGAGTGTCACGACCGGGTCGGTCGTCGTGCGAACGAAGCGCGCGGCGCCTTCGTACAGCGGCAGCACGGAGTCGCCCCAACCGAGGCTTACGGTACCGTCGATGCGCGTCACCGTGATGCCCGACTGACGATCGGCCGCCTGGTCATCGGAACCGTAGAGGATGAACACGCGCGCGTCGAGGCCGGCGATGCGGCCGTCGGTGCACAACACCACGTCGTACGACCTGGACGCGACCGCGGGTTCCCAGGCCGTCTTGAACAGCTCGAAGAATTCCCGGGCCATCTCCACGTCCGAGGGAGAGGCGGCAACGCCAATCATGAGAGTCGATGCACTGTGCGGATTGCGACAGCGGGTCTCGAACGAGACCCGCCATCAGGTTGGCAGCGGGAGCCGTGGCAGGCCCCGCCGCGGTTCATCAGAGCCGAACGAGCTTCCCCTGGGCCTTGAGCGATTCCTCCGCCGCTTCGAGCAGCCGCACCACGCGCAGGCCCGCGGCGCCGTCGTTCATCGGCGTCTGACCCTTCGTGATGCAGTCGATGAAGTAGCCGAGCTCGAACTTCAGCGCTTCGGTCGAATCGACCTTCGGCGACCAGACGTCGCCGGACCGGTAGCTGACGAGCAGGTCGTAGAGGCCCTGGCCGTTCGAGACGTCCACGCCCTTGTCGTACACGCGGATCTTCTCGTCCGGCTCCAGGTCGTTCCAGACAAGCATCTTGTCCTTGCCGCCGATGAGGGTCGTGCGCACCTTGACGGGCGAGAGCCAGTTGACGTTGATGTGCGCGACCAGGTTGCCCGGGAAGTACACCGTGATGAACGCCATGTCCGCGAGGTCGTTGAAGTGCTTCCCGCCCGTGGCGACGACCGCCTCCGGCTGCTCGCGGATGATGTGGTCCATGATCGACAGGTCGTGCGGGGCGAGGTCCCACACGACGCTGACGTCGTGCTGGAAGAGCCCGAGGTTGACGCGCGTCGAGTCGAAGTAATAGAGCTGCCCGAGCGCGCCCTTGTCGACCAGTTCCCGGATCTTGCGGACCGCGCCGCCGAAGAGGAAGGTGTGGTCCACCATGATGCGCAGGTTCTTCCGCTCGGCGAGCTCGATCAGCTGCTCCGCCTGCTGCGACGTCGAGGTGAACGGCTTCTCGACGAATACGTGCTTGCCGTGCTCGAGCGCCGCCTTCGCCAGCTCGAAATGCGTCCAGACCGGGGTGACCACCGCGACCGCGTCGATGTCGGGCGACCGCAGGACCTCGGAAAACTCCGTCGTCGCATGGACGCCGGGGAAGGCCCGCGTGACGCGCTTGAGCGCCGTGGGATTCTTGTCGCAGACCGCGGCCAGCTCGCACGTCTCGAGGCCGCTCAGGTTCCTGACGATATTCGGCCCCCAGTAGCCGTAGCCGATGACACCGACGCGAATGGCGTTTCGGGGCTTGTCGACCGGGCGAGTCTGAACGGGCTGGGACCGGTCGGCGTCAATCGAGCCAACCGCCGGGACGGCGCGTGTAGTCATGAGCGTTTCCTAAAAAAGAGAGTGAGGTGATTGGAGAACGGGACCGATCAGCAGGCGCCTTTGCCCGACACAACCGCGCGAGGCGTCGCCAGGAGAATCTTGATATCGGTCCAGACGGAACATTTCTTCGCGTACCGCAGATCGAGCCGCACCATTTCGTCGAACGTCGTCCGGCTGCGCCCGGTAACCTGCCAGAGGCCGGTGATGCCCGGCTTGGCGTCGAGCACGCGCCGGTGATGCCACGCCTTGTACTGTTCGACCTCGTACGGAATCGGCGGGCGCGGGCCGACGAGCGACATCTCTCCGGTCAGCACGTTCAGGAACTGCGGCAGCTCGTCGAGGCTCGTCTTGCGGAGCAGGCGGCCGATCGGCGTGACGCGCGGATCGTTGGTGATCTTGAAGACCCCTTCGGCCGCGTCCTTGCCGCCGGCCTTTTGCGCCGCGATCAGGCTGCTGACGTACTCGCGGTGGATGCGGTCGTCGGCGTTGACGTGCATCGTGCGGAACTTCAGCATCGTGAAGCGCCGGGCTCCCTCGCCGACCCGCACCTGGCGGAAGAAGATCGGGCCGGGTGACGTGAGCTTCACCAGCGCCGCGATGACCAGGAGCAGCGGTGTCAGCACGATGAGCAGCGCCAGGCTGCCGGCGATGTCGAGCGCGCGCTTCGCGGCCGCCGCCGCGAACAGACGGATGGTGCGCGGCCGCAGCGTCCCAAGCAGTTGATCGACGGGCGCGGCGCCGGACTCCGCGGTGTTCGCCTGTGCCGCGTGGGCGTGGACGCCGATCGAGATGCGCGCCAGCGCCGCCTCGTCGACCCGCTTCGCGAGCTCCCCGCGCACGCACTCTTCGAGGGCGCGGCACGCCGCGCGATTCGAGACGTCGGTGCGCGGAAGAATCAGCCCGAGGACCCGGTTGCGTTCGAGCCAGCCGAGCACGTCGGTCCCGCGCTTGACCGCTGCGAGCGCCTCGACCGCGTGGCGCCAGTTCGTCCGTCCCTCGTCCGCCATCTCGAGCATCACGACGACGAACGGCTGATTGGAGCGGTCCGCCCGCTTCCGTTCGCGAAGGACGATGCCGCGGAACAGCTCTTCGCCGACGATGTGCAGCCGATGGTTCCGATGCGCAGGACGGTTGTCCTCCGTCTTGCGGCGGGCCGGTTTCGGATACCGGATCCGGACGAATGTTGTCGCGGTCGCGCTCAATGCATCTGCCTCGCCTGCGGCTGATACACGCGGACGCGCAGCTGCTCGGCGAGCTCGTTCGAAAGGTCGGATGCGAGTACCCCTGTGACGCGGTCGGCCATCTGGCGCGATACGTCGACGACAGGCGCGTCGCCAAGATGTGTCAGGACGGCGCCAATCACACGGCCCTGGCGATACCAGCCGACGACGTCGGTGTCACGAAGCGCGCGCGTGAGGCTCGCGAACACCTGCTCGCCCACCTCGCCGGTGATGCCGGTTCGCGCGCGGCGGCTGCGATGGTCGATCAGCATCAACACGAACGGTTCGGCGGACGCCTCGAACCGCTTGCGCTCGATGCCGAGCAGAAAACAGAAGGCTTCCTCGTTGTACGCGCCGCCGGGCCCGGCCAGCGCGAAGCCGCACGTGCATTCGTCGCCCACGACGGCGGGGTGCGTCTCCGCCACCTGCGTTTCGGCCGCGCGCCTGCGGCGTTGGGGAGCGATGGTCCACGTAGGGGCGAGCTCCACGCTTCCCTGCATGCTGGCGAGACGGAACAGTGACGGCATCTGCTTGATTCCAAACATCGGTGAGCGTGACTCCTTGAGGAGGACGAACCTCAAGAAAGCGTGCAAACCGATCGCCATGCCGCTCGGCATCGCGCCGACCTGTTCAACTCTCAGAACGCCAACCACTTACCTAATCCCTCCGTGAGACCAGCGCCGCAACGGGTCCAAATCGGCGCCGACAGTCGCGCCCGGCGCCGCGAAAAGTCGGCGTGGCGTCGAAGAACCTCGATGAAGGCGCGCGAGCAATGGTCTGGAGTGTTGTTGCGGTCTGGTGTGGTGTTGCCTGGGCGATGTCGCCCGATCGTGGGCGCGCGTAGCTTCGCCCTCTCAGTCACATTCCGCTCTGACCGGGCAGCGGAACCGACCAATCCGGGGCACGTCGCGCCGCGGCGTGAAAGCGGTCTCACACGTCGCGGAACAGCGGATCTGTGGGATCGGCCTGTTCTTGAGCAAGGATCCGTCCGGCGACCAACTTCGTCTGTAAGTTGCTGACGGTGAACAGGTTAGATGCTGTCTAGGGCTTCATCCGGGCGGGAATGTCTCCATGGCGGCGGACTTTAGGGGCGAAACTCCCTGACCTTTCCCAGCCTGATTCATCATTTCTTTGAGGCGGATGCCTACCGCTGCGCAGCGAGCGATTCGCGCCGCTGATCGAGGTACGGGCCGGTGTCGCCGTAGTACGCGGGCCATCCGTCCACTGGTTCGTCGACGCCGTTCAGGACGGTGCCGACGATGTTGTCGCGGCCGATTTCGCTCACGACCCGCTCGACGACCTTGTACCGGGTCGAGTTGGCCGCGATGACCAGGATGACCGCGCGCGTCAGGCGGACCAGCAGTCCCGCATCCGCCATCGCCGCGGCCGGAGGGCCGTCGAGCAGAACCCAATCGAACGACGCCGCCGCGTCCGCGAGCAAGCGTGTCATCTGCTCCGAGGCGAGCGCCACCATCGGATCGCCGTGCAGCAGGCCGGCCGGCAGGACCGACAGCGTGGGCGTGATCTCCGTCACCCGGACCGCTGTGGGCGCCGGGCGCAACGCTTCGTACAGTCCCGGCGCCAGTGCAGTACCGAAGACGTCGTGCACCGACGGCCGCCGCAGGTCCGCGTCGACGAGCAGGACGCGCCGGTTGTACGAGCCGCTCAGCGTGAGCGCCAGATTGACGATCGTGAGCGTCTTGCCTTCCTGGGGAACGGCGCTCGTGACCGTCACCGTTCGCAGGTTCTGTTCTTCCTGAAGTTGATGCAGCGTCGCCGCAAGCCGCCGGTACTGCTCGACCGCGCACGCCGGCAGCTTGCCGCCGGTGACGAGCTTGTCCGCGTGCGCGCTTCGCAATGCCTGCCTGGGCACCGGGTCGAATGCGGGCCGCCGATCGAGTTCCGGGCGGGGAGCCTGGATGCTGACGTCGAACGCCGGCGCGCCGCCGTCGATCGCCAGTTCCGCCGGATACAGGTCGAGCGCCTGTACCGGATGCCCCGCGACAGGCTGCTGCGGCGCAGCCTTCGCCGGCGTGAGCACTGCGGGGTGCTCGGCCTGCCGTAACGCTTGATCAACTCGACTCATGACTTATCCGATGCTCCCGCTCAGCCCCGCGCGCCAAAGAACACGAACCGGCGGCGCCGGACGCCGGCCTGGATGGCGGTCGCGGCCGACGGTGGCGTGTCGACGACCACCGGGCGCTGCGGGGCCGCGTGGCGTTGCGGCGCCACGTCCGCGCGCGGCGCGTCCTCGGCGGGCGCGTCGGACGTCTCGAAGCGCGTCTCGACCGCTGCAACCGCATTGAGATCGAAATCGCGAACGACTTCGAGCACGATATCCCGATCGACCTGCTTGCGTCCCATCGCAAAGGTGCTGAGCAGCGCGTTGTCGCAGATGACGTTGACCGTGCGTGGGATGCCGTGCGAGTGCTGGTGCACCGCGATCACCGCCTCCCGCGTGAACAGCCGCGAGGTGCCGCCGGCGGTCTCCAGCCGGCTCACGATGTACGCCGCGGTCTCCGAGAGGTCGAACGCCGCCAGCTCGCAGCGGAGTGCGACGCGCTGCTTCAGCTGCCGCAGCGCCGGTTCGTTCAGCCGGGCGGCGAACTCCGGCTGGCCCGCCAGGATCACGACGAGCAGCTTCTCCTCCGTCGTTTCGATATTCGCCAGGAGCCGAATCTCCTCGAGCAGCGCATGGTCGAGACTCTGCGCCTCGTCGACGATGAGCGCGGAGATCTGGCCCTGCGAGCGCCGTTCGAGCAGGGCGTGCTCGAGCAGGTTGAGAAACGTGGCCTTCGACTCGCCGGCTTCGGGGCCCAGCTCGAATTGCACCGCCAGCGTCCTGACGAAGTCCTCCCGCGACAGCAGCGGATTGTTCAGGTATACCCACTTGACGGGGCAGCCCGCATCCGACGCGAGCGCGGTCCGCAGCAGCGTCGTCTTCCCGGTGCCGGCCTCGCCGAGCATCACGGCCAGCGACTTCCGGGCGCTGATCGCGTAGCGCACGTTGCTGAGCGCCTCGCGGTGACGCGGCGTCAGGAACAGGAACTTCGGATTCGGCGTCAGTTCGAACGGCGATTCGCGCAGGCCGTAGTAGCGCTGATACACGTGGAAATCCCTGGTCCCTAGGTTCGCAGCCGCCAGAGCACGAGCACCGCGATCGATCCGAGCAGTGCCGTCCCCGCAGCCAGGTTCGCTAGAATTATTCGCCGCCGGCCCCGGCGGCGTTCTCCGTCCGACACGACGCGCGGAATCAGTGCCAGCACCGGCAGCTCCAGCAGCCGGACGACATCCTCCTCGCGCTTCAGGCTTGAATCACGGTATTCCAGCCAGCCGACCACCAGCAGGCCGAGCACGAAACCGGCAATCGCCCCCGACGCGATGACGCCGATGCGCTTTGCGTCGTTGTAGGGACGGCCGGGCAGCGAGGCTGGATCGAGGATCCTGAACTGCTCGCCAATCTGCCGCCGCTCGAGGTTCGCGGCAATCTTCGAGTCCTCCCGCTTGGCGAGCAGGCTCGAGTACGCGGTCTGGAGCGTGCTGTAGTCGCGCGTCAACTCGACCAGCTCGGATTCGCGGGTGGGGACTACGTCGACCTTGCCCTGGTAGCTCGCGATCGCCTGCTTCAGTCGTGTTTCCTCGGTCTGGTTGACGGCCAGCTGATGGTCGATCACTTCGAGCTCGTCCTGGAGGTCGCGAAGCCGCTTCTGGCGCGCGAGCTCCGCGGGTGAGACCGGCTTTTCAACAGGCGCCGCCGGCGGGCGATTGGCTTCTTCCTGCTGCAGCCGCGCCTGCAGATCGCGAACCTGGCGCTCGAGCGCGCGGCGATCCGGATGGTCCGGCGTGTACCGCAGCTGGTAGGCCTTGAGCTGCGCCTGCGCCGCTTCGAGCTGCTGAGCGGTCGTCGCCGTCGTGTTGGCCTGGCGTTCCGGCGCGGGTGCCGTCACCGGGGCCGGTTCCGGCGGAATGACCTGCACGTCGGCGATCTGCCGTTCGATGAGCAGCCGCCGGTCCTGGATGCGATTGGTCGAATCGGTGACGCCCTGCATCTGCTGCTGCGCGTTGCGGATGGTCTGCAGGTTCGTTTCGAGCTGCGACGGCAGTTCGCCGGCGTACCTGCGGCGGTAGGCCTCGAGCTTCTTCTCGTGCTCGACGAGCCGCTCCTTCGCGTCGTTGAGCTGCGACTCGAGGAACAGGTTCGTTTCGTCCGCGAGGTTGGCGCGGTCGCGCAGGTTCTCCTCGATGTACAGCGACGCCAGCCGCGACGTCACCTTCTGCGCCGTCTGCGGATCGCTGCTCACGTACTTCACGCGGAACGAGTCCTGACCTTCGACCTGCACGGCGATGTCGCTGCGCAGGTGCTGCACGACGTCCTCCATGATCCCGTGCGCACGCTGGACGGGGTACAGGTCGAAGTCCGTGATGATCCGCTCGAGCCGCGACCGGCTCAGGATCAGATTGCTGATCGACGGCAGTCGATCTTCCATCTTCGCGGTGACCGTCGATTTCACGTAGCTGTCGGGCACCCGCTGGGGGATGACCATGATCAGCGTCTCGGATCGGTACAGCTCGGGGACGACCTTCGCGATCAGCGGCGCGGCCGAGACGCCGACGGCAAACGGCAGCACGACGAGCCAGCCGCGCCGGACGACGATCCGAATCAGCTCTGCGACGGTAAACGTTTGGCCTGGAACCACGATTGACCCTGACTCAGAAGAGCGGCAACCGGGCCATCACGCCCGCGCGGAAGCCCTGGCGCTGGAGGAGCATCGGAACGCCCAGCCCCAGCGGCAGCGTTCCCTTGGAGTCGTAGAAGTAGCGCACGTATTCGACGTACGCCGCCGTGGTCCGCGACAGCGCATACCGCAGCCAGCCGTCGGCGTTGTAAGTCTGATAAGCCGACGTACCGTTGACGATCGCGGACTGGCCGGTGGCGTAGCCGGCCGCCAGCGAGACATCGATACGGCGGTTCAGAAGGCCGTCGAGCCCCGTCGTGACGCTTCGTCCGGAGATGGGCTCGCTCAACCCGGGCACGTAATCCACGCTTTGCCGGTAGGCGGCACGAACCCGCCACGAGCGCGTGAAGTCGTAGCCCGCCGACAGATCGCCCGAAAACGGATTGTCGCGCCGCCCGCGCGTGCCGCCGTCCGGAATCAGTTGCGGAACCAGCATCGTCGACGCACCGATGCGCGCGCTGACGGTCACTCGCCGCGTGCGGGAGATTGGATGCCGGTAGTCGACCGCCAGCTCCGCGCGGTGCTCGGGCAGCCGCCACGGCAGTATCAGTGGATTGGAGTCCTTCATGTCGCCCACGCGATAGGCGTACAGCGTCGTCGCGGTGAAGCTGCGGCCGAAGCGGTGGACCATCTGCCCGCGAGCGCTGTACATGTTCAGCTCGCGGTGAATGTCGGGCGTGCCGGTCGTGTCCGTGCGCCGCCAGTCGACGCCCACCGCCACCGCGCTGCGCCGCGTCAGACCGTGCGACAGCAGCGCCGTCGTGCCGTAGACGAACGAATCGAAGTTGCTGACCCCGACGTCACGAGAGGGCGCGGGTGTGAACGCCTCGCCCTCCTGCGGCACGGGGAGGACCAGCGCGTACAGCGGTGCGCTTGAGTAGGCGGCCGTCCCGTTGATCTGCAGCGCGGTTCTCGCTGAGTGCACGGACATGTCCACGTTGCCCGTGTGACCGATGCTTCGGAAGTACGCGGGCACGACATGGTTGTCGGGCTGGAAGTACCGCTGCGCGGAGGTGCCGTTCGCACGCGCGGTGACCTTGCTGCCCTGGAACGAATAGTCGAGCGCGCTCTGCAGCAGCGACGAATAGCCAGTTGGGTCCTGGCCGTTCGCGCCGAGGGCGGACGGGTCCGCGGCGGAGTTCACATCGTAGCCGCCCGTAGACGCCACGGACACGTCGAGCCGCTGCCGCCTGTTGGGATCGGCCGCGGTGCCCCGCATGAGACCGCCCGGCGGCTGGAGCGACCCGACACCCTGCGCGAATGCGCAGGGCAGCGAGGTGGCCAGCATCGCGGGGACCGCGATTACGAGACGTCGAATCGAACGGAGGTTCACAGGTGCAATCCGGAGGTCACGTGCTAGGGCACCACCACGGTGTCACCCGGCCGCAGAACGATGTTCTGCCGGACGTTCTTGCCCTTCAGCACGTCGTCGTAGTTGAACTTGAAGCGCATCTCCTGCCGGTCCTGCGTGCGCGTGATGACGATGTTCTTCCGGTCCGCGTACTCGAGCAGGCCGCCGCCGACGGCAATGAGCTGCAGCACGTTCATGTCGCCGGTGAGCGGAACCATCCCGGGCATCGCGACCTGTCCGACGAGAAACACGCGCCGGCTGTGGATTTCCTTGACGATCACCGCGACGTCGGGTTCGTCGACGAACTTGACCGCCGCGCGCGCCAGGGCGTGCGCCAGTTCCTCGGGCGTGGACCCGGCCGCCGTCACGTCGTTGAGCAGCGGCAGTGAGATCTTGCCGTCCGGGCGCACGACCACGTCGCCCGACAGGGCCTGTTCGCGCCAGAACGCGATTGCCAGCACGTCACCGGCGCCGATGACGTACTTCGCGGGCAGGGTGACGCCGACGACGGTGCCGGCAGCGGTCGCTGCGGGCCGGTTGTCGGCCGGTCCGGCCGCGGCCGGCGCGCTGGCCTGAACCTGCGCGCTTGCATATCCCTGCACGCCGAGGCAGAGCACAACCACACACATCGCGCGGAAAATGAGTCGTTCCATAACCTGGTTACTCGTGAACGCTGTTACGGGGATGCACGTCCGGCTCGTGCAAGGTCACCGCCAGATTGCAGATGTGCAGTCGGCGGCTTGTAAGTGCTCCATAACAAGCTGCTTACGGAGCTGACGCGGCTTCGATTGCGCGGAACGTGGGCCCCGCGCCGCCCTGGCATCGCGCCTTATGTCCGGCGTAGCGGGTGAACAAAGTCTGCCTGCGAGAGGTCTAATGGGCGCCGGCCGACAGAATTGCGAAGACGGCCGGAGATGCTGCGTGCGGTCTTACAGCCCGTGCAGCAGGTCCCGCAATGACAGGCCGCTCCACGCCAGCGCGGTCGCCAGCACCGCTGCCACGAGCAGCGCCGCACGAACCCATGGACCTGGCTGTTGAGAGGGCACGATGGTCCCCTTGCAAACTTCGGGACCGGCTAGGAAGGAAGGCGCTGGCCGAGGACCGGAATCATCGCCTGGGCGAACGCGACGGCGCCCGACTTCGCGGCATCCGGTGAGGTTCCCGCATCGCTGGACCACGCAATCATCACGACCGCGCCGTTGGTGCGATGCCGCGTCACCGCGTCGACGATGGTGTAGCCCTTGGCGCGGTAGATGTCGGGCACGATGCGCCCGTTGATGACGTACCAGAAGATCACGCCACGCGACCCGCTTGCGCCTTCGCGAACGACCTCGCTGACGTCGTAGCTTCCTGTCGATGTCCGCAGCGTGAGCGGCGAGGCGGCGAGCCGCAGCGCCTCGCTCGCTTCGCCGGAGAGCTCTTTTCCCTGCGACTGCCGGTTGTAATAGCCGACGTACAGCTGCACCCGGCCCTGCGACAGGTTCCGGTACGAGCGCACGAGCTCCTCGTCGACGTCTGCGAACCGGCGCTGACCCGTCGCGGTGGGATAGCCGCCAACCAGCGCATCATCGAGCGCGGGTAGCGGGACCGCGGCGATCGGTGCAATCGCGTCCTTCATCCAGTCGCCCACACGGTCGTCGAGCGTCGCCAGGCCGGTGTCCAACCGCACCTCCGACTGGGTGGCCGACAGTCGAATGGCGCCGCCGAGCAGCAGCGTGCACACCAGCGCAACGTCGATGGCGACGCGGCGGCGGATGAACGCCGACATGCCTGCCGCCCCGAGCGGCCGCTCGTCGCGCGCGTCCGATTCCCGCGAGGGCCGTGAAAGGACGGAAAAGAAGGTGCCAATCAGCAGGTAGCCGAGCGCAGAGACGCCAAGGCCCTCGAGCAGGTGATACGAGCTGTTGGGATTTCCGTCGCCCAGCCCCTTCAGCGCCAGCCATCCGACCAGCGCGATGCGCATCCCGTTGCCAAGGTAGCTGACGACGACGGAGAACACGATCAACGCGATTCGCCGCGCGTTCGAGTCGAGCCACACGTACGCCGCGGGAACGACCATCGCGGTCAGCGCGATCAGCTGATTCACACCGCTGCATTCACGCAGCACGGCCAACGTGCGCGACGCCAGCACGATATCGGTATCCTGCAGCAGCGCCGGGATGCCGACCAGGTGCAGCATCGACGCCGCGAGCCGCGCCGAGAGCAGACGGCTGGGCTCCTGCAGCCGATCGATCGGGTAGTTCCAGATCGGGACCATCAGCAGGAGGTAGGCGAGCGTGAACCAGTGCACCCTGACTGCGTCGCGGCCGGCGACGATGAGCACCACGCCGGTGAGCGTGACCACGAAGGAGGCCTGCTCGATGCTGAGAAGGCCTCCGAGGCGGCCTCCGACGAGCAGCGCGATGCCGACGAGCGTGACCGGCACGCCGAGCAGGTAGTCCGGCGAGCCAAGCGTGACCGGATGGCGGCGTGCCGTCGTCCATGCGACGTAGGCGGCGACAAAGGGGACCGCGAACCCGTACGAGTACAGGTAATTCGTCGACCAGACCGTCACGAGCGACGCCAGTACGCCTCCATAACAGAGGGCGAGCGCGGCGATGCCGACAGCGGCGGTGACGAGCAGGCGAGGCGACAGGTTCTGGGTCACCATTGCATCAGTCCTGGGCCTAGAGACCCGCGAGCAGCTTGGAGGCGTCGGCCGCCCCGTCGAACTTCGAATCGAGCCGCAGGGCCGACTGCAGCGTCGTCTTCGCCCGCACCGCGTCGCCGTTGCGCGCGTAGGCGAGGCCCAGGTGATATTGGAACGAGGGGTTCTTCGGCTCGCGTTCCACGGCGCGCTGCAGCGTGGTGATCGAGAGGCCGTACAGCTCCTTCTTCAGATAGACCCAGCCGAGCGTATCGGCGGCCTCCGCCGAATCCGGCATCGCGGCCTGGGCCGTCTGCGCGAGCTGGAGCGCGACGTCGAGGTTGCCGCCGTTCTCGGCGTAGATCCACGCCAGGTTGTTCGCGGCGATCGAAGACTTCGGGTCGATCGCCAGCACGTGCTCGAAGGCCTGCTTCGCGTCGTTCGTGCGATTCTGCAGCTCGTAGATCAATCCCACCATCGTCAGCGCGGTCACCGGCCGCGTCTCGCGCGTCACGCGCCGTTCGAATTCGCGCCGCGCGTCGTCCAGGCGCTTCTGCTGAAGGTAGGTCTGCCCGAGATACGAGTACGCGTCGAGCGTATTGGGATCGGCGTCGATGGCGCGGCTCAGCAGCTTCTCGGCCTCGGCAAACTTTCCGACCAGCAGGTTCGTGCGGCCCGCGAGCGTCAGCAGGCCCGCGTTGCTCGGCGCCTTGCCGAGGAATTCGTCGAGCCGTACGATGGCGTCGTCCTTCTTGCCAGCCGTGAGGTCCTGCGCGACCAGGCCGGAAATAGCGTCGATCTGCAGCGCGTCGAGCTTCAACGCCTGCTGGAATTCGGCCGTGGCCTTGGCCTGGTTCTTCTTGGCCAGGTTCAACCAGCCGAGTTGTGCGTGTCCAATGGCCGAATTCGGAACGGCCTCGAGCACGTCCTTGAGAATCGTTTCCGCCTGGATGAAGTCGCCCCGCGCGATGAGGCCGCGCGCGAGCAGGATTCGCGCGTCGAGCCGGCGCGGATCGGTCGCGACCGCCGAGCCCGCAAGCGTGACCGCGGTGTCGGTCGCGCCGGTCTGCAGATGCAGCTTCGACAGCTCGACCTGCGCACCGGCGGCGCGCGGGTTGAGCTTCATGACCTCGTTGAACGACTCCTTGGCCTCGTCCCACCTGGCCATCGCCGCGAGCACTTTACCTCTGGCGTAGTAGGCGGGCGCGGACGAGGGGTCGGCCTTGATGGCGTTATTGGTGCGCTCGAGCGAGGCGTCGTACTGCTTGGCGTCGAACAGCATGCTCGCCTTCACGAGCAGCGCATCGACCTGCTGCGGCTTCTCTTTCAGGATCCCGTCGATGGCGACAGCCGCGTCGTTCACGCGTCCGGCGGAGTAGTCGAGCGTCGCCAGGCGCACCTTCGCGGTCATGCCGACGTCCTTGTCGGCGACCAGTTTCTTCAGGACCTCCGCGGCCTCGGGCAGCCGGGACGCGCCGAGGTAGTACTCCGCGAGCGCAAGACGGGCCCGGCTCGAGCCGTCCGCTTCGACAGCCGCCTGGAAGTACTTCTCCGCCTTGTCCAGGTGGTTCGTCGACTGGTAGAACGCCGAGGCAAAACGATTGACGACGACATCGCGCGGCGCGAGCTCGAGCGCGCGCTGCATCTGCGTCTCCGCTTCAGCGGTGCGCGACGACAGCCAGTAGAACTGCGCGAGCGCCAGCCGTGAGGGGACCGATTCGGGGGCCTTCTCGACGGCCTGCAGGTATGTCTTCTCGGCTTCCTTCAGCTTGCCGGCGCCGAGTTCGAGCGTCGCCAGGTTCGTATACGTGCCCGCGCGCGTCGGGTCGAGGCGGATGGCTTCCTCGAGCTGCTCGACGGCGCCGTCGAGGTCTTTCAATCCCGCGAGCGCATTGCCCAGCGCGATGGTCGCGCGCAGCTCGTGCGGATTACGGTCGAGAACTTTCTTCGCTCGATCCTGCGCGTCCGCGAACCGTCCGCTCAGGAGGAGAAGGTTGGCGGCCTGCAGCTGCACCTCGGTGTCGCCGGGCATCAGGTCCGCGGCGCGAACCGACTCCGCGAGCGCGCGCGGGCCGTCGCCGGCATGGATGTACATGCTGGCCAGCTTGAAGCGGGCCTGACCGAAGTGATCGTCTTCCTGGATGGCGTTCCGGTACTGGATGATGGCGTCCGCGTACTTGTGCTGCGCCACGTACGCATCGCCGCTCGCGACGTACTTCCGTTTCAACGCTTCCGAATCGTGACTGCACCCGGTGACGGCAAGCGCGGCGATCAGCGCCAGAGTTGCGCTCCCGAACAATACGACGGGTCGATGAACTGTCATGAGGTTCCTCGTGGGTCCTTCGTCTGGACTGACTATGGGTGCGGGGATTCAAAAGCGCGCGAGCCGGCCGAGGCTCGATGCCCCCTCATCCAGGGGGTGCGAGCCTCATGCCGGCTGGCGAGCAGCTGAAGATCAGTGAGGAGACTTCCTGCTACCAATTCAGGGACGAGTCAGCTTGTAGCGGCGGCGCGCTCCAGCGAGCCCGAACAGCCCCGTCGAGATGAGCATCAGCGATGCCGGCTCCGGAGTCGGATTCACCAGCGCCTGGTTCTCGAGCGTCTGCGTGGACTGCGTGAAATTGATGTCGCCGGCGCCCGTGAAATCGAGGATGACCTGCGTGAACAGCGAATACGTCGGACCGACGTTCTCGAACGTGCTCAGCGCTTCGCCGCTGAAGTTCTCGAGCGAGGCGCCCGTATGGGTGAAGGGCGACAGCCCAACCGACGTGCCCGCGTTTGCGCCGATCGCCTGGAGTCCGCCGACGGTGCTCTGCTCGGGTCCCAGGTTGGGAACCGCGTCACCAACCGCGGCATACGACGTCGTCGTCAGGCTCACGGCCGAAGTGGCGCCGCAGGCCGTGCCGCCGCCGAAGGGCGGGCCGCCGCAGAACGACCCGGTGATGTTCGTCGTGAGATTCGTATTCGTCGGCGTGGCGATGAATCCCGTGTCCTCGAGCGTCAGGCGCACCTTCGCCGAGCCTGTCGTCGTCATATTGAACGACTGCAGGTAGAGTTCCCCGAGCACGCCGTCCGCGGTCGGAAGAATCGGCTTGGACATGCCGAACGTGAGGCTCCACTGCACGTTGCTGTTCAACGGCATCAACGTGATCTGAATCTGGCCCTCACTGGGGTTCTCGTCCCCAATACTCTGGTCACTCACCACGACGCCATATCCGTTTGGATTGGCGGGATCAGAAAGGTCTTCAACACGCAGTCTGAACCCTGCTGCGCTGGCGTCGATGGCGAACAGGACCGCCATACTGAACGCCCCGACCAGAACCATCATTCGTCGAAACCGCATGCCCCAGCCTCCTCCGAATTCCGTGAACAAACCATTCGTCGTTGGTTTGACGACGCACTGACCTTCGAGGAACAGTTGAGCAATCTCATTGCCGAGCGGCGCCGGAGCGGGTCGAAAGTACCGCGGGTACCCGTAACCTGCTGTTGATGCGTGAGTTGCTTCGTAGCCGCGCATTGCCAGGAAGTGGCCGTTCGACCTTCGCCCCGGCGTTGTCGCCGCGATTCGGGATTTCGCTCTGCCATGCCGGAACCTTGAGCTGTTCACGATGCCGCTACGAAGACTTTTGAGTGGGGTCGAGGCGCAGGCGGAGCAGGTGCACCGGTGATCCGACAAATTGACGTGCAGCAATGAGCAGATCACCGTTCGGCTGGAGGGCGAGCGTCATCGGGGCAAGCCCACCGAGCGAGACGTAGTCGATGCCGACGACCGCAGGCGCGGGCCCCGTGGTCATCCTGGCGACGTACAGCGCCGGTGGGGCGGTTCCGAGAAGGACGACCCGGGTCTCACCCGAACCGGCGGTCTGGCCGGGCAGCGTCGCCACCTGCGTGATGCCCCCGGTAAGCGGAGGCCGCTGGACGCCCTGCACCGCGACGCTTGCCGGCGCGAACGTATCTGTAATCTGCACGGGCACGAGAGACAGCTGCGATGCGGCCGATGCCGCCGACGCCAACAGAAGGTGTGCGTCGTCGAGCCAGGCCAGCGATGCCGGCCGCGACGAGCCAATCGCCAGAATCGGCGATCGCGCCCGCTCGTACCCCGCCGCGGCGCCTTCGCGCGTCAATCGCAGCACCACCCCGTCGTACGGTCCCGCCCCGGCCCGACTGTCTGCGGCGGGAATCGCGAGATAGATGCGGCGATCCGGGCCGATGGAAATGGCGGGCAGTCCTTCTGCGGCAGATGGCATTTCAGCAGCGATGGTGGCCGGCTCGCCAAAGCGGCCACCGAGTTCACGGAATCGCACGATGCTGGTCACCGCGCGACCGTCTTCCGTGGACGCCACCAGCGCCGCATACACGTACCGGTTTGTGAGGAAATCCGGATCGACGGCCAGGTCCGCGACGTCGACTGCGCCATGACGTGAATCGACCGCCAGCCGCTCGCGGTCACCTCCGGGCAGCACTTGCGCGACCGCGCCGGACGACAGCGCCAGCAGGCGGCCGTCCGGCAGGGCGACGAGCCGTCGCACGTCACCGAAATTGTCACTGACCGCTGATATCGCGAAGCAGGTGGACACCAGCTGCGCGCACGCGGCGGAGGGCACGGTGACTCCGGGACCTTCCGCCGCCGCCGCCTCGTTCGCGGCAGACGTCCTCGGCGGCCGGGTTCCAAAGATGGTGTTTGCCGTCGCAGTGGTGTTCACGACCAGCTGCTCGGAGCGGGTGCTCTCGAGCCCGCTGATGCGGTCGAGCGCCGAGAGCTCGAGCACGTGGCGGCCCGGTCCCAACACTGGCAGCGGGGCGACGCAATCGAACGCTGGCCCGTTGCCGGTGCAGCTGGTGCCCGGCAGCGTCGACCGCGCGCCGTCGACGAACAGCATGAAGTCGTAGTTCTGAATGGCTGTCTGCGCCGACGCGATCTGCGACCAGGCCAGCCGCTGTCCCGACGGATTTGGATTCGGGCTCGGTGAGTTACCGCCCGGCGGTGGAGGAGTCGTGTTGCTGGAACAGGACGCCGTCGCGACGGCGATCAGAGCCGCCAGCCCGGCTGCGCGCAGCGGCCATCGAGGCCGCGCCGCAGGCGGACAGGCGTGCGAACTAGCGGAACTCCTTGAACGGCAGCTGACAATCATGCTTCCGCAGGAAGTTCAGGAAGCGCTTGTAGTCATCCGCCCCCAGGTTGAACATTCGCGCCACGATCTTATAGTTGCCCCGGGCGTCGTTCAAGCCGCGGCGGACGACCTCGCGCACGTTGCTCTTGGTAATCTCGCGCTGCATGTACAGCGGGTAGACCGCCGTCCAGAACGACTCACCCTCGTGAACCACGCGACGGTAGAGATCGTCCGCGATCGTCTTTCGGCGCTCGCGCATGACTTTCGGCTGGGCGCCCGTGTAGGCGCGAATCTCCGCGGGAAGATCCGCGATCGTCACCGTTTCGCTCTTCGCCGTCACGACGAGCCGTTCGACGACGTTCTCGAGCTCGCGCACGTTGCCGGGCCAGTTGTAGTCCGACAGCACTGAAAGGACGTTCTGCGGCACGGCCAACACCGTTGGAATCGGCACGCGCGCGTCGAGACCGTTGCCGTCACCGTTCTGGTGTCCGTTGCCGTTGGAGTGACCGTTCCCGTTGCCGTTCCCGTTGCCGTTCCCGTTGCCGTTCCCGTTCCCGTTGCCGTTCGCGCCGGCGTGCGCCCGCCCCGTGAACCGCGCGAGGAAATGCTCGACGAGCGTCGGGATGTCTTCCTTCCGCGCGCTCAGCGGCGGAACGCAGAGATGCACGACGTTGATGCGGTAGAACAGGTCTTCACGGAACAGGCCCTGGCTGACCATTTCCGCCAGGTTGCGGTTCGTCGCCGCGACGACACGCACGTTGACGCGGCGGTCGATGCGGTCGGAGCCGACCTTCTGCACCTCGCCCGTCTCGAGAAAGCGGAGGAGAAGGCCCTGCATGCGCGGCGTCATCTCGCCGATTTCGTCGAGCATGATCGTGCCTTTGTCGGCCGCTTCCAGTTTGCCCGGCCGGTCGCGATACGCGCCCGTGAAGCTCCCTTTCAGATAGCCGAACAGCTCCGACTCGAGCAGCGTCTCGGTCAGGCCGGCGCAATTGACCGGAACGAAGGCGCGGTCGCCGCGGGCGCTCTGCTGGTGAATCGCGCGCGCCACGAGCTCCTTGCCGGTCCCGCTCTCGCCCGTGATCAATACCTTCGCGTCCGACTGGGCGACGCGGGTGATCTCTTCCTTCAGTTCGCGTAGTGCAGCGCTCTGCCCGATGAGAGCAGAGGGCATCTCATGCCTCATGTTGGTTCACTCAAGTTGTAGGGGACTTGGGTCCAGATCCGTGGAACGAGAGCCCCGGACCTGCACCTTCTTCAAGCAAAGAAATCGCCATCCGCGGGGCGTTCACAAGAATCTGAAAAAAGTCTCTCACCCATGGGGTTTCGTGCCGTTTACCGCCGGAATCCGGCGCGTTTCGCAGGGACTTTCGGTCTGCGGCCATTGCCACTGGTTCGGCGCCGCCGCCGAGAAATGTCTTCCAAACGATGAACTATCAGCAAAAGTACGGGGTTCGACGTCACTTCCGCCCTCACGGCCCTGTGACCTCGTACGACGCCACGTCCAGCTCTCCGTCTGTGTTCCATTGGCCACGTACGCGGATACGTGCACCCGTGAGCAGGTTGGGCGAACGGGAGAAGCGCAGCGCGACCCGCGTGTCGCCGGTCGTGAGGAAGTAGCGCGTGCGGCTGCCCTGGCTCGAATCCTCGACGAGCACTTCCAGCGTGCCTTCCAGCATCGCCTCGGTTCCGGGAGCGGGCGAAGCCTGAGCGCGCGCCTCGCGGCCACCGCGCGCCGACGGCGCGCACACGGTCGAAAACAGCAGCGCCGCGATCAGGGCGGCCGTCATTACGGCACGATGAAGGTCATCGTTGTCGACCACGGGCTGTACCCGGACGGATTGTAGGCGATGACCTGCCACGAGCCGGCGCCGCTGGCGAGCGCGACGCCAGGGCTGAACGTGCAGACGCCGCCGGCTGCGCAACCCGCCTGCGCCGGCGACAGCCACTGGTCGACGCGCTGGCCCGTCGAATCGAAGACGCGCGTGTAGTAGAGCGTCGCGTTGGCCGACGCGTTCCACCGCAGTTGCGGCGTCGCGGTCGTCAACGTGCCGGTCGGCGAGATGAGGACCGGGGCGTTTGGCGCCGAGATGTTCACCGTCACGGCCACGACCGGGCTCCACGCGCCGTAGCCGTTGCTCGTCCACGCCTGCACCTGCCACTCCGCGGTCCCGTTCGCCAGCGTGAGGATCGGCGTGACGACGCAGTCGCCGCCCGCGCCGCAGCCCGCCGCGGCCGGCGTGACCCAGAGGTACGTCGGCGCGCCGGCGTTGTTGCGGATCGAGAACCGGTAATTGATCGCGCCGCCAACCGAGGTCCACCGGTAGGACGTCGACGTCGAGGTGATCACGCCGACCGGGCTCACGGTGAGCGGCACGGGCGCGGCCGGATCCGCGATCTCAATCAGGATCTCGCGGGTGTCGCTCCACGGACCGTAGCCCGAGCCGTTCCACGTGAGCACCTTCCAGCTCGCGAAGCCCGCGTTGAGGACGATGCCTGGCGACGCGGTGCAGGTCCCCGTGCCGAGCGCGCAGCTCGCGTCGGCGGGACGATACCAGCGCTCGTAGGTGATGTTGTCGCGATCCGTGACGTTCAGCAGGTAGTAGCTGGCGTTCGGCATCGCGGACCACGTGAACGTGGGCGTCGTCGTCGTGATCGAGCCCGACGGCGTGCTGAGCGTCACCTTGCCGGGCAGCGCATCGGCCGCATCGAAGTTGACGTACACGCTCCAGGCGCCCGCGCCCGATGCGCGCCACACTCGGACGCGCCACTTCGCGAGGCCGGTGGCCACCGCCCAGCTCGGCGTCACGGCGCACGACGACACGTTGCACGCCTGAGTGGGCGTGTACCAGAAATCCTTGGTCGTGTTGAGCGCGTCGGTGACCGACAGCTGGTACCACGTCGCGCCGCTGACCAGGCCGAACGCGTAGGTCGGCGTCCGCGTGGCAATCGCGCCGGACGGAGCGGTCGTCGTCGGCGTCGGAACCAGCGCGTCCGCCAGATCGACGACGGCAGAGATCGTCGTGGACCACGGACCATATCCGAAGTGGTTCCAGGTCAGCACCTGCCACGTGACGAGGCCGGCCTTCAGCGCGCGCGGCGAGTTGCCGACGCAGGTGCCGCCCGTCGCGCAACCGGCCTGCGCCGGCGTATACCAGACGTCGAACGGCGAATCGGAGCCCGAATCAGCAATCCGCAGCAGGTAGTACTCGACCAGCGGCACGGCCTGCCACGACAGGGTCGGCGTCGTCGTCGAGACCGATCCCAGCGGGCTCAACGGCGTGGTCGCGGCCGGAATCGGCGAGCCGACGCTCCACGCGAACGACACCGGCGTCGTGTCGAAGCCGTCCGTCGCGCTGACCGTCGTCGTGAACGTGCCGGCCGTCGTCGGCGTCCCCGACAGCACGCCGCTGGAGGTATTCAGCGTGATGCCCGGCGGCAGCGACTGCGCGCTCCACGTCAGCGTATCGCCATCCGCGTCGGACGCGGAGAGGGCAATTGACGCGGCGACACCCGTGTAGCCGGCCTGCGCGCCAGGATTGATCACCGCCGGCGCGTTGTTGACGGTGATCGAGGCCGTCGTCGTCGCGGTCGTCGCGGTCAGCACGTAGTCGGCCGCGGCGGCGCCGCCGAGCGCGACGGTCGCGGTCACCGGCTTGTTGGCGCCAGCGGCGGCGGACGCGAACGCGGCGGTGCCCGTGCACGTCACCGTGTCGCCGGCGACGAGGCCGCTCAGCGCGCAGCTGGTGATCGTCGCGGTCGTCGTGCCGTCGAACCGCTTGTTCGCGACGGTGATGCTCGGCGTGACGCTCCGGCGGTTGATCGCCGCCGTGGCGAGCGCGGTCGTGCTCGAGAGCGCGTAGTTGGAGCTCGCCGCGCCCGTCAGCGCGACGTTGCTGATGGTGACGGTCTTGCCCGAGGCGGCGGCCGCCGTATCGAACGCCGCGGCGCCCGTGCACGTCACCGCGTCGCCCTCGACCGCCCCTTGCACCGCGCACTGCGACAGCACCGCGCTGGTCGTCCCGTCGTACGTCTTGTCCGCAACCGTGGCCGACGCGCTCACGGAGAGCGGCGAGATCGTCGCGGTCGACGTCGCGCTCGTGGACGCGAGGAGGTAGTTGGCGGCAGTCGCTCCTGTCAGCGTGAGGTACGAGACCTGGACGGTCTTGCCGGCGCCGGCGCTGGCCGAGTCGAAGAGAGCCGTGCCGAAGCACGCGACCGTTTCACCGCCGATCACGCCGCTGACGACGCAACTGGAGATCGCCGCGGTCATCGTGCCGTCGTAGGTCTTGTTGGCAATCGTCACCGACGGCGTCACGGTCAGCGCCGTGATGGCGGCCGTCGTCGTCGCCGTGGTCGTGCCGAGCGCGTAATTGCCTGCGGCGCCGGTCAGCGTCAGGCCGGTGGCCGTCACGGTCTTGCCGCTGCCGACCGCCGCGGTGTCGAAGCTCGCGGCGCCCGAGCACGCAACGGCGTCGCCGTTGATCGTGCCGCTGACCGTGCAGCCGGTGAGCGCGGCGGTCGTGGTGCCGTCGTACGGCTTGCTCGCGGCCGTGATCGCCGGCGTCAACGTCGCGACGGCAATGTTGGCCGTCGTCGTGGCGGTCGTCGCCGAGAGCGTGTAGTTGGTGGCCGCGGCGCCCGCGAGCGCGAGGTTGCTCGACGTCACGGACTTGGCCGTGCCGACGTTCGCGGTGTCGAAGGTGCCCGTGCCGCTGCAGGTCACGACATCGCTGCCGACGACGCCGGTGAGCGTGCAGGCGATCGCTGCGGCCGACGTGCCGTCGTAGCTCTTGTTGCTCGCCGTAATCGCAGGCGTCAACGTGGCCGCAGTGATATTCGCGGTCGTCGTCGCCGTTGTCGCCGACAGCGCATAGTTGGCCGC